>ENA-UOVY01000485-UOVY01000485.1-plant-metagenome-genome-assembly--contig:-NODE-485-length-18471-cov-614.207808_pt1 | contig 18471 bp, 12 predicted proteins | sample MGYA00249840_ERZ761561 | MGnify/ENA primary metagenome ERZ761561 (study PRJEB28882, sample SAMN05720143) | plant metagenome | isolation source: Guanajuato, Mexico | place: Mexico:Guanajuato, Mexico...
GAGAGGAGAGGAGAGGAGAGGAGAGGAGAGCCCACTGGTTAGGGCTAAGGTTAATTGGAAAGCGCGATCAGTAGCCGCGAGCAGTCGACTAACCTGGGAGTTCGCTTTGTAGCCGGAAATAAGTTTGCGCGTTTAGTCAAGATCAGGGACTGCGAGCGAAGATAGGGATCAGGAAAGGCAAAGGGAAGTGCGAGGTGGCGGGAGAAGGCGAGCAAGTTGAGGCAACAGGAGCAGCGAACAGAAGCGGCACTTGCGGCGGAAGTGCCAGCAACAGTAGCAGTAGCGCCAGAGACTAGACTAGTGGAGGGGATCAATTAAGGCCGGAAGTCGCCTCGCAAAGGTTTGTCGTCGCTCTTGACCCGCCGGGCAGAGCAGCAAGGAGAGGGTCAGCAAGCGGAGGCGAGCAGCAGCAGCATCGGGGAGCAAGCAGCAAGCAGTTAGAGGCTAGCAGCACCAGAACTAACCATGTCGACCCTCCTGGAGAACCTGGGCGCCTTCTTCAAGTTCATCGGCAACTTCCTCAAGGGCTCGGCCATTGCAACCTGGTACCTGATCAAGGCCATCCTCCTCTTCTTCATCCCAAAGTGTCTCCGCTTCAAGGATGTCTCCAATGACATCGTGCTCATCACGGGCGGCGCCTCAGGTCTTGGCCGGCTGATGGCGATCAAGTTCGCCAAACGCGGCGCCAAGGTCATCATTTGGGACCTAAATGTTGCCGGCCTCGAGGAAACAGCCAAGATGATTGAGGAGCTCCGAAGCAAGCGCGACAATGTCGGCAAGTGTCACCATTATCAGGTTGACATTTCGAATAGGGCAAACGTGTATGCAACCGCAGAGAGAATCAAGCAAGAGATTGGAACCGTAACCATTCTGATCAACAATGCTGGAATTGTAACAGGCAAGAGGTTCCTCGATTGCAGCGACGAGCAAATCATCAAAACCTTTGATGTGAACGCGTTGGCGCACTTTTGGGTAAGTAACACCTCAAAACTGTATTTGGCTCCAACATTGCGTTCACACTTACAGAGTTAGTGGGGGAGAGAGAGCCCTCTGTTGGCCCAAGGGCTGCCGCCGGCTGTGCTCTTGAAATGTGCAGTTGTTGCGCTTAGCAATGGGCGCGAGTGGCTGCATTGTGATGCCACCGTCGCCAAGCTTCAAACGAGCTGCTAACACGATCTTGGCAACATCCGCTCAGATGTGTTGCCTGGTGTTAGCTTTGTCGGCTCGTCACCCAAACCATTGAAAATGAAACGTGCCGCACTCGTTTAGAGGGCACAAGATGCAGTTTGTCTGCCTGATAGTCAGTCGTGCTGTTGGCACGAATCGTGGGCAAGCCAGCGCACGAGTGTGAGCTTGCTGGTTCCACTCATCCACCATAAGCATGCCTTTCACACTCGTATGCCTCTTTTATTATTGCAAACCTCTTCGCGCCAAAGGGCTGCTCGCTTGATTGATTGATTGAATCGTAAGCCTAGCCACTTGAACGCTCTCAGCAAAGGTTAAATGTTGGATACATTGGAGATTTATTGCCGCCATTGCCTTGCGTGCGCGCCCAAGACAGCAACTAGAATCCCTCCATCCATCTGCACCGGCGCCCGGCAAACGCAACGAGCAAGCCTAGCAACAATGAGTCTAGAGGAAGAGAGTGAGTTTGTGGGAGAGCTCGACAAAAGAGTAGTAGGGACAATCTCTCACCACTCGGGCAGCTCCATTTCGTTCATGCTCTCAAGTCATCGAGGGAATCGTCGTCTCAAACTCGCCAAGGGTTGAATGAAGTGCCGGCTCAACGACCACGTGGACAAAACAATCCCGGCCACTAGATTGTAAACGGGCGAGCCCAGAAACCAGGTGGTTGCAAATAACAACAGCAAAGCCTCAATTGCGCGCCTAGTGTCTTGCTGGCCGCGCTCGTGCTTTCGTTCCAAATAGGCAAAGGCTCTTGACTTGCCGTAGTGTTTCATGTAAATGTCAAGCACAAAAATCCGGCACAGTTCAATGATATCAGCCGACTGATAGTGTTGCATTGCGAAGAGAAACGGATCTGTAGCATTGCTATCCATTTGCAAGCGCGCAATCAACACGTCTACTGCCACCTCCTCCAATGGAAGCTATGCTTTTCCCAACTGTCCCTCCCCCTTATCCAACCAACGCACTGTTTGCTCCCCCGTCGCTTGGTCCACTTGTCTGCCGGCGCGCCCCTAGAGCCGCCCACAATCTAGTCTGCACCTTCTCGTCTCCCTCGCCCGAAGTCTAGCGTCACCACGACGAGGTCATCAGTCCAATTAGGCTCCTTCTTATCGTTCAAGCAAGTTGCTCTCGTTTCATTGCTAAGCAAACCAATGCCGGCTCCACATAGGATTGCTGCCGGGCAAGCGCATGTGATGAAGTCAACAGTCGCGCGCGCCCTCTCCTCCACCCAGAATGAGCCTCTCTCTCTCTCTCTCTCACTCCCCCCGAAGAGCTTCCTCTTGGTCCCTCAACAAAACCAAGTCGTTGACTAATGCCACCGAATCCACTCCACACAGATCCTGAAGGCATTCCTGCCAGGTATGATGGAGAAGAACCACGGCCACGTTGTTTCAGTTGCCTCAATTGCTGGCTTGATAGGCGCATACCAACTCACTGACTACTGTGCCAGCAAGTTTGCAGCAGGTAAGTTTACCTCTCTATCAAGCATCCAATGCCAGCCGGCCTGAGCCCACACTGACCTCTAAATAACCATCGATGCCCATCAGTCGGATTGGAGGAATCGCTCAGACTTGAGCTAAACTGTGATGGCTACGACGGAATCCATTCAACGGTTGTCTGTCCCTATTACATAAACACTGGCATGTTTGCTGGCATCGGAAAGAGCTTGATACCTGTGCTTACACCAGAGTATGTGGTCAACGAGACGGTTAAGGCAGTCCTTGTTAATCAAGAGGTACTCTGCCTGCCAACGATAATTTACTTTTTAATCATGTTCAAGACCATCTTGCCCACCAAGTCTTTCCTCTGGTTCCACAGAGCAATTGGAGCCGCTAGCACGATGAAAACTTTTACCGGAAGAAACGGGCCCCCAACTGATCAACAGCACCAACAGCAACTTCTGCTTGGAAAAAATGGAAAGGATCACATAACTATTAAGATAGTCCCAAACGACATTGGAATCACCATCCCGGATATTCAAAACAACGGCCCCACCAGAATTCAACTCAACCAATGATAGTGATGCTCAATGAGCTTAGAACGATGGATAATTCTTCAGAATAGCTTTTATCACTGTAACCATATAATTTCGAGAGATACTGACTTGAGTGGAGAAGAAATCACATTTGTGTACTAAAATTACATATTGTATATGCACGCGTAGGTGTATATACATACATACATATATATATATAAATATTAATCGATGTAATTATAGTTGAATAGATTAATTAACGATAATCGGCGGATAGTTCGCATCTTTAAAACTTATCTTCGGTGTTTCAGTTCACCTTACTGTTACTCTTCTAAGCCTCCAGAAGTAGAATTACCATGCAGTCTCAAAGTTGTGGCTAATTGTTGACATGGAGTACACAACCGACAAGTTGTACAAAATCGACCGATCAATATAATTTTCCCTTTCCCATAACGTTATGCAAAGAAATCATCGTCAAATGGATTTGTCTGACGGAATATGTTTGCATCATTGGTTGAGCTACTACGAGTTCCCGGCCCGGCCGAGTTCATCAACGCCCCCGTATTGGGGCTAAAACTTGAAGATGACTGCTGGGGGTAAGCTTGATTGAAACTCTGACTAAAAGAACTGTTTGCTGACGCTAGCTGAAACGAAGGTCGCTGGCTTCCCATGGTGCTTGATAGTGAATTCGCCAAGATATTGCTGTTGCTATTGCTCATCCCAATTGGCATGTGATTCAGTTTAGTTGTCATGATTGGCTGCGAGGGTTTGATGCCATGCATGGTAGGCTCGCCAACCGACGAATGGGCAGCCATGTTTGTATTTTCCATTCCAGTCATACAAATTGGATCCAAACCGGGCAAAGAAGTGCCTGCACCAACGCCCGCTTGATTCACGCTAGTCAGTGAAGTGGATTCGAATATACTTGGTAGGTTGTCGATGTCATTGAAAACTGCATACCTATCAACGTAGCCATCGTTTTGGTTTGGTGAGGTGAACGACGTTTGGCGCGTTAATGCAGCGTCGCTCAATGACACAGAGCTGTGATTGTAAACTAGAGACCTGTTGTGACTTGGGCCCGAAGATGCCAACATGGGAGCCGGTCTAGGCAAACTTGACGGTGGAGGTAACATAACTGGCTGCTGATTCTGGCGCCTAGGAATCGGTCTAGCATTTGGTCTTTGGTGCTGTTGTAGTAGTAGCTGCTGTGATTCCTGTTGCTGTTGTGATTGCTGCTGATTATAGTGCAGACCAAGAGTATCGATGGAGCCGTCAAGCTGTTTCGCACTCTCGGTTTTGTAAGTAATCAAACTGTCATTCTTGTCGACAATTATTGGATCAGATAGGCCGGAAAATAGATCATCGAATATGAGATCCGTGCTAGCGGACTGCTTATTCTTGTTAGTGCTCATGAAACTGTTTGACGGAGATATAATATCATCATTTTCGATGATCGAGCTTGTTTGTTGCTGAATGATTTGTTTATCTTCGCTCCCGATACTAGTATCACCGTCCATGATTCCACTATCGCCAATCAAATCCAAAGAATCCTGTTGTGGAATGAGTTTGTCGTCAGAGTTTATCGTGCTGACTGTCTTACTCTTCTCCAACTGATTCTTCTTCTCGAGTACAGCCTCGAAAAGGCCGCTGATCACTGACATGACGTTGATGGCCGGACCGCTTGTTTTGAAGCAAATAAACTGATGAGCCTTGCTCGGTACATCACTTACATAACCAAAAGTTCTGTTATCTGTATCATCGCTTGCAATGTATGATATCTGGGACACCTCATGGTGGTGTAGGATTTCGTTTGTTTTTTCATCGTAAACTTTGACACCATCGTAACTTATCTTTAACACAATTCTCTTCTTATGACTATTTGTACCCTTGATTATTGCCTTCAGGCGCTGGATCGAATTCTGGCACATCTTATCGCCTCTTGGCTCCATGACCAGCTCAGAGCCAATGAGCTTGGCCTTGAAAACGACCCCTTCATTCTCGAATCGTTTGAATTTGTCGACCTCATTGCTTTTGTTATTGTTAGAGGCACTTGATTGGCGCTGATTCTCTTTGTTCTTGCTATCCTTGTTGGGAGATTCCTTTTTACTGCCATTAGAATCCTTATCGTTGCTGCTATTCTTACCTGTAGTAGTCATTTGGTCCGTGTATATTGTTGGGGCATTCACTCAAAGAGGGCACAAATATTAACAATTAGAGTCAGCCTATAAAACCACCGTCCGATTCGACAGTAACCGCTCGCTTTTTATCGTTGTTATTACGTTAAATAAAACAAGAACCGTAAATACATTCGACCAACTCTATCAGTCAACTGGTTCAACTTATAACCAACGTCTAAGTATACTGTTAACGCCGGTTTTGTTTCGGTGTTGGCGACGTTCGTGTCCAATACTTTCAATTTCGAGACTGCGTTTACTATTGATGATATGGTTCGTTGATAAGTACCTAATCAGGTAGAAGAGAATCATTCGTTGATGTTGTTAGCGAAACGCTTAACTTAGCGAAACGTCGCTGCCACAACCAAGCGGGAGGGCGTCAAATTGCTCTCTATCTGTTGCTGGTGTCTATCAGATCAAAATCGTCAGAAACGAGGATGCTGATCGCGTGGCTGGCACTTGGGTAATGTTTTGTTTTAAAGTATTTTGGCCACCGAAGTGAACGCTGACAAACTCATGGGTCGAGTGCTCTCACCCATTGAGACTGAGTTATATCAACTCTATGATCTGGTACTGGATTCAACCATTGCCCCGAACCAGCTGATGACAATGATCTCTAGCCTTAGCTGAGCAGTAAAATTCCAGTGGCCGCTGGGACAGCAATACTAAAAATAATATCTCCGCAAAAGTTTTGATTTGATGATGAAAGACCTCTTTGGATCGGAAGGAAGCTGTAAATAACGAACAATGTTTAGGGCTTGTGCTTAAAATTCAGTTCGTCTGAAACAACCCCTATGGTATGGAGAGGGTTTGGCGTGTCATTTGATTCTATATTTGTTCTTGGCTTCTAGTTTACGTATTGAAATAATCTCTCCCTGAGATCTCTTGTGTTGGTATTTACATTCCAGAAATTAAAGCAACGAACAGCTGGCAGGTTGATCTTCACGCCGTCTAGTGGCTACAGAGGCCATTGTAGCATTGAACTTGTTCATCAGTTTGTCCAGATCCCGTATCGTAGAATTTGCAAACTATCGACTAGCTGAGATTGGTTTCGTTGCAAATACGAGCTTTAAAACAGTTTAATCTGGGACGAGGTACTGATTCTACGAGTCTAGTGGATAATTTGGGGATCTAACCTGAAGCAGAGAGGCTCAAACGAGTTAGAACAATTCATCTAGCTGCTGTAACCAGAGGTACATGTTTCTTGTGGACCGTACCTGGTTTTTACTCTTCGATTAGAAGAAGAACAAACCAGACAAAGAAACTGACACAATCCAGTCTAGATTTCTAGAGGAAGTATTTGCTTAAAAATTTTTTGATTTTTTACTTTGGAAGTGAGTGTTTCGTTGCGCATCAAGTTATTTTTGGAGTGAATTGTTATTGATTGAGCCTTTGGAGATCAACTGTGACCCTCTTCCGGTCGGTTCCGATCCTCCGGGCGCAGTTTCCTCTCGCGCGCCGTCAAGCTCAAAACTATCGGCATGAAAATGATTCCATGCATTGCACCGACTAAAACAATACCCATATACATTCTGAAGTAATAAACCTTGAATATTCTTGACTTAGCGAACGCCAAGACACTGATACCAGCGATCTTAGTCAGAGTTATACCTGATAATACTGAACTGCCCATTTTGACTAGAGCATCTTGTGCGCGATCAACTGGATTAGTTCTCTGAGATAAGGCGAAGGCTCGCGCTATATGGGAGCAAAATTCAACAGATATTCCAACTGCCATGACTAAATTGACTAGAGATATAGCGTTCAACTGGATATCCCAAAAGTACATGAGTCCCATGAGGTCGATCACAATACTCGCAATAGTGCCAACAACGACAGTTGAAATATATAGATCACAGCCTAACAATAAATATGTGACCACAAATATAGTTGCCATAGATATAGATAAATTCCTGAACGTTTGTTGCCAAATAGTTAGATACTGCTCATAAAATACGTAAGTAAAACAATATGGAAAAACTTGAAGCTTATCCAGTGATGTAGGTTGAGATCGTAGGTTAACGTTCAGCATATCCTCAATATTTTGCGCAATCTGCCTAGCAGCCTTCATGGACTCAATGAAGTCTTTCGAATCCTTTAGCGGTACATGATATGAGGAGAATGCTGAATCGATAGATATTTTGGGCGAAGTTCCTGGCGGAGTTGATGTATCTTTATCATAGTAGTGAATTCTAACTAGATTCGAGTATGCTGCTGATCCTCCGCTAACGCAATCCGTCCTTGGTGTATCATGGAGAAAATCCTCAGCATATTCATAGAAAGCTTCAGGATTAAATTTGTTTGATGTTGCGTTGACTAAGTCGCACTTCTTACATCTTGTATCTCGGTCAGAAGTGTTATAGGGACAGAATTTGTTGTTTTTATACACCATAAAGTCTCTGTAACCATGTACACTCTTATGGTTGGAAGGCGAAGTTGAATCTTTAGAGGCTTTCTCTTGGTTGAACATCCGGCAGCAGTTACTGTTCGAGCCCCAGGCCTTGTAATCGTCTATCCAGCTATTTGAGGCTGTGGCTATGTAAGTTGTCTCTGAACTGCGCGAGGCTTGAGAGATTTGGGATACTAAGGAAGACGCAAAACAACCGTCGGAAGAGCAAACCAGATTTCTTTCATCTTCATCGCTGAAGTTGAGGCCTCGTTTCAATACGAAAAATACTGGCGGTCCAACTCTGAGGTCAGAACGTTGTGCGCTAAAATAGTCTTGCATGTAAGAATCCTCAGGCACTGACATTGTTTGGTCCAAACCGATATCTATGTTGCGAATCACCGACAGAGAGAGGCACAACCATGATACAAAGATAACCACGGCCATAGATCTGACCACAGGATTCATAAGGGTGGGTGCAACGTAACTCTCGAATAAATTGTACGATGGGTCTCTGTCTCCTCTGCGTAGCATATACTTTGCATCGACGTCGGGTGGATAGCGGTCGTGATTATTGATATCTGGAGGTGCCATAGGTGTGATAATGCTATCATTGTGGGATGATATTTCTGGTCTAGGAAGACTTTGGTCTGAGCCTACCTCAGGAGATCCGATGAGTGATGTTTGGTTCTGCTTGGACGCTGTTATGCAACATATAAGATCGTATCGGCCCGACATTTGTCGCTTTGTGTCGAGCGTCAAGAGGCCCAAGAAAACAGTCATCTGCAGTACAAAGTCTACTAGCAATGCCAATGAGGCAGTCATCGCGAACACTCGGACGGCTGGCATAGGTGTCAGGGTTCCTATTAGGAAGCAGGCGGATTCAGATAAGGACGCTAACAAGAGTGAGGGGGCAACATCGCCCACAACAATGCTAATTCGTTCTTCGATACTCTTCTCGGCTTGGCCTGGTAGGCGGGCACTTCTTTGCAAGGCTTGAACAATTATGAATATATTATCAACCCCAACGGCCAGCACTAGAAATGGTATAACTTCTATGATGATCAATGTTGCTCTGACTCCAAAAAAACTAAGTATTCCAATGGAAGCCAAAACACTGGCTAGAACGATTAAAACGCCGCCCAATCCGAGAACGATTCTTGATTCGATGAGAAAGTTTCGAAGATTAGTTGACCTACCGAGGCTGACTGCTACGTAGACAAACATAACGAGGTAGGATATTGCAATGGTAAATATGTCAGACTGACTCTGGCGCTCAATTTCGTCCTCGATACTTCGCTCAGAATAGAAGGCAATTCGTAGATTGGGATCTTTGTAGTTGGTTAATAAATTAATGAACTGCTTCTCCCAGGCTTTAGCGATCCTGAGCTTTTCTACAGCATGATCGTTTTTAATAGGCACTGTTATGACTAGAGAATTGGCTTTCCAATACGAATTGTCAGGGTATCCCGCAAGTCCTATGTGCGGAAATATTGGTCCACCGTAAGGGCCTAGGCAGGGAAGTTTAGAGTAATCTTTATCTTGTGTTTCTAGGGAGTTTTTAAAACACGTCATAAAATGTTTCAGATAAGCTGGCTGATGAACAGTGTTGTTATCGTTAAGTTGCAGTGTTGAACCATCCCTGGCAGATGAGGTGAGATTCGTCGGTTCTTCAAGCAAATGAAAGTTCTCCTCTTTACCTTGAAACCAATCAAGTGGAGATTGCACTGAGCAAATACTATTACCCAATGGCTGAACACAGATATCTGTTATCTTGACCGGCTTATCATCTTGAAGGGCCTCTAGTTTAAGTATTGACTGTTGAAGTTTCAGCGCCGACGAGAGAAATTGCATCTGGAAGACGCTCGAAAAAGTTTTGTTTGCATCACCATCGAATGGTAACCAGGGTTTAGCCCCCGAGGCTGGATATATGATCACTTGTTCTATTCTGTAAAAGGGGCTGAAAGTTTCTTCGTAGTAGATCTTCTCTTGATGCGCTTGGCTATTTGATTGCGACCATAAGTTGACTGGATCTGTGAGAATTTGCAATTTTGTTAGACCAACGCAACTTAGCGTAACGCCAGCAAGTCCAAACAATATCACCAAAGTTGCATATTGTGCGCAAAATAGGGCCCATCTTCTGAACATTCTATTGAGAATGGAGTCGATTAAACAATGATCATAATCGCCATAATGATCATAGACAACCGAAACCAAGGCAGCGAGAACAATGAATAGAAATGTGACGAGAACATAGACGCCGCCAATTTTCACAATCCAAGGCGTGTCCGGTTGAGGGGTCGGCTGGGGTTCGGCTGGACAATCGACGTAACTGCATCTTGACTTGTACAAACTTTTTAACCTAGGATAGAATTCGCTAACACTTCGATTGCACGGTATTGGCTGAGTACGGAACTCTTCAACATAATTGTATTTAACATCAAACGGCGCCACACCCTTCAACCCAAGATGCTCTACCCATTCATGCGGAGTACACGGGCTCCCGCAGAGGGCATTCATTGCTGGTTGTTGAATTTGTGTCCAGATAACGTCCTTGCATGAATTAAATAGGCCCTCAACAAAGTGGTTGCTAATTGTATAGGTGACCTCTTCCACGGCCTTGTAAGTTGTGTTATTGAATTTACTTGAGGTTGTTACATTGATGAAATCAGCTTGATAAGGATTGCAGGTCAGATCACAGAATAGTTGTGAAAAGTTTATGAGACAGGAGGGACAATTTCCAAGTATGTCCTTGGCCCTTTGCATGGAGTTTAAATATTGCTCAATTTGCTCTTTGCTGCAACACAAACCTTTATCAATATTTTCTAGCACATTTAGAGATGGACAGAGCTCGTCAAATCGTTCTAGGAGCTTTGTATCATTTAGTTGCCTTGGCGGGCCATCATACACGCACGGCACCGGCAAATCGGATCCGTCGGCGGACGGTGTGGTGCCGCAATCCTTGAATCCGAAAACGCATTGACCGGAAGCCGCGGCGCCCCTCACTAGAACACACAATAACAATAGAGGCACCAACATTGGCCCGATCATAGGATGGTGGTGGCGACAATTTAGAGTGGGCTAGTTAATAGTGATAATAGTAATAAGAGAGAGGTCGTTGAGGTTTGGTCAAGTAAGCATTTAGAATAGTGGGTGGCTGGTTTTGGGCGAGTGAGATAGAGATAACGTTTTTAGTGTAACCTTGCAACCATGTCACCGCGCACTAATTTTGCCTCTCCCTCTCCTCTCGTCTCTCATCTCTACCGTTGCATCTGGCGTCGCCGCTCCCTGCCTGTGCTAGTGTGTGTTTGTGTGTGCATTTATGTAGCCTCGACGCACGAAATGGGCAGCCTCTCAGCAAGCCAAACCGTCTGCGCAACCGTCTGTCTGGCGGCCTCGAACAACACTCGAGGCGAGTGCGTGTGACTGTGCGCCAAGCTTTGGAACGAACCAATGCGCCGACCTGGACTCTCATCAGGGAGGATAGGGCTCAGCGAGTCGCCGCATCCCTTTTCCCTGCGCCGGGATGGAGTTATCCTTTTCTAGTTTGCAAACTGACCGCCAGGGTGCCAGCGACTCGGCACTCTCCAGCGCTCGCTCGCCACCAAGCGGCCGACGGGAGAACTAAGCGGGGTTGGATTCGAATCGACCAATGGCATCACCCTTCATGTTTCCGATCCAATTAGGCCATTCGCGCAGCCCTCTCGCTTCTGAGCCCCTTTGAGGCGCGCACTTGGGCGGGGCAGCGCGAAAGCTCGCAACCCTCGGGCTCGCTCATCTGGGCCTTACCTGGCAGCGGCGGCGGCGGCCACTAAATCAGAGCGGACAGTTCATGTTTGCCTGTCGATGGAGAATAGGTTTGTTTGCGTTCGAAATCGAAACAAACATGCGCTCGCACGAAGAGCCGCCGCCGCGACGACAACAACAACTGGAGGGCTGGCTCACTCTAGACTGGAGACAAAATGTTATCCAACAGTGACGGCGCCATAGTTTGTGGTTGGAATTTAATCAAGCCATCGAGCTTTGTTGGCGTCCGTGTTAGCCGGCCGTTTGCGTTAACGTTTGCGTCTACGTTTGTTAGCGCGACTTTCAACTGACAGGTTGCTGGCACAGATAGAGAGATGATCTGTTGATCTTGGCTCGTCCAAGCGCAGGCCTGGCCAAGGTTGCTCGCAAGGTCACCCAGCGCTCGCTAGGTGGAGCTGGCCGCACGGGCGAGTGGGGGCGAAGGGCAGCCAGCGGATCGATTGGCCTCCACGGGTTCCTTCGAAGGGCCAAATTGGAGCCCAGAGGCGGGCGAGTTGAGCTGAGCTGAGCTGAGTTCCCGCAAGGATTACAAACTCTCTCTCCGGGCTCAAGTGTCCACTTCCGGCTTTCCCAGCGGCCGAAATGCGCAAACCGCAGCCGCAACTTTTAGCCAGAAAGAAGTTGGCCCCACTGGGCGGCTTTGCCGGCTCGACTGGGCCGCTTTCGGCTCAAAAGTCGAGTCGACTGACGAAATATGAGAATTATTGCCTCTGGCCGGCCAGAAAAGCAAACCAACTGAAAGAGAGGTCGCCTTTTGGCTTGTTGGGAGGCTTGAAGTTTGAGGCATGATGATGAATATGATGATTATATTTTGTCAACAATAATCTTCCGCTCGGCTGGCCGGCCGGCGGCGCCGGTTGCTGTTGGGTCTCTCTCTTTGCGCGATCTGAGGGCAAGTTTGGCCACTTGGCCCATGATTGATCCGCGCGCCTCTAGCGCCGCCGCTCTGGCCGGCGGCCGAGAGCTTTGTTTAAGCGGCCGGCACTTTAATCAACTTGTTCGGGGGGCTCATCGGCTGCGGCAGTCCGGCCAGCTGAGGCGGGCTCGCTGGCGATTGGGCGGCGAGTAATCCGAGTTTGAGAGGCAGACTTGCGCCCAAGCGAGTTTGGCCCCAATCAGGCGCAGCGCTGCCACCTCGCGGCCGCGACCTGCCCGCCCAAATCCAATTGTGTTGCTCCCACTCGCCCGCTCCAACTGCGCCCGCTAATGAGCGCCCGATGAAGCGAGCGCTGCCATAAACGGGCCCCAAATTGGCTCATCGGCTGTCGACAATCGATCAATTGTCTTGCGCCGGCCGCCGCTCGTTGCGCCAAAAAGCGCCGGCCGAGGAGGCGCAACGAGCGCCACGCACTCGCAACGACCCTATGCGCCGGCCAACACTCAGCAAACTGACCAATGAATGCTCTGGCCGAAGACGGCGCGCATGTGAGGGGCGGCTCGCATGACGCCATCCGCTCCTCGCGCCCCGCCTGACATTGGATGTCAGCGCCGCCCGCCCGCCCAGCCGTTGGACCAGATTGATTGCAATTTAACTGAGCGAGCCCGATTCTGGTCGTGGGCCGGCCTCGCTGGTGGCGGTGACACATCCGGCCGGGCGTCTTTGGCCGCAAGCGAGCGGGCGGCCAAAGACAACACAACCAGGGCCGGCAGTGCGAGCGGCCGCCGCTACGTGGCCGGCGGGCGCCCACACTCGTCGGGTCTTGCGGCCGCCGATGCTCGGCGTCGGCGCGCAATGTAAATAGAGGCTCTGGCTGGGGGGGGGGGAGCGAGTGGGGCGCAAGGCGGGCCAAAAGCGTTGTTGTTGGCCCACAATGCAATTTGGCCGAATGTGGCCGCCAACTGGCTCCTGCCGGGGATCCTTGTGCGCGCAACCGGAGCAAAAAGGATGAGTCTAAATGGGATTCGAGAGGAGCGGATGAAAAATCGCTCGCCGCCGCCGCCGCCGCCGCTTGGCCCAGTGACAATTCTCGGCGGCGGCGGCGGCGCAATATACAATATTGAAATGGAGCACACAATGTAAATAATGTTCACTCTCGCAGAAAGCGGCGCCAATTTCGGGCCGCCCGGCTCGCTGGCTGGAGGTGGCCAATGTTTTGACTCGTCCGCCAGCTGCGCGTTCGGGGCGCAACTCGCCCACAAAGGATTATGCAGCCGGCGGAAGCGAGTCGGCCAACGCGCGCCAGCCGGACGTCTCAATCGACCTGCAGCCTCCAATGATTGATCCGCCGGCAGCAGCAGCAACAACAACAACAACAACATGATTGATCCCGCCAGCCTTGGGCCGAGCGGCGCCGAGCCGAGACTGCTCGAGGCCGAAGCCGGTTGGTTTAAACTTGTCGCGCTCCGAGCGGATTCTATTTAATGGCGTCCAAAATGGTTTGGTGAAGCTGGTACTCCAACTGGAGCGCCTCCTGCCCGGCCGCCAGCCTCGCGCCGCCCGGCCGAGTCCAGTGGTCGGGCGACAGGAAGCAGTGGCCAAGCGTGTACCTGGCGCCGCCTCGCCGCTCAACCTGGTAGAGGGAGATGCGGATTGGAAAGTCGTCCTCGCTTACGAGCAGAGTGTAGGCGCCGGCCGGCGCTAGCTGGCCAAACTTGAGCGCCCTCTGCGCGCTCGAGTTCAGCTTGACGAGCGGAAGTTGGAGGAAGTGGGCGCCGGAGTTTGGGGTTGCGTTTGATGGGTTGTCTTGGCCGCTCGTGGGTGGCGCAACTGCCGCCGCCGCCGCCGCTGTGGTTGCGCTCGAGTTTGGCCGCCAGCCAGCCGCCTCCGAGCTCGCCTGGCGCTTGAAGACGCGCGCAAACACGCCGCCGAGGGAGGGGCGGCGCTGGTTTGCTTGCGGCCGCGACTGCCAGCTCGCCGCCACAAGTGCGCCGGCCAGCTCGCGCTCGCAGCCCTTTAGGCCGCAAAGGAGGTTGCGCGCCTCAACCAGCTCCAGCTCGAACCAGCGCCGCTCGCTCTGCCGGCCGAGCGAGGCGAGCGCGCCGAGGAGTCTCGCCGCGGGCCGCTGCTGCCGCTCCTCCGCGCTGGCCCACTCGCCCGCCCGCCCCAGTTGGCGCACCACCAACCGAATGCTCGGCCCCCCCTTCCGCCCAAACCCTCCACTGCCAACGCAGTCCAGCTGGCCGGCCAAGGCGAGCGACCACCTGCGCGGCTCGCAGCGTTCACTCGCGGCGCCCAAGCCGAGCTCGCAACCCACAAAACGCTGGCCGCCAAGCTCCTCCTCGCCAACCTCCAACCTGCTAACCAGCTGCTCGCTCCCTCTCGCCAGGAGGCCGGCCGATGGGGAGGCCGGCTGGCAAGTGAGCGACTTGCTGCGCCAAAGTCTGGCCGCAGCCGCAACCCTGTTGCTCGTCTGCCTCTTGTTGTTGGCCTTCGTTTGCTGGCCTGCGTTTTGCTGGACGAGCAGCTCGAGTTTTAACCTGCTTGTGTCGCGCAAGTCCGCGTCCATAACGCGCTCGTCGGTGTTTGCCAAAATCTCGCTCGCCGCGCCCGAAACTCCAAAATCCATCGAAGTCTCCTGACGCGAATCCCAGCTTTCCTCCTCGAACTCGCCGCCACTGCTGCTGCTGCTGCTGCTGCTCGAGTTGCTCGACACTCTTTTTAGGGCGAAAGTTGCGGGTTAGAGGCGACGAGGTTAGTGGCGACTTTTGGGGGGACAGATAGTGGGCCAACTCACCCTGCTTGCAAGCGGCCGGCAGACTGGCGGTCCTGCTGGCCGCCAGCCTGCGTCGGCCAGTTGCCCAAAGCGGGCCGGCCCGCCTCCGGGGCCTCTCGGCCCTCCTGCCAAGCGGGACTCAGCGCGCAAACTGGTGCGGGCTGCCGCTCGAACTGGTCGGCCAGCTGCCTCTGGCGCCGCGGCGGCGGCGAGGCCAGCCGAATCTTGATCGAGTGTCCCTTTTCGTCCGTGAGAACGCGCGTTGTCACCAGGCCGGCGGAGTCGGCCGGACAGCTCGACTGGTGGCCAGCGAGCGGTTGCTCCATGCACTCAGGCACCAGTATCGAGTCTTTGCTCTTGCCAAAGATCACCGGGTGCTGCTGGCTCGGGGCGCTCCCTTCCGGGTTTGAGCGGCGAGATGGGAGGGGGAGGGAGGGGGTCAGCCAGGTGCGGCGTTCGAGATTCGGCCAAGCGGATCGCTCGCGCGCTAGGCTGCTCTCGGCGGGCGCCGCGCAGGGAGCGAGCGAGCTGAGGCCATCGTCGGTCGGCTTACCATTGACAGTGATCCTGGAGGCCGGCGAGCAGGTTGAGCCGCCAGCGTTAGCGTCCACGTTGATTCCGTTGCAGCTCGAACAGGCGGCCTTAGCAACGCCGGCCAACTTGCAGCTGCAACACCATGCGCGGCCCCCCGCGCTCGGCTGTCTATTTTTAACGAACAGAACGAGCAGGTAAACGGCGACGAGCGAGGCGAGCGCGCTGGCCGCAACCAGGCAACAATCTAACTCGGCCGCAACTGGTCACTTGTTAGTTCAAACTCGTTGGCCAAAACAAACCCTCTCCGCTCACTCTGAGGCTGCTCACCTGAGTCAAACACCATCCGACTTGGGGCCCTCGATTCGACCATCCTCCTCGCGCGGCCTTCTCGCGCCTCCTCGACGGCTGCTTGGGGGCCTCAGCGCGGCCTATCCTCCAGATGCGCGCTCGAATCCAACAGATCCAACAGAGAGCTCCCAGTGCCCAAAACTGCGCCACTTCCGAGAGCAAGAGTGCCGAGAGCTAATAGGTTTGCGGTGGTTCAAGTTCACGATTACACAACGCCGATGGCTGTCGGCTGGCGCTCGGGCCAACTGGCTGGCGTTGGCGTCGTGCGCTCCCAGAAGCGCCCTTTGTTTGTCTGCGGCTCGCTCCAGCTGCATAGGCAATCCCCCTGACGAGCAGCTACCGCTCGCTCCACCTTCTAGCTGAATAAATTCAATGCAGCCGCAAGCGAGCATTGAATGGCAGGAGCGCCCATGTTGGCGCTCAATGTGGGCCCCTCCGCATGCAAGCGAGCGGCCGGGCGAGGATAGTGTTTGCAGCCGGCGCGAGTGGTTCGCATTTAGCGGGCTGCCTGGCGGCCCGTCCGCCCCCTGATTGGCGGCCGGCGGCTTGCTCGATGCGGTGTCGATCGCATAATATTTGGCCACCACTCTGCCGCTTGCCCACCACTCCAGGCCCGGGGCTGTGGGCTTGCCTCGCTAGTTGGCCGCAAGGTGGCGCCACCATGCCCGCCGGCCGAGCGCCACAATCAGAGCGGGGCGAGTTCGTTCAACTTAATTGGGTCAATATTTGACTTTGTTTGGGGCCCAAAATCTCGATCTTGGAGCCGGAGGAAGTCTGTTTGCTTCCGTGTGTCCGTTCGGTCGAGCTGAGCCGAGTTGAGTTGAGTTGAGTTGAGTTGAGCCGAGTTCTTTGCTGCTCCGTTTGGCCAACTAGCCTTTTGAACTTGGCTCGCTCAGGTTCAGGGGGCTGGGCGGCGGCCGCTCACCTGGCCGAGCGGCGTTCCAGAGGAGCGCCAGCGGCCGAGCTTGTTTGCCGAGCGGCCACTCGAGCGGCCATCTGCTGGCCGGGGCCGCCAATTAGCGCCGAGGAGGTTGCATCAGCAGCGGCGGCAGCGGCAGCGGCAGCAGCAGCGCCGCCGCCGCTGGCTCAGCGAGCAGCCGAGCGGCGGGCATGAATAAGCGGTGGAGCGGAATTCAATTTGGAGCGGCGGCGCGGGGCGGAAGTGCGGCCGTGGGCGCGCGGGGCCAACATCAATCAGTTTGGCGCAACAATGGCGCCTCTGCCGCCGCCAACTTGTCGCCCCGAGGGAGCTTCGGCCGACTTTTGGCCGGCCCGCGCATCGAGTGGCTGGGGCGCGTGGAGCGTGAAAGATTCCTATTAATCATGGGCGCCCGCTCGCGTTTTGGGCCACCTTCGGCGAGCTTCGGCCCTCCTTGGGCCGCTTTGCTGGCGCCGAAACAAATCAATTGGCCGCCCGTTCAAGCGGCGCAAGGCGAGTTTAAAAATTGCGCCATTAGCGGCGCCGAGAGGCAGAACGCGCGTCGATTGGCGAGAGGTGCGAGCGGCGCTAATTTTGCAACGCGCTCTGCGCCAACTCGAGCGCGACATTCGAGCCGCCGCAAAAGCGCAAGCCGCAGGTGAGGCGCCCGCAACACAATGATGGGCCCCAATGATGGGCCCCAATGATCGATTGGCCCATCATTGGCAGTGCCACTCGCGCGCGCCAACCCGCAACAGGTGCTCAGCTCTCGCTCTATTTTAAGCATTGAGCCCAAAATAGACCAGCTCTTGAGCCCGGCCAGCGAGAGAGGACTGGCGCCGCTCGGCACACACACACACTTTTGCCGGCCACTCGACTTGGAGGAGGAAAACTCGAGGAGCTGGACGGACTTTCAGGAAAGGAAAATGGAGCGAGCAAGCAAGTGGGTTGCGTCTTGCGGGACTGCGCTGCTCGTGTGCGTGGCGCTGGCGCACCAGTTTGGCGGCCAAACAGGCTGCGAGGCGGCGCCAAGCCAAATCGGCGAGCTCGGCTTCACCAGGTGCGCTTACACGGCCAACGAGTCCGAGCGGCAGTGCAAGGCTTGTTGCAGGGAGGCCTCCTTGGAAAGCAGCGGAATTGGCAAGCACGGCCGCCTCGCGCGCGGCTCAAGCGGCTACTACTGCCAGTGTCTGCGCCACAGGCCGAGCAGCCTGGAGGAGGAGGAGAGGCGGCGTTACGCGGACAACGTCATGGGCTGACCGGCTGCTCGCGGCCGCCGCTCGCTGCAGTTGGCCGAGCGGCGCCCCAATAAACTCGGCCACTGTGAGCCGCCTCGCTCGTCCGCGCCAACTGAGCGCGGGCCGGCGCCGCAGTCGAGCTAACTTGTTGTCGTTCATGTTCCTGTTCTCCTCGTTCCAGTTGTCGTTGTTGCCGCCATTGTCGCCCCCTTGGCTTTCACGGCGCCGCTCTGCCGCCGCCGCCGCCGC
>ENA-UOVY01000486-UOVY01000486.1-plant-metagenome-genome-assembly--contig:-NODE-486-length-18434-cov-614.523968_pt1 | contig 18434 bp, 6 predicted proteins | sample MGYA00249840_ERZ761561 | MGnify/ENA primary metagenome ERZ761561 (study PRJEB28882, sample SAMN05720143) | plant metagenome | isolation source: Guanajuato, Mexico | place: Mexico:Guanajuato, Mexico...
CTAATTTCTATTGGCCCGGCCGGAGCTTCCCGCCGCCGCCGCCGCCGCCGCCGCCACTGCCACTGCCACTGCCACTGCCACTGCCGCTGCCGCTGCCGCCGGCCGGAATTCAAAGCGCTGCCTGTCAACAAATTAAAGTGAGCAGCAGCCAGCTAGGCCGGCGCCAACCACGATTATTTGATTAATTCCCGCCGGCTAGTTAGCCTGCCGGCGCTTCATTGATTGATGCCCTGCCTATGGTGGCCCCAAATGGGAAGCCAGTTAGCTCGCTGGCTGAGGGCCGATGGGGCGGGAGAGCGAAATTTGTCACTGCAAGCGCAATCCGCCCAGCAAACAACTGGCAACACTTGGCCTCCAACTGGCCGGCCCATCAAACTGCCTTTGGCGCCCAATTTCAATGGTCAGCTCTGATTAATTCAGAGCCCACTAGCTGAGACAGTGGCGGCGCTGGATTGGCATTGCGGCAACCAACCCTCGTGGGTGGAACGAGGCCGCTCGATGGTCGCGGCGCAGTCGGCTAGGACTGGAAGCGCGAGCTACACGGCTAAGAGCCCATTGGGGCCGCCGAGCGGACGACCGTTGTTGTTGCTGTTGCTGTTGCTGTTGCTGTTGCTGTTGCCGTCGCCGCTGCTGGCGTTGTCATGGAATTGGCGCGCTGAGACTTTCCCCTTTGGAAGGCCGAAAGTTTGCGCCCAATTCAAGGTCGTGCGAGCTAGGCGAGCAACAGTTCTAGGCCTGTCAGCCTCCATTGAGCGATCAATTTGCGCCAAGCCCCTGATTTGCGGCCTGAGACTTGCGCTCGAAACGAGGAAAGCGTCTTAGATCGTTCGGATTGGAACATTAATCAGCTTGAACTCGGCTCACCTGATCAGGTGGGCCACTTGGCGGGCTCGTGGCAAACCTACATCTGCTCTACGCTCCCCGCATAGCGTGCGCGCTCGGCCTGAAGGGCCATTATGCGGCCTCCAATCAGCGGGTGATCCAAATGGGCACCGCCTTTGCCGCCGAGCGTTTCCGGACTCGCGCGCACCACCCGGCGAGCAAAAGCGCCCCGCTCGCTGCCATAATTTGCTCCCTCCTCTCTTTCTCTCTCCCTTCCTCCTCCTCTCACCTTTGGCCCTCCAACTTCATCGCCTTTTGACCCCCCGCTCATTTCCTCCCCAATCTCCACTCTGCCGCAAGAGCGCGCAGCCCAACCATTAGGGGGCCGCCGCCCAGCAAGTCGGGCAGCGAACCCCTCCAAAGGGCAGGCTTGCCTGCCATGATGGAGCCTTGAGGGCGCCGGTTGGACAGGTCGCTTGTTTGCACAAGTGCAAACGACTTCCCACGGGGCAACCAGCGGCAATGCCACCACCACCACCACCACAGAAACGTGAGCACTCGTAAACCAATCGGATTGGCACCATCTCTCATATACAATTTCCATAATTCGGCCCCTCTCCTTTGGTTGCAGTCCAATCAGGCTGCCTCTGGTGGTAGCGCTCGTTTTGCTTCCTCCCGGCCCAGAGTGAAGGCTCCAGAGTTCGTGATTTTTCGCTTCCCCAAGGCCGCCGTTTATTGTTGCTTTCAAAGTCGCCAGTTTGCGCTGGCTCGCCCGCTTTTGCTGTCCAGCTAGCTAGTCTATCCGCTGAACTTGCTTTCGGTCTACGCGAAATAATGCACGTAAAGCACGTACAGTCACACCAGGGAGCCCTAGCGCCTGAGTTCCGGCGCCTGCCACCAGAGGCCCAGAGGGAACGAGGACGCTCGCTTAAAGTTTTGCTCAAGGACCTCAAATGCTCGCTTGCATAATGAATCGGCGTCGGACTAATAGAAGCCAATGGCGCAAACCGCAAGCCATAATAATATGCACGCAGCCAATCAGGCCTCTGGCCGATCAATCCGCTATTTGGTTGGATATCTATTTAGTTGGCTGGATGATGGAGAGGATAGTGGATTTAAACGACCATCATTTGGCCCCTTGGAGCCGCTCAGCTTGTCTCCTCCAGCCAGCAAGCCGACCAACCAGGTCAATTGAGCCGCTCAACTGACACTCAAATTTCAAGCCCATTTGGGGACCAACGAAAAGCTCGTGCTACCGGCCGTTTATCTGGTCCAGCTGGTACACTCTTAATTTGGGCTAGTCCGTCTTGTCTCTTTGAGCAGCAAATCAGGCCAAACTAGAATAGTTTGGCCCGAACAAAAGTATCCGACGACGAGCGAGCACAAGTTAGAGGGACATTGCGCTAATCGAGCGAGCATATAAGGAGCTTATATTGAATATCAAGCCATTAGTTCAATCCAGTTTCCGAATGAACGGCTAAAGCCTCCAGGTTGGCCGATCTAAACAGACGCCACCCATGACTCTACTCTGGTCCCAGTGGCGGACCTCCCACTGGCCGGTTTTGCAAAAACAAAAGTAGCTGCCCAAGTCAATGTAGATCTCATCGTGGTCGTCTGGAAGGTTGCCGCTCACTGGCCGCCCACCTATGGCACTGACAGCATCCAAACTTCCATTAAACCATCCTGGCCGCCCCTCTACATAAACACTAGAATGAGCTGCCAACTTGCAAAGCTCCCACCTTTCCTTCTGCCGACGTTGCGAAATGCCTTTGTCCAGATTTAGATACTCTCTCTCTCTCCTCCTGACAGACCGCTGTCCGCCAACAGTGGTGACTAAATTCGCCAAGCCAAGATTCTGGCTGGAAGAAACCCAAGAGAGGGGGAGGAGGCTTTCAGGGTGTCGGAATAAGTTTGTGCTTACTTGGCACTCCGTCCACCCAGTCAAGCCAATCCTCTCAGGTTTGCGTACTTGATAACTCTGCATGTTTCCCTCATTCGGCTGCATAATCAAGTCGTGCTCCTCCTAGATTCATCACACGAAAAACGGCCCCCCCCCCAATTCCAGGTCCTTTTTATCTATTGGAATTGCGTGAAGTGGTGGAGGGTTTAAAATTGGACTTTCGCGGGTTGGCACAAAGTAGCAGGCAATTGTTAGCACTATTTAGTCTAATGAAGCCTCCTGGTGTTGTTCAAATAGAGTAGGCTTATGGCTAACGAAATAGGCGTTGGCCGTCGTATACGCTAGTCCTCAGACACAATTACCATCAATTCAGGCATTTTGTAGACTTTACTAAGTGTCTCTAGGCAGCAGAACCCTTCGGGAGGGGGGGCAGAGCTCAAACTAGCGCGAGCAAAATCGAGAATTTAACCAAAGTCGACACTTCTTGCCACGACCATTCAATAAATGTTCCGTCCAAGAGGCTCTTTGTGTAGCTGAACGTGCAAAGTTTGTGATGTTTTCCCTGCGATTTTCACTGGTCGCCAGCAAGTTGGCACCGCAAGACCTAATATGCAAAGCAAGTCAAGTCCAATCTTGGCGGTCGGCAGCTTGCAAGAGGCTGATTCACAAAGGGCAAGCTCATCGGAGAGCCGCCTTGTTGGAGTTGGCCTCCTTGGTTAGATCTTGCGAGCATTGAACCGCGATGCTCCCAGTTGGCCGGAGTTATTTAGTTCCAGACTTTTCTCTGAGCAGGTTGTTTCCAAATGGTGAACTTGATGACAGCGCCACGGCGATATTATTCTCACAAATCTCCCCACAGTGGCGCTCACCTAGTGCTACCAACCGTCTGCTAGCATTGTACTTGCTTCGAAGCCAGCTACAAGACTCGGGCCAACAACAATGGTGGCGTCAGATCAATCCATTGTTAATGTCCTCACCTCTTGCTACAATGACCACAAAAGCTCGTTAGTCAGCCGATTGTCATCAATTTTGCGCTGGATGTGTTTGCCTAGCCAACTGGTGGCTGCGTGATAAGGTCAGAGGCTAATATTCAATATGTGTCAAACTATCGCTTTCTACGAACATGAATTCTGGCGTCTCAGTTACGCCAACCAAAGTAGATAAAAGCCTAGCGAGACAAGATTAGAGCAAGGGAAGTTCGCTCTATATTTGAAAATTTGTTCTTCCTCGTTACCAGAGGTTAAACCTCCATTGAGGATGGAGATTTAACTGGATTGGTGCCCTTTGGCCAGTTTGAATCCCGGCTACTGCAACACATTTTCTCAACTCCAAAACTCAACCCCTCCCACCCACAATAACAAAGCTGGCTGCACACGGGCGAGAGAATCAGGGCAACCATTGGACGCCAATCACTCTCATTCGAGCTTGGCCGTTGGCTCGCGTGTTGAGATGAAGTGCACGCACGAGGGCCCTCTTTGCCAGTTTGGCGCGCGAATCCAACGGCTGCAGACGTGGTTTGCGTTTACCTGTATTGGCGGGTTGCGATAATGGTGATGCATGGACCAGCAGAGGGATAGAATGGGAGAAGCAATGAAATTCATTCGGCGATTAGCGAAGCCGAGAATTTGAGGAACATAGCTCAAAAAGGGGGAACCAAAACGAGTTATGGGGATGGCAACCGGCCAGCGAGAGCGGCACAAACAGGTCACGCAGATTGCATACCTGGAGGACCGAGTCTGGAATTGCCGCCAACTAAGCTAATTGTCGCCTAAGTTGCAAGTAAACTGCGATTTTCGGATTCGACAGCTCTCAAGAGCAAGCGAGAACTACAATTATGTAGGAGCGAGAGTGACCATAAGAATTCCGTGACCTCAGTTTTCGTTGGATCGAGCACATTTGGCTACTTCATGGCTTAGATCAAGGCTAGTAGATGTTTAATTTGCGACGAGCTGATTGTGGGTTAGCGTAGGAGTTTTCTCATCCAAGAGTTGAAGGTTTAAACACGGAATGGAGAATCTTGCACTCCTCGCTTCTGCTCTTTGGATCGTACGAGTTCTCGAGCTCGGCCGAGTGCCAGTGTTGCTGTTACACAAAATCCACCCTTCAATTGGCCAAACTTACGCTTACGAATCGAGAGGTCAACTTTCTGGTACACTGATTGGAACTAGTCTCCAGATGCGTTTGCCAGGTAAGCGTATCGATCAACTGGCCCTATTTACCAAGACTGGCAGCGGCCAAAAGTCAATCAGCTGCCGGAATTGGAACCATTGAGGGGTGATAGCTTAGCTTGTCTCATGGGAGGGTGCGTATTCGGACACAAGACCCCTTGTTGGCATGATCATACTGGAGCCGGTGCGATATTGGAATCGACCGATGGCCCAGTGGCTCAAACTAAGGCGACTATTTCCGCTCGCCATGTCTAATCTGGCCACCATCGCATTCCTTGGTGGCCATTGACGCTTGGATCAGCTCACTTGGCCGGCGTTTGGATTGCTAAACTCGGCCAATGGGGGCACTGACGCCCGCGTCCTTTTATAACATGCAACCTCCCTTCCTCTCCTGGCTAGCTCGCAGCTCGGGCCCATTCAGTTGGTGTACTCGCAAATCGAATCAATCACTTTGAGAGGGCGGAACCGGGAGTTAGAAAACTGGAACCTAAATAGAACCAACCAACTCGGGCTGGCCCACATTCTGAGGTTTCCTCTCAATTTGGGCCCCTTTTAGTGCAACTCTCCTCTCTCCTTCCCCCTTCTCTATCTCACACGAGAGCCCCTCAGATGGTGGCGGCATTCAATGAATGTGATGCCAGTTTGAGGCGCATAAATCAGGGACCAACATCATTATCACTGCTTGTCCTCGTGATGGCAGCTCATTGCGACCGTCAGCTAAACTTGAATGCCCCACGATGAACCGGCAGCCGCGATAGTAGCACCCAGGCGCTGGTTTAGTTATGAAGCGAAAATAAAAACAATCAGACCAACCAGTAACAGCAAAGCGATGATATAAAATACTAGCATACGTAGGAAGGCAACACGACTGTTTGGTTTATTAGCCGATTAGATCAACTAATGGAGACAGAGTTGTGATTGTGCGCTGATGTTGGCGCGACACTTGGCGCCGATCGACCCTAAAAGGTCTCTAGCTCATCCTGACGACCAGCAAACAATTTAGAACTAGCGCCCGCGAGCCAAGCTATCCTCGCTCAGGCCACTACAATTCCAAGCCCAATCGAGCTCCTGTCAAACACCGACAGATTCTAGTGAGCTCGGTTTGCTTGCTTGACTTTTAGCCTGGGCGGCTGCCCTTAGCGAGAGCATTCATCACTGGTGGGGCGTTCACTTTTCTCAGAGAGCTGAGCGCTATAGCGATCGGACAACCGATAGTTGGCTGGGACAAGAAACCAGAGATAGAGAGATAGAGGGAGAGAAAGAGAGAGACAGGGAAAGCGTCCTCTTCTGAACGGGCCCGAGCTGAGATGGGGATGATGGTGTACAGCTCGCGCGATAGAATCCAGATTAGGTCCGATGAGCTGCAGTGGGCTTGGGAGTGATCAGGGGAAACGATCAGCACATTTAGTCGACGGCTAGATTCAAGCCAGCAGTTAGCTCGGAATAGTTTGGACCTATGGGCATGCGGTGATAGTAAATCGGCCCCTTAGAGCTAATAGATCAGGCTCCGTATGAGTCCCGAATCGATAGCATACATGCTGCATCGCCTCGCCCCAATCTCCAATGCATTCGGGCGGCAGCGTGATGGCTGGGCCGATGCGCGCGCTTAGCGACCTAGGGCCGAAACCTGTACAGTATTTATTTAGGTTTTAAGAGATCCATGCTTGATTAGGCAAGACCAGTCTAGGACATTCAGACTACCGCTGATTGATTGCTTAAATGAGCCCGCACACAAGAGTAACCGGCTTGCTATCAATTTCAATCTTGATTCTAACAATGTGATGGATCGTCAGAACTTCCGATTGGATGTTTTTATTTATCTGGGGAAGCTCGCTTATAATTTTCAATCGACATGCTCCTCTTGTTGTGCTTTGGCGGCAGTGATTGTTTGAATTAGTTCTGTGGGTTCGATTTCAGATCAGGTTGCAATTTCCCTCTCCATGAACAGATACATTCTACCTGGACTTAGAATTCTAATTTTTTGTCAATTGGCTGAGGATAGGGAAATGATTTGCGAGCATTAGATAGGTCAGACTGATTGAGCTTGTTTGAATGCTAGTGGTAAGTCTCATTCAACCCATGAGCCTCTTATTTGAAGGGAAACTTGGTCACACTAGTTTGTAAATATTTGTATTTATATCCATACGACTGGATTGAATGAATGGACTAGCGAAAGTTGATTGATTGTGCCTATACGGTATAGTAGTTCCAGAATCCCATGTCTCATATGGTTAGCGTGCTATAATCTCCATCACAGTTTTATCTTCACATCATTTGATTGGATCATTATCGTCAATTGGTAAGATTCCAACTTAATCTAAATATATTAAAAAGTTGCTTAATTATGCATTGAAGTTGCGGGTAAGATACTCATCTGTGTTGGAGCGGGATCCTTGTTGCTGATGAATTAATTGGTTGGCCTTGTATAGCTATTCTGAAAGTAATTTCGTCGTTGTTGTGCTGTAGTTAGTCGGATTGATGACGGTTGTGGTTGGTGGCCATCAGGATATTCGAAGCTTAAAGCATTACGTGAGCTTATTGTCATTAAACCGTTTTCGTCGGTCGTTGGCGACTGGAGGATAGAATGGAAAAAGGCGTGACTAAGGGCTTGCTCCGGCTTGATTCGGCGAGCTGGATTATACTCTAGCATCTGTAGGACTAAATTCAAGAACTGTAAGTAATCAGCAGTGCTATGCCCTTCTTCACCCCTACGTCTCCCATGTGGTCCACCTGAATCAACACCTAGAATATGGTAAAGTTTTCTGGTGCCAGGTGGCAGATATTGCACCTGAAATTTCTTTTGTTTTCGTAGAACATAGTTGGAGCCGCCTCCAGGACTTGGCACCTTGACGAAGAATCTCCCAGTCTTGTAGCCTCTCTCAAGAAGACTAGCTGGTGGCATTCCTAGTGTCTCGACGATTTTGTTCACTTGGTCCGTTTCATTACAACCATTGAACAATGGTTCACCCGTGTGCAATTCCACAAGAATGCAGCCCAGGCTCCACATATCTATAGCGGTATCGTACGGGATTCCAATCAAGACCTCAAAAGAGCGATAAAATCTACTCTGTATGTACTGATATATTCTATGCCCTACCTGACAAGATGAGCCGAAATCTACTAGCTTGATTGCACTTCGTTTTGGGTTGCATAGTAGAATGTTTTCTGGTTTCAGGTCACAGTGTATAATGCCCAATTCCGGCCTAGATAAGTATTGTAAAGCTGCCAATATTTGGTGTGCAAACTTTCTAGTCAACCGGAGTGACACCCCGTGATAACGAGTATTCTTAAGCAAATCATACAGGTTATATGAGAGCAGCTCGAACACGAGACATAAATGATTGCGCCACATGAAATGTGATTTGAGTTTGACTATATTGTCCTTCCCCTGTTGAGAGAAATTTTCGTCGTTCTGGTATTGGCGGATGAGTTTCAATAACTTGACCTCAATATGGGCTTGATCATGGAAAGCCTTCTTATTCTTGATTATCTTGATGGCAACCGGACAATGGGCGACATGATCATATGCTCGAACAACTTGGCCGAAAGATCCTTTTCCGATGAGCGAGTCGATTTCATAGCGATTACAGAATATCTCTCGGGGACGAATCACATAATCGTGATTCTCATCATCATAGCCCTCGTTGTGAATAGGTCTACGAGGATTGAGTTCACTTCTCAGATTGTATTGACCATTCTGTGAGGGATAAGATGGCTTGGATTGATTAAATACCTTTTTTGTTTGCGAATCCTCGACTGGCTCTTGCTGGCGGCGGTTGTAGTTGGGCATTCCAATGTTATGAAAAGTTGCAGGTTTGATTTGTTTGTCGGTCTGAGAATCATGTTTAAAGTCCATTGTTGAGGTCGAGTTAGTAGAATTAGCTTGTCTAGTCAATGGTACTTGTTTCTTTGACGAAAAATATTGATCGTTGATGCTCTTGTAAGTCCTCAACAATTCAATGCTGAGCTTCTTCAGTGGTTTAACATGGTGAAAAAGATGATTCTGTATCCTTGAAGGCAGCTCGTCGGTCAGACTCTCACAATTGTGACGGGCTGCGTTAACTTTCTGTCGAAATTGAGATTCGGCGGGCTGCGAGTGAGCAGGTAAATCATTAGAAAGCGCCAAACGTTGATGACTCAGTATTTGACCAACGCTAGAGCCATTCTCTACAGCACTCGAATGAGGACTTGGATTTGAGAATGTCTGTTTGCATTTGCATGAATCGCACGAGTTCTGGCTGATTTCACTGTTTACATGCTGATCTCCGCTATCATATTTAACTGTCTTTTGCAAGTAGCTTGAGCTTGTCAATGAGCTATCAATGAACGCTGGAGGCGAGCTGCCACCGTCGGGTCGGTTTGAAAATTGGTTCCTTGGTAGCTGAGCACCCGTAATCGAGCCCCGTTCAAGATTACGGCTTGTGAGATATTCTGATGGTTCTTTGGTTGCGAAGTTAGTGTCTTCATTTTGGTATTTCTGGTAGCCATTGTCTAACGAATTGAGCGGCTCAACTACATCGACGCCAATCATCGAACGACTTTGACGGCTACCTCGTAGCGCATCAAGCGCGTGTAGAGCAGCATAACTACCTGTGTTTATACTATGTCGTGATAATAATTTCTTGTTTTGGCAGTCTGGGCGTTGTTTGTCTCTCGAGGATGAAAACGCTAGTGGACTACTATGCAAACTTCTAACTTCATGGCCGGGTCGGGTAGTTGTGGCAGTGGAGGAGGAGAGAAACTTGGTTGTGTCGCTCTGATTGGGTTGAACGGACATAAAGTCGCAGTTTGCGTTTGTGTCGCATGGGCTCATAGGGTATCCGGTGTAACTGATAACGCCTCCACTGCCATTACTGTTACCACTTCCTGAGCTGCGGTTGGAGCAGAACATCAGACTCATGGGCTGATGTTGATTGCATAAATCTATCGAATTAACACTAGAAATCACAGGAGTTTGATAGCTTGGAAGGGATGGTGAAAGATTGGACGCATGATTTGAGCTCAAAAGTTGCTGGCTCAAGCTGGCAGTGCGAGAATGAGAGGTCGCATCGGTTGAAGACGAGGTGGATGAAACAATGTGACTGTTCTGCGAGGGTTTGTCTGTATCGGTTGGATCTGAAAGAGCTCGAGCGGAACTGTAATACTGATGCCGCTGATATTGATCGCTAGGCTTCGGCATATCCAGATGATGATTGCTAGTTATGCTGTTGTATTGCTTCGTCAATGTTATTGCTGATAATGGCGACAGGTGATCTCTATGCTCATTCTGACGCTGTGCCGGGTATAGGTTGCAGTTTAAATTGCGTTGCCACTGGCGTAGGTTTGCCGATTGCTGTTGAGCGCTGATGAACTCTAATTGTTCTTGAGATTGCATATTGTTATTAGTCAAGATTCTGGATTAGCGTCTTCAAAAATGCGTTCTGTCCATTGAGTTATTGCAGCTGTTTTCTATTCATTTAGGCTTTGGATGAGGGCTATGATCTTGTGCAGACCAACCTCTTCTGCCATGTTACGAATGGACAAAAGAGCACCTTTAGATGCTTGTCGTCCTTACGACCGCCTATTTCAGGTAAAGCAATGACCATTCAATATCGGATTGGAGACAGTCGTATTAAAATTTCTTTCTGACCACCAGTTCAGCAGTTGGTTTAGTAAGATTCGTACCAAATTCGTAAATACCACGCTACGAAGCTTTATGTATCGTGGCTGATGAATTAATAGGAATGTAATGCCTCGATGGCTTCTGGCTACTTCAAGTTAGGAAAATTTGACGTCTTTCGTAAGAGACATGATATGTTGAACTGCAATGCGAGTTAGAGTATCGCCTGTCTAGGTTGGCCCACTTTTGATTTGATCAGGTGGACTCGTAGGTTCGCACTTCGGACCAAGTTGACTGAACTAAAATAGCAACAACTCGCTGGCTAAAACTGATGCTGTAATTTTATCTGCTTGAAGTTGGAGAACACAAACCGTAGTTGCTGATCTACTTTGTGACTATAACTACTGTTACCAGTGATTATGGTGCCTTCTAACGCATCACATGTACATGCATTAGATCACCAGTGATTCCATAAGTGTTAGCGATAGTGTGTCGAGTCATGCACATTCAGCCCGGCAAGATGGATTGCAAAACGTTGGAGGTTTTATGCGCCAGCCGAGAGGCGAACAGCTTGACGAATATTGGTGTCATGCATTTGAAAACTGGCAGTGATGCGCGAGAAGTCGAAAGGTACAAGCAATGCGATGTCGACGATTGTTGACGAGGATAGATAATTGGCAAGTTCATAGATTATTACGCGAGCACTTTCTCCTCAACTAGCTCGAAAACGATGATCCTGCAATTTTGGTGAGCCTCCAATATCGGGCATCCATTTGTGAGCGTCAGACGTCTAAAAACAGAATCCCTCGCGTGCTGATTACAGTTCACGTCCCTTGAGATTTGAACTTTTGTTTCATCACATGGTAAAGCTGAGACTAATCAAAAGGTATAAACCTCTCGAGCCTTACTAGTGGCTTCCTCTTCTCAACTAAAGGTAGTTTTTTGGTTAATTTGAGTGAAATAAATAAAATCTGATCGGCCATCTAAAGCTTTCAAATGTTGCGGCGACAGAGTCTTTGTTGTGAGGCCTCGGCGGTGGTTGGCAGTGCTCGAGTACTTTTTACTTTACCCCAATCTATTGAACCATCAATCCGCGGCAACTTCTCTTCTCTGATCTAGCTTCACTTTTCTTCATCCCCTGAACAAAATGCCCATCAACTATCGCGAGCCTAGGCTGACCGATTCTAGCTAAGGGTACGAATCATTTGTCCTCTCGCGGTTGCTTTGCTCGAGAGTCCATTGTTGGCGCGTAGGTGAGTGGTGGTGGTGGTGGTGGTGGTTCGGTTGTTATTGTTAGTGCTGTTGTTGTCTATCTAGTTGTTTGCGTTGTCGCTCTAAACGTCTCCGCTCTCTTCTTTGCCATGAGTAGTTTTGATATTTGCGGCTCGAGATTTGTGAGAGCGCAACGATTGGTGAGGACGCAACGAAGGCCACAACAGGCAGACTGTGCTATGCTGCCATGAAGCCCATGATGTATTTAGTATGGACATGAGTTCTTTTCATGAGCTGAGGACGTCGATAATACCATTGACTCTGGAGATCAGCTGATCTAAATGGCTCGGACTCTAAGGTGCACAGTTCGAGCAAAATACAACACTGTTTCGCACCACCATACTAGTGGTCTCTCCGCTCTCTTCCCCTCCCAAGTTGGCCAGACCTCTCAGGCGTCTGCGTGAAAACGTATCACTGCTAGTGGGGGTGGAAATTTGACGGTCGCATCTCGCATGCGAGACGCAGATGCTCACTCGCTACGCCGCGTTTATGGCTGCCCTCTCAGATGGCTACGCTGCGAAGGGGAGATATCCTCCCTCTTGAGTTTGCGTCCATTCTCTCGCTCTCTGTACCTTTGAAGCGAGCTAACGGGAGCGTACTGCCAGCAATGTAAACTCAAGCAATTACTGCTCCGGATCTCTCATTAACTTTGCGTGGAGCCGCCATTGCCGGCAACCTCTCCCTTTGGACGCGCCTGCCGCTCGCGCCAGCAAAAGCCGCAAATAAGGGAGATTTCGCGCCGAGATGCCGGAGGTTGGAATTTGAGTTGAGGCAACAAGATGCTCACAAGGGCACGGACGAGCGCTGTTGATGGATGCAACGCCCCAGCGGCGCCTCAGGTAAGCCCCAACGCCCTTGCACGGTGCGTTGCGGTGCGGTATCTCACAGAGGTGGAGTGTGTTGTTCCTCCATCGGTCGCGCTTCAATTCAATTCGCGGCCGCATGCCAGGCGGCCTTTCTCGGCCCAAACTGTGAGGCCCTCACACCGGTGCGCCAGATGCAAGACCAGTCCAAGCTGGTGCTGGCTTTGGCCGGCCAATGGACTTTCCCGCGCGCTAGACAAGCGCAACGAGTCGAACCAAAGTTGCCTTGTCCAGTTCCGAGGGCCGAGGGTCAATGAACAGCGCAGTCTCACCTGGACGAGAGGCCCACAGAGGTCGTATGGAGTGAGGGGCGCGAATTGGCGGTAAATTAAGCGAGGCAACAAGTGAACAGGAAGGAGAGCAAATGCAGGACGTCTCGAATCGGTGTTAGTCTAGTCTGGTCTGGTTTGGTCTCAATTTAGTGGTGTTGAATTATTTTTATTTGAGCGACCAGATTTGTGATCTCTTGGGACAGGTTCAAGTGAATGGAGTGGCCTCCCCATTTGAGTTGTTCGTGTTACTGTTTGGAATTTTTGGATTCAATTTTACGTACAACTTTGCTCGCAGGCTCAATTCGAGCAACTGCAATAAATAACAATATCTTTAATCCCTCTCATCGGCGGAATTCAATAATAATCGATGTCGTTCACGAAATTTGCCGTCATATCGGCCAATTGTAAGGCAGGTCCAAGCGATTGGTAAAAGTGGGCACAGTTCGCGTGGCCGTAATCAAAGCCAGCTGCGATCAGTTGACTGTGTATCAGGTCTATGGTGGTTGGTTGCATCCGTCCACTGTCCGTTTTGAGCACACTTCCCTGGCCAAGTGCCATTGCAGCCCGATTCCGTTCATCCTCTCCAACAGCAACAACAACCGCCGCCGCCTCCTCTTCCTCCTCCTCCTCCTCCTCCTCCTCCTTCACCTCTCCTCCCTCGACCTTTACCTCCACCTCCATCTCCCGATCCTCCTCCTCCTCCTCCTCCTCCTGCTCCACATCAAGCCCCTCGCGGCCCAATTGTGCTGGCGTTCTGGCGGCCACCTCGAAACAAGCAGCCGGCTCATTGATCAGCTCAGCGCCAACCAACACCGGACAGTCGGAGCAGCAGGCAGGTGTGAGGCCGAGCTGGAGGTGTTCGGGATTTGCTATCACCTCGCTCTTATCTCCAGCTGCTAGTCCGCTAGTCTGGCCCACGCTCCTCGTGCTCTCAATGAGCGCTTGTGCGGCCGCCAACTCAAGGGCGTCGCACTGGTCTAGATCCAGATCTTGGCCATTCGATCTAGTGTAAGGGATTGGCGCGCTTTGTTCGTAGGTGTCGCTGGTGGTGCTATCTCCGCCGGCCTCCCCTCGGCCGGCGGCCATTGTTGAACCGCGCGCGACTATCACAAGCTCGCTGGGTTGCTCGTACAACTGATAGGCGTCGGCCGTGGAAAATGACAAGCTAGACGATTGGCGGCCATCGTTGCATGTGGCCGCCAGGTCATAACTATCCCTTTTCATTGGCATCTCGAAAACGCGCCGCCGCTGGCGCCGCCTCTCCATGTAACGGCCAGTTGAAGTGTACTTGAAAACGAGCTTCAGCGCAAGCACGAGAAAGCTCACCGTGCCCAGGTAATAGATATACTTGAGCCAATGGTTGCGCGAGCTCAGAACACCATTAATTCGGTCTTGAAATGACGATTGCGATTGCGAAGATGAGGACGGGGATTGGGATTGGGGTTGGGGTTGGGATGATGAAGACGGAATGGCCAGTGGAGTGGCACTTTTGATTGCTAGATAGGACGAAAGTGTCTGAGCTTGCAAGTGTTTGGCACGAGAAATGGAGGTTGCATTCGTTGACGGAGCTCTTTGGCTCAGGTTGCCTTGTTCGCCCTGAAGTGGGTAGTTTTGGCCGGCTAGTAGAGCAGTTGTGTTTGCAGCCATCTCAAAACCATGTTGAGTTGGCTCATTGGCTTGGCTATGGATTGAGTGCAATTGTTGTTGCTGCTCAAATCTGAGCTGACGGGATGTTGCAGACATGGTGATATTTTCCAACAATTGGCTTCCATTCTCCTCCAGCGATGGGCAACCCTCCGTCTCAATTGTCTGCAAGTTTTGCGTGCCTACAAACGCTTGCGAGTTTATCTTGGCCAGTTTTGGATTGAACTTGAGATGAAGCCGCCTCAGGTATGGTAGATCCCAAAACGCGCCCCTGTCAATGGAGGCAAGTTGCTCGTTTTGGTTCATCCAAAGCTCCTCGATAGGCAAATGAAAGAAGGTTCCTATTTGAGGGCAAAATATTTAGTTGCAACTCAGAAGCGAGCTTTGAAGTGAATCTAGCTTCCATGTTAGGGCGCAAAACTTACCTGGAGCCAAATGGGAAATTTGGTTTTTGCTCAAGTCAAGCTGGCGGAGACTTGTTAGCGGGTGCAATGATGCAGAAGGCGCGTGAACAAATTGGTTTGAGCTGCAATTCAAAATCTCAAGCGAGCCCAAGCCAACAAAAGCGTTATTGCTCATCATGGTGAGTCTATTCTTTGATAGATCTAGACGTTTTAAGTTTGCCAACGAAGCAAAGGCGCCGCCGCGTAAATATGCCAGATAGTTCGAGCGCAACATCAAGGCCTAGGAGTTCAGATTTTGCCGGTTAGTTCGATGCTTGTTGGTTTTTCACCATCAAAATCAGCTCAACGACTACTAAAACTCACCAAAAGGTTGTAATTTGTATGGAACTGCTCAATGTAGATCACTTGCAGCCGATTTGAGTTCAAATTGAGGAACCTTAGCGATTCTAGGCCACTAAATGCATGCTGATGAATGTAACGAATCCTATTAAAATCCAACCTAATCGTTTGTACATGTTTCAGGGCTCTAAATTGGTCATTGATCAACCATTTGAGCTTGTTGTGCGACAAATCGAGAGCCCTAATTAAGGTGGACTGTTGCAGGAGACTCGAGTTGCTTGCTTGGCCCCATTTTACGTCGGCGCCTCTATTGGCCAATCGTTTGCGTATCAAAGTGAACAGCTGGCCCCCACTGACCAGCGTATGCTTTGAACGGCCCCCACCAGCTTGCCTGGCCTGGTGCAACGAGCTCGAGTTGGTGGAGCCAAGAAGCTCGCTGGATTGGGTTCGGTTTGGTAGGGGTGCAGCACCATTTTGTTGCTGTTGCTGCTGCTGCTGCACAGCCACATTGAATGGCCAACTGTTATGCGAAGACAAATAGTGCTCGATGTAACCGGTGAAAGTGATGCCAAGCTTCGAAAGCGAGTTATGCGAAAGGTCAAGGTGGAACAGGTTTCGGCGGAGTGGAACGGCAAGTAGGGCGTACAGTTCGGACCAAAGCTCGAACTGCATCCGATTAGACCTTAGAACAAGCGATTGGATATCGTCCTGTTCAATTGAGATCAGCATGGACTCTATGGTTTCGATCAGATGATCGTATTTAGACCAATCAACCTCCCCATCCTGAGCACCCTTATCGCTTGTTGCTGCTGCTGCTGCTGCTGCTGCTAATTGAGCGCTTGTGGAGTTTAGTCTCAACCGGCGGCTCATGTTGATAACCTTGAGTGGCACTAGTTTTCGGGCTGATAGTCTATTCTGATTTGTTAGTTCATTGTTTGCTAGCTGACGCGCCAAATGGTTTTGGCGCAAATGGTGGTGCGAATAGGTGGCAAGGCCGCCAGATGACGCCCCAGCGCCGATTGGATGCGGCCTCAAGGAGTGCGACTGCTCGTGGAGGCCCGAATTGTGTTCGAAAGACTGCTGATTGGGTCCAATGGGCGCGGAATGGTCCGAGATTAGGAAGGGCTTGTGGGCGTGATAGGAGAGTTTGGGCGCCTGGCTCGAGTATAGACTTTGTGCGTAAAGTTGCGAGGCGCTTGCTGAATCGGGATGATGGTGTTGCAGTTGGTGCAGATGACGATGGTGGCCAGACAGAGGAAAGGGAATTAGACCTGCCTGCTTGGTCATCATGGCCGCTTGATGTTGCTGTGCTTGCGTAGCGGTTGCATTGGTTGTAGTTTGAGTTGTAGTGTTGTTTTGTTGGCCTCCATGGGCCGTTGCCGCCGCCTGCAGCTGCGGCTGACGAAATGCGCTGCCAACGACATGCACATCTGATGGATTTGTCATTGCAGGCTTAAAACTGCCACCGCCAACCCTGGGACCTGGCCCGCTCAAGCCGGCCAACGGGGGCTGGCGTGTGGCCGAGCCGCTCACCTTGCTCTGGCTCTGGCTCTGGTTGGCTGGCAGTGCAGTTGGCGCCGAGGTTTGAGTTGCGGCGGCCAACTGAATGGCTCGAATTGATGCATTTGATTGATCGGCTTGCTGGGCCAACATTCGATCGCCGCCATTTCCGCTCGCTGCCGGCGGCCCATGTGCATCCATTGGCAGAGGCAATCCCGTGCTGCCGCCGCCGCCGCCGCCTGTGCTCGCCTCTCCGGCCGAAGCGGCAGCCAGCTCGTCGTCGACCTCGTCGGCCTCCTCGCCACTTCCGCCGCCAGCTTGCTCGTAGTCGAGCGAATAATCCTCGTTGAAGGCAATCAGCACCTTGCTTATATTGTTGGCAGGCTGCCGCTCTGTGTCACCGACCAAGTTCAGCTCCAAATCGGAGCCAATAGGCTGCTCGGCAAGCTGACTCCCTTGACTCGGAGTTGTAGTTGGTGTTGCTGCTGCTGCTGTTGCGAATGAGATCGGCTTCAGTACAACGCAACTGCAGCGGCTATTGCATAACACGTTTGCACTATGGCCAACATTGCGCCTACTTGGCGCAAATGTCATATTATCGGCCGTTTTGTCCATTGGAGGTGTTGAGGTTCCTAGTAGTGTTTGTTGTGCGGTTGAATTGGTGTGGTTGCTATCAGTGCGCTTGGCGCCAACGTTCGGACCAATATGGCTGCCGTTGAAAGCCGCTTCGGCCGGGGAGAAGGTCTGGCCGTCCGACTTGTCCGCGCCAGGTTGGCCGCCGGCGGCGACAATTAGTCCTGCGCTTGTGCCATTTTGTGAGCCCGAGAGCCTCCTCTCATCTAGTGGCAAAAGAATGCTTGTTGCGGAACAATCTCTTATAAAATATATTGGATTTGGAAGGCATAGTTGGCAAGACTCGCTCTCAGCAGCGAATGGATTAATATTTGTTAGTTTGCGTAGGTTAGCTTGTCGTAGAAGCTCGTAGGCAATTAGGAAAATGATTGCAATGTTCACCAATGGCACATTCCTCCTCCTTGGTGACCAAACGTTAGCTTTTGTTGGCGGGTGTGGTTTTCTCTTGGGGCTTGACTTTGGCTGTTGAGGGTGGTCAAATTTGGGAAAACTTGCATGCTCTAACCATGTAAAACATTCCCCTCTTGGACGAGCAAAATTGGTCTCGCTCTCATGGGCTAACCTGAGCACAATTCTATTAGTACCGTCGCCTGCCGCTGCCTTAAACTCGGCTTCGGTCGACAGCTTGGCGGGCATTTGAGCTAATCTTAGCGGCACATCAGTTTTCCGCCTCACGCTCGCGGCTAAACGAATCGCCTTGTCCCTCTCTGATCTCGGCCCCACAGAGGCCACTTGTCTCTCTTTCAACCGAAAAGCTCCGTCTCCTGGAGTTGGATCCATTTCTCAAGTCCCAATTCAGCTTCAATGGGCGTGTTGCTGCTCCATGGGCGATGACGGCGTCATAGCTACATCCTAAAGCAAAGTTGTATCTCCTGATCCTATTGCAAGTGGGCGAGAGTTTGATGGTTAACTTTCGCGCTAAAGTTGTCTAATTGGTTGAAATTTGAGAGAATGATAGTAGGAAGAGAGAGAGAGAGAGAGAGAGCGAGAAAGTCGATGAGAGTTATTTCAACTGGTA
>ENA-UOVY01000487-UOVY01000487.1-plant-metagenome-genome-assembly--contig:-NODE-487-length-18415-cov-623.963834_pt1 | contig 18415 bp, 6 predicted proteins | sample MGYA00249840_ERZ761561 | MGnify/ENA primary metagenome ERZ761561 (study PRJEB28882, sample SAMN05720143) | plant metagenome | isolation source: Guanajuato, Mexico | place: Mexico:Guanajuato, Mexico...
TCTCTCTCTCTCTCTCTCATCTGCATCTGCATCTGCATCTGAATCTGGATCTGCATCTCCATCGCAAGCTCCATTTCACGACCGAATCAGGACGCTGACCAGCAGCTGCGGTCATCACTTAAGTTAACAGGAGATAGAGAGAGACGACGGTCGACATTGCACCCAAGTCTGCTCGCCCTGATCCCATTTTCGCACCCTCAGTCAGCTGCACTGGTGGCCCTCCAACCGCCTGGCCCCTCCAGCTAACTGACGGCTTGTATAGGATTGCGCAACCAACCATTTAAGCTCATCACATTTAGTGCCCGCGACACGTAGCTATGACAACCAGACCGCTGCATTGACTCGTGCTTGCAATCCATTCGGGGGGCCTCTATTAATCACATGGAGGCTAGTCCAAAAGTGATGCGGACGCTGGCTGCATTGGTTGCCGCGCCAACAAGGCAACCGTTTGAACGAGGCATTATAAATAGCCCCGAAGCGTCGAGATTAATGGCCTCTCTACGGGGACGCCTAAACGGCTGAGCTTAGCGGCCTCTCTTAGGTCTAAATGGATGGAAGGAATGGTTGAATATGCAGCCTTTGAAACGAAACTAACTGGGCGTGTTTCTGCCACAAGCGGAATAACGACACTTTGCAAACTGGGCGGGCAGAGTGAGCCCTGTGCTTTATGTCAACCTATAGGCGCGTATGATGTTTGTTTTCCGCCCTCCCTATGCAGATCCCGAATCGATTCGGGACTTGGTGGACGATTTTGTCGATTCTTTGCTGGCGGTAGCCGTGATTTGCACGCGAAAACAGGCTTATTTGGATGCGGAGAATGAGAGCGGCAGAGGTGGCTGTATGTGGAGGGAGAGGAGGCAAATTTGGCTGGACTAACTCGGCACTTTGATCGTCGGCGCCATCATCTCTCGATGGCCTTGGGTCGGCTGGGGAGACAAATTTTGGACAAGTTGAGCGGGTCAGCACAATAACAAGGATCGCTAGCCGAAAATTGCTCAAAAGCCTTCGACTGGCTGGAGCAGAGTGGCCGGCTCCAACAAGCCCCCCAATTGGCGGCGCTCTCTCTCTCTCTCTCCCATTTGTAAGCCGCTTCCACCTTTCCTCGTTCAGATTGTGCGGATATCTATGTATGCGCTCGTATGTATTCTGTGAGGAACCTCAAACTTCCCCGGCGAAAGTCAGAGAAACTTCGCCGCTTCCTTGGATCTACGCACGCCGATTATGATGCGGCTACTTGAACTAGCGTCCAGTCCCAGACTCGAGCCTTTAACTTTGAATCCTGAATCCACTTCACTTCACTTCACTTCAACACAACACACACAAACCTGGCCGCTCGCTTCCAGCACTAGGATATAGATTATAATTAGGTCTAATTTAGTGCGGAATTATATTATGTGAGATTATGTCAAACAATTTGATGGATGAGTCTAATTATCTAGTCTCTCGCTCTTTCTCTCTGCGCCACGTTTCCAAAACCTCAGCGCACCTCCACTGGGCAAGCCTAGGATCATCCGCTCTGGAAGTTGCTGCTTGTCCAGTGGCTCCTCGGCTCAACAATGGCGGCCGGCGCCACAGTCACTGATGCCGCGGCGGCAACTTGTTTTGTCCATTGTTGATGAGTCCGACTGAATCGTCAGCTCGCACCGACCGCCCAATTGGCCTCAAATGAGACTTGCGGTGAGCAGTTGCAATTTATACGCCGGCGCCAACCCTTGTTCCGCCGATGATAGCCTATTGAGCTTCCTGTTACTTCAAAGCATCCTGAAATACTCACTCACGATCACATCTTCTCCTCAGTGGCACTCATGTGCGAATGTGAGGAGTGAAAACAATAATATTCTGGAAATGTCAGGTTGGAATCGCCTGAGGATTGAATACTCACGGTCGGTCACTAGACAAGATCGACTTGAGGGTTTTCGATCCAAAAGTCAAATTCAACCAATATTGATTTCGAAATAATACTCGTCCCTAGATAGTGTTCTTACAATCGATCGGAAAAGGCTGCCAAACAACGTCGTGCTATAGCCGCATCTAAAAATCCATAAGCCATATTCTCCCTGGTGACAACTTGAAATGTTCAAGATTGAACCCAGCAAGGCTAAGGGCGATAAGGTCGAGATAGGAAACACCGAAGACAAGATGCCTCTTTGTGGATGACAAAACTCTCTTCCTGGGACTATCTTAGCCTCATAGCTCGAATTCTTGCTCGAACCGAATAATAGGTGCTACCAATCCCAGGTCGGATGATCTTCCCACCCGAATCTTAGAGATTGTCACCCGTTAAGAATTTATATCGAAATACGTGCATTTCAAACTGATTCACATCACTTAGATGTAGTGAAAAGAGCCCAGCTTTAAAATGCGTCATGTAGTTCAGTTTTCAGAACACCATTCAGTTGATGCAGTTGAATTTTGTCTACTATCCGCTAACCCGGAAGCTCCGATTCTCTGTTCGAGATTAGGGGGAGCGCCAACAAGTGCAAGTTGCAGGTAGACGAGTTGAGCCGAGAATAGTGTATCTGAGACCGTGAACAGGGTGCACAAAAGAGCAGGGCCGAAGTTTTAGGAGGGCGCATCCGTTCTAGCCGACATCGCGAAAGACATGAAAGTCTTTCGTTTGCTCGCAAGTTTGACTGACAAAGAACTATCGGTGTTCGTTTCTCGCTAATCTATGTGCCTTTATAGCTCATTGCATAAAGGCCTGCATTTGTTCTGGTGGACTTACCTTGAAAATAGGACTTTGTTCTCAGGTAGGAAACGCTCAATCTTAGTATTGACAACTTGTCCAGCTTTGACAGGACACTTTGCTCGAAGGGCAACAGCGAGGCGAGTGTGTCGAGCTCCTGGTTCAACCTTTCACGGTGCCTCTTTGATGGGTTTGATTTGCTGTGCGAATCTTTGCTGCACACCGTTCTAACACTAAAACCAGGAACGATCATGATGAATTAGTCGGCTGAGCTCGCTCGAGATTTAGAGCTGTAGAAGTAGATGAACAATTGACTGCTAGTTGGTAACTCACTTTTTGCTATTTCTGCGGCGCCTTTTAGTGGCATACATTGCGGTTACGTGCGAAACGCTGGTCATCTTGCACTAAATTCTCAATTCTATGAGTCTTGAACTCTTGCGCACTCTTCAAATCCAGCTTGACTCTTCTATGTTTCGCCTTGTCGGCTACGGCTCTTGCCTCTTCCTCTATACTTGCGCGTATCTCTTGTCACTGAAAACATGCTTGACGGTTGTTCATGCTCGCGCAAAAGTGGACCTCTCGTCGCTAGCTCCTTCCTATCTCTCTCTCTCTCACCCTCAGCAGGTAAAGCTAGTCGCCTGAACTGATCAGTGCACAGTGAAGAGCGCAAAACGAGCAGAAGTCCATCTAATCGCATTGGTTGACAATGAGAAACGTTGTGTTAGTACGCGATCAAGGCAAAATTGCGAGCGCAACCGAAGCTCACCGAGCGAGCGAACTCTTGGCTGGAGCAGAATTTGTTTTAGTTCGCTGGAGCGCAAGCGCCGCGCGCGTTCCACCCTGTTGGCCGCCCGTAGTGCGCCTGCGCGCGGCAAGATTTGAATTTCAACGCCCAAGCAAACTCGCGCGCAACAGCGAAGCTCCGTGAATCCGCCCGTCCGTCCGTCAGAGTGGCCGATGAGAGTGCGCCCAGAGCGGCACACTGGCGGCCAAGATGGGGCCGACAGACGCCCGCGAGGTTTGCCATCAAAACGCTTCTCTCGCGACCACAAGGCTGAGGAGCACGAGGCTGGGGACAGGAGCGGACGAGCGCAACACTTGCGCTCATCCGCGCGCTCCAGCGACACCTGTGAATCCGTGCCACAGTAATCATGTAATTTGACTGATTACATGATGTTCACCGCAGTAATGATGATAGATGAGCGCCCACCGCCAGCTTAGCCCTGGCTGGTTGCGTTTGCATCCGTGAGTTTAATTAATAGGAGTCGTGGGCTTGGAATTGAGCCGAGCGACACATGGGTCACATTGGGGCGTAAGCTAGGCCCCTCCACCTGCAGAGAGCGAAATAGAGAGCCGCTCTGTCAAACAGATTTTTGCCAAATGCTCCGCAGATGGCCAACAACCAACAATTGACGTCCCACTTCAAGCCCCATCGACGTCCACCTCCACCTCTACCTCCGGTTTGCTCTTGCGCGCAACCTTCCAGGCTGGCCGACCGACTGAACCTGATTGAAGGCCTGAGAACAAGCCGCGACCGGTGAACACTCTGAAGTTGTCATTAAAATCGCATCAAAACTCATCATCCCAGCTCAAACTCGCCCTCCGCCAGAGAGGAAGCGGCGCCACAAGCCCATTCGCGGCCAGGCAAATCGTCTCTCCCTCTCTCGCTCGTCCAGCTCCACTTCGCTCGCCCCTAATCTAGTATAGTGTCTGGCAGACGAACGAGACTTTATGCAATTGGGATGCCCATCAGCTTGTCCACTCGAGGCGCGCCGCTTGTGGCCAGCCTAGGGCCCAAGTCGAACGCGCAAACCCTGCGCCCCCTCCACTCGGCCAGCTTATAGGCAGGCCCTGTCCATCTGCGCCCCTCCGCCCGAAAAGCTGGCGATCGCGTAAGCTGAGCGGAAAAGAGTACGCCACAGCGCTGGCCAGCACGGCCCTATTGGTGGGGGCAGCGCGCGATGCATCACTCGCGCCCGCTCCAGGCGGCGCCGACGCGTTTGAGTTTACCTTAGCCCACCTCAGCTAACCTCAACTCGCCTCTACCTCGCCTTACCTTACCTTACCTTTGCCGCCCAAACAACGACGACAACGAGAGCAGCCCCAACAACTTGGAGGCTCCGATCGAATTTTGCACTGATGGTTTGTTTAAACACGCTAAAAAGTAATTCATTGCGTCGTGCCAAAACCAAAGCGCCGCCGAGTGTCAATTGAGGCTACAACGTCAGCCCCTTATTTTAGACGTCCATTTCCTCGTTTACAGCTCCAAAACGGAGCCGTCCAGCGGGCTGACTAAGCTGAGCTGAGCTGAGCTGCGTTGAACTGAACTGGCTGGTTTGCCTAGCTAACCAAGCGAGCAACCAGACGGAGAGATAGCTTGCGCTTCCTCTCCCTCTCACAGCACCAGACCTACCCAAGCAGCCCCCTCCTCATCCGTCCTGTCCTCAAGTCGGCCAGCTGGTGCTGCAGCCCTTAGAGGCTGTTTTGCGGGGCCTGAAATGAACATTATAGCCGACGAAAGCAGCGGTTTAAAGCTGAGGGCGAGATCCTCTCTGCCCTTTCCTCGTTTTACAAGCTAACACACTTGCCAGCCTCGACGCAAGCCTAAGAAAGCACTTACGAAGAAGCTTATGCCTTAACCACCATGTACAAACTCAATTGATCACCGCGATAAACAGTCTATCACTAAGTGCAACATTGGCTAAGCTGAGTCTCGCTGCCAGAACGAGATGGCATCCATTCGAGCGCACAGCAAACAGACACGGGGCCACTTGAGCCCATCCCCTGGGCTAAAGTCGACCCGTCAGCTGGCCAAGCTTAATTAGGGGTTGTGTGATAGCTCGCTTGGCCACCACCTGAGAGTTTCAAGGGTTTCAATTGGCTTCCAGTCAAAGAGCATGACGACGATTGAGATATTGTTTCAACGTTATTTGAATTAGCCGACGACACACACGCGCGCGCCAAGTCTAATCGATGACCACACGCAACTGGCGGCCATTTTGTTGGCCTGTTTGTTTATCTCAAAACTCTTGGCTTATAACTCAGGACTGACATCCTCACTCCTCTACAAGCGCCGACTAACTTGAAGACAATTCATTTTTGTGAATGAATTGGACTCCGTCCGAAAGTTTGTCCATTTGTTTGCTCGCTTGTTTGTTTGTTTACCAATTTGCTAGCTCAACCTGGAGAAATGCTCTCATGCTGGCCGCTTGTTCAGCCGCTAGCCTCGCGTCCAGGTGTAATTGTGGCCAGCTAAGTGGGGAGGCGGACAGTTGTTGGACGCAATTAACAGACTACATTATCGGCCAAATTGAGTTATCCTCAAGGTAGAGCAGCTTGCAAGGAAGCCGCCAACCCGAGCCCAAGTCCACTACCTGCGAGACCAGCCAATTGTTCTCAATTCAAATTTTGAGCCGAAGAGAGAGACTGGGACTCGCCCAATTCATTAGCCTCCATTTGGTTTGGTTGACTCGAGTGGGCGTGACTGGTTTCTCAAACAACCTCTAGCCCAGCTGACCCGCCACCGACTCTCCAGGTTTTGAGGCGAGTCGAGCGGATCAGCTGGCCGCAAATCCAAGTGCAAACCGCAACCGTCGGCTCGCGCTCGAGTTTGGGGCTGCAGGTTAATTAATCAAGGGGGTCAAAGAGGGCCCACTTCTTGCGGGACTCTAGCATTTCGCGCAAGGGACAATCTGATCGGACGCAAACCTTTCCAGGGGCGCAGATATTCGTCCACTTGTTGGTTGGGGCCAAAAAACTCTCGCTCAAGAGCAATCGAATGATAGATGAAGAGATATTCCATCTCAACTCGAAACCTGTGGAAAAATATCAACAAGTTTTTTGATTTATTCCTCCTCTTTCAGCCAGAAAATTTGCATCAAACCTACAATCGCTAGCTGATGAAAATAACGAATTTCATTGGATGATGCGCTAAAAACAGAAGCGCAAATAATTAATGACCTCGCGGCCAGATAGATGGATCGGCCCAAAGGTTGGCCACTACTTCGGAGGTCTGCGGCTGGCGTCTATCTGATTACTACGGCCAAAAACATTAGTAGTAGTGGCTGGCGCATTGAACCTGGAGCTTTCGGTTGGACGAGACGGAATGAGAGCCGGACCAACTGGAGCCTGGTCAATGCGACAGACAGGGGAGATCCTGCATTGCAACCTGCCCGTCTTCGGAGGGTTTGCATTTGGGTTTGTTTGTTTGTCTGTCCAGCGAGAGAGTCGACCGGCTAGCCGCACACGCACACATTGTGCAACCATCAGGATTATTCCACACTGTTCGAGGATACAGAGAGCGAGGTCGTGTTACAGATTTTATTCACATCCCAGGATCCTTTTCCTTGAAAATTGACCATTCCACTAAGGCCACACACAAATACGCTCACTTGCGCGCTCCCTTGCATATGCGCTCGACTATATAATTAGCCCAAGACTCAGCGGAAGCCACCTGAACGGAAGCTTGAGTGAAACTTAGGCGAGCAAAGTGAAAATTTGTTGTCAGCTTTGCGAGGGGAGTGTCAGTCAGTTTGAGAGAGCAGCAAGGAGGGGGAGAGCCAAACGAAGGCCTCGCTCAACCCACCCAATCTACCTCGATCCTCCGAGCCTACCTCCCATGTTCAGTGGACGCGCGAAACAGTGACGCCAGCAAAGAGCGAAAAACGACCAACAGCAGCGCGCCAATGAATCCATCATCCTTCCAACTCCCCTCCCCATTCGGCCAGCTGATCCCATTACCTGGCCACTAATTAGCATCGGTGGAATCGGCCGAGGCTGGCAATTTGTGTGAGCAAACGCTAACCACCAACTGAATAGATCATGCGCCTCATCCTCATGCAGCCTCCAATCTGAGGGCCGCGAAACGCCTCAGGTGAAGCGTCACTGGTCAAGTTGGGCTAGTTAGTTTGTGACCACAAATGATGATCATGTTGAAATGATGGCTCAATCTAACCGGCCATTGCTTGCTTATTTGTTGCTGCTACCACTTGCGTCCAGCTTCCCTCCCCTCAACCTCTAGCTTACTCGCTCTCGTGGTGGTGCTCTGATATTACGAAACAAGTGGCCAACAGGGCGAAGGGAAGGAGATGGTGAGTGAGCGAGGGGGAATCAAAGAATTAGTTTGAGCGAAGATGATTGTTTATTGCATATACTCTTCGTTGGACAGGCAAACCTGTGGAGGCAGTCAGGTACAGCTGCCGATGAGCGAGATAGCAAACTTGAAGTGAAGGCCAAACTGGGGACTGGACTGCTGTTTGATGCAAATAAAAGTCATTAAACAACTGCTCTCAAAAAGGAGCCATGTTAGTTGTTCAGTTGACTTTGCTCCTTGTTCCAGCAGCAAAGTCAACTACCCTCGAGACTCTATCCTCCCGATGCCTTGAAACAGCGGGCAACTCGTTCACATGATAGGAAAAATTGATCAAGTTCAACAAATTGAGGCAATATCAGCTCGTCAGCTTCTGCAGCAGACAGACGCCGCTATCGGCAACACTCGTACACCTCCTGCCCTCTCTCTCTCTCCTCATCTCTCTAGGCTAACTTATTGAGAGCAAGCGAGCATTCGAATCTAGCTAAGGCCACTCATTCACCATGCAGCAACCTGCTAGCTAGCTCCCTCGATGAATAAAGCAGCATCCCCCATTGCTTGCCCTTGCAGCCCCAGCAACTCCCAGCTTGGACCACAAATGATTGGCAGCCGGCTAGCAGTCTAATTGCATGCTAATGGCACAATCATGAAGCTGAATTTGCTTCCCCATGTCATGTCGCGCACTTTCGGACGACAAGATGCCCTCTGAGATGAGGCTTAAAATTGCGTTGCGACTTCAAGCTGTTCACCTGTGGATCAAGCAAATCGTTATGGCGCAAGTGGCCTGCAAAGCCTCAACATGAGTGCTTGGTTCAACAAGCGGCACAAGTTAGCTCAGTAGTGAACCTCATAGACGTTTCAGATGGCGTTGGCCAGCAAGCTAACTATAGGGCTGACGAACAAGTAGCGCGCCGGCGCCATCCTAATAACGGCGCCCGCAATGAACTTGTCTCGGCCAGTATATTGAAATTCAAGTTCATCTAGACTCAACAATAATCTCCGAGGCTGGAATATACAAATTCATCGTTATTATTGTTGCAGCTCCCCGCAGTTGCAGCTGCCACTTCCAGTGCAATGAAAACGGTCCCATTTGGTCTTATTTTGGATTTGAGTGGCGCCAAACATCTAGCGGCCATCCAATAGGCTTGAGCCACGAGAAAGCTGCACAATGATCCACAAAGTGAGTGCTTAAATTTGGGCCTTCTATGAGTTTGTTGGTCCGGTGATGTAAAAGTAGCCAATCGCGTGACTCCTTGTTTCCAATACTCAATCAATCTGCCACCAAACAATCATGGCAACATCATCGACCTGCAACACTGCAAACTAAATCCCAACCGACGCTACTGTGGCCAGCGGTGAGAGCTTGTCCAACTGTTTGGCTTGCTACCCGCCCGCCTACCTGCCTGCCCACTTGCCTATGTTTAGGCTAGTTGTTGTTGGCGCATTTGAGCTTTCCTAAGCCCGGCGCTGGAGAGGCAACTCCAAATACTGGATACTTGGGCCTATTTGGGGGATTCATCAAGCGGCCAATTTGATGCGTTCCCGCCAATCCAATCTACTTGGGCCGACAACCAAAAGTATCTTGGCGCCAGCTTGATGGGCGAGCGCAAGAACTCGCGTGCAAGAATCTCGGCGGCCTCTCAATTTTCTAAACCGTCCCAGCTGGGCGAGGCCATTTTGAGCCGGCCAAAGTCCGAGTTCCAAACAACCAGTCAAGGCCCAGCCTATCCAATTGTGCGCGCCTTAAATACAAGCCAGGCGCTATTTTAGTAAGCTCACTTGTAAGTACACTGGTAACATCTCAATATAGATCGAGCCAAATTGTGGTCTCTTCAATCACCATGAACTTGATAATGAAAACACCTCCGCCGATTGTTAGTGTGCGCCGCCGCACTGTCGCTGGCTGTCTGTTTCTCCCTTTCAAGAGGCGTCCCCCCTCCAGAGATTCAGCTTGCCTAGAATTCCACGCTGAAAGCTCCTAGCTGGTGGAGGAGCCAAGACTCGTCCGCCTAGACTCTCGGCAGTTCGAGCAAACCAACAGTCCTATTCTTCTTCGCCTAGACACAACAAAAAGAGCAAGAATTTGCGAGCAACAGTGCCGGCAATGAGTCCCATTTCGAGATTGATGAGATGAGCGGCTTCGTTGACTACCTGAAGCGAGAGGAGGATCTCTTCTGCGGGTGATTTATTCTATTTTGCACCTGTTTCCACCATCAACGCTCTCCTACTGGACACAACAAAGCCTTGGCCAGCTTGTCACGCGATTAATTTATCAGAGGCATTATCGTTCGAACGGGAGGAAGAAGGCGAAGAGGAGGCTGACGATCGCTGTCGGGCTTTGCGGGTAATAAGGTGAACAGAGCTTTGATACTAGGCTGCCGATCAGGTTCACTGGCCGTCTCGTTTCAGGCCCTTAAATTTTCTGTTGGCGCCGAGCGACTCAAATGTCGCCGCCAAACGAAACTACAATCATGGCTCAGTGTTGGCCCGACGAGTCATTTCTACCTTCCGAAACATCGAGCCGACAAGTTGTTCCAATTCGAATTTGGCCAAGCACCGCCGACCATGATTGCAGCCGGCAGGAGTCATTATTTGAATCCCGATAGGGCCCTAATTAGCTAGCAACCTGCTGCAATTGCTCAGGCTCCAGCATTGGCGCCCACAAGGTTGCAGCAAGTGTTTGTTTGATCTTCAAACTTCAGGTGAGAATTTGATCGATTCCTCGCACCAAAATTGGAAGCAACAACAAGCGATACCGGCAACTGGCGCGTTGTCTCCTAATCCTGGCAGAAAGTTCCTTTTTACCAGGCCGCCAACAGTGGCTTCGTTTGATTGATTTTTCAACCTAATGAACAACTTTCACTTGTTTGGCACGCACGCGAGCTCCATCGCAAGGTTCATCCGCGGAACCTGCCGAAACCTCCTGCATGAAACTGTATGCTAGACGCCATCTCGTGACGAAATTGAAAATTCTTGTCGATATCTGAAACGAGGGCCTTGAAACTTGTCGCTCGGACGCAAAGGTAGAGATGTCGGCCACTGAGAGGCGGCCGCTGCCGGATGCAGGTAATCAACGGTTCTGCCAACGAGTGAACATGAGCACTGAAGCTAATCTATACCTCTGTAACTCCTGTCGAGAGCATCTAACTGAGCTTGCCGTTTCAGTCAAGTAGTTGACTTTATTTACGTTGTTTATGGATTGCAACTCAAATTTCGAACATCCAAAATTACACATGACCACAGTCACGAGACAGAGACTCTCCGATCATGCTCGTGAATTGCAAGTGGCGTTTCCCTCTTGTTCTGTCAGTGTGGTCAACGCCTCGAATTTTTAACATACTCTTATTGGTAGACAGACTTCAAAGATCCAAAACAACGTCCATGTTTATGCCGTGTAGTAGATAATGAGGGATCTAGGAACAATCGGCAAGTTGTCTTTAGATGCGCCATTTGAATAAGGCGCCGAACAATCTATGGACGATGGAACTGCGCACGCGTCGTAAATCTCCTTGGGCACAAGCCGAATCTTCGCTTGTTACACTATGAGCGACCGCCGATGGTAGTGCCCCTTCAGAGGATTCATCTGTTGTACAGATGTTTCCCATTACTCTCGGTCGTTTACTTATGCGACACTAGGTTTGTCCTTTGCTTTGGTCACGACTTTTAGGCCGTCCCTTTTGCTACGCTTTTCACTGCAGCGAGTGAGAGAGAAAACGAGAGTTGCTGCTCTATGAGATTCAACGACCTCGACCACCATCAGGTTTTATTTGTTCCACCAGATTTGTCACAACACCCTCGTGTTCAATCTCTCCTCCCTCTATTGCTCAGGAGGATCAAGACCAATCGCTAACTCACTCGGAACAACATTGTGGGTGTGTTCGACTTATATCCACATCTTTTGCAACCCAATTATCAAATAATATGCTCTCTCTTGGACGTCTCGTGCCCAAGCTATCAAATCTAGGCAGGACACAATGTAGCCGTAAATTATCGCTCTCTATTGTAAGGCCTGCCGCCACCAATTCTGGCGAGGTCGCCTCCATCCTTGAGGAGAGAATTCTCGGCCAAACGGCATCGGCCAATTTAGATGAAACCGGCCGCGTTTTGTCCATTGGTGACGGTATTGCCCGCGTCTATGGCTTAAAAAACATCTTGGCAGAGGAGATGGTGGAATTCTCGTCAGGTCTCAAGGGAATGGCCCTCAATTTGGAGCCTGACAACGTGGGTATTGTCGTATTCGGTAACGACAAGCTCATAAAGCAAGGTGATATTGTCAAGAGGACGGGAGCAATCGTAGATGTTCCTATCGGAAACGAGATTTTAGGTCGTGTTGTCGATGCTTTAGGTAATCCAATTGACGGCAAAGGCCCCCTGAAGTCAGCAAAAAGAGCACGTGTGGGAGTAAAGGCTCCTGGTATTATCCCCCGTGTTAGTGTGCGTGAACCAATGTTAACTGGAGTTAAAGCTGTCGATAGTCTTGTGCCAATTGGTCGAGGTCAACGTGAGCTGATCATTGGTGACCGTCAGACTGGTAAGACTGCGATTGCGATTGACACGATTATAAACCAAAAGCGATTCAACGATTCAACAGACGAGAAAAAGAAGCTTTACTGCATCTATGTAGCAATCGGCCAGAAGAGATCCACTGTTGCCCAAATTGTCAAGCGTTTAACAGATGCCGATGCAATGAAGTACACCATCGTTGTTGCAGCCACCGCCTCGGATGCTGCCCCACTGCAATACCTAGCTCCATATTCAGGTTGTGCGATGGGAGAGTTTTTCCGCGACAATGGACGTCACGCTCTCATCATCTTCGACGATTTGTCTAAGCAAGCAGTAGCTTATCGTCAAATGTCGCTACTCCTAAGGCGTCCTCCAGGTCGTGAGGCCTACCCCGGAGATGTCTTCTACCTCCATTCGCGTCTTCTTGAGCGAGCGGCAAAGATGAACGAGTCATTCGGCGGCGGATCATTGACTGCTTTACCAGTTATCGAGACCCAAGCTGGAGATGTGTCGGCTTACATCCCAACCAATGTCATTTCTATTACTGATGGACAAATTTTCTTGGAAACTGAGCTCTTTTACAAAGGTATCAGACCGGCTATCAATGTCGGTTTGTCTGTGTCACGTGTCGGTTCAGCTGCGCAAACAAAAGCCATGAAACAGGTTGCTGGTTCGATGAAGCTAGAGCTCGCCCAATACCGTGAGGTTGCTGCGTTCGCTCAATTCGGTTCAGATTTGGACGCCGCAACTCAGCAACTCTTGAGTCGTGGAGTTAGACTGACTGAGCTTCTCAAGCAAGGTCAATATGTTCCTATGGCTATCGAGGACCAAGTGGCTGTAGTCTATACAGGTGTGCGCGGATTCCTTGACAAATTAGATCCATCGAAGATAGAGAAGTTCGAAAAAGAATTCTTAGCTCACATGAAAGCATCGCACCAGGACGTTCTGGATACAATTGCGAAGGAGGGTAAGATTAGTGAGGCCCTAGATGTTAAACTTAAGCAAATAGTCACAGACTTTGCGGCCTCGTTCCAAGGTTAAATTTGGCGCGTTGATGAATAAAAGAACCAATGCGTGCACGACCTAGCACGTCGTCGTTACCCACAGATTAAATTGTCTTCACATACCCATGATACAGCATATGTGTTCTCTTTTATTAAGATTAATACTCTTTTTCTCTATGATACATATTTTTAGCCACACGATAACTCAAGATGGCGGCTCCCTCGAGCAAAACCATGTTCAATTATTTCACTAAACTCCCCTCCAAGTTAGGTGCCGTAGACGAGAATCCGAGAAGATCCGCGCCAATTTACAACAAGCAACATGTGGAGGACTTCCAAGCCAGACTAAACTCATTCGACGCAGAGTTAGCTAATATCACTTCGTCAGCCAACTACATTCTCAGTATCAGAACAGCTCAGCATCAGCCATTCAAATTGGTCAAGAAACCTCGGGGCCCTTTGAGAGCAAAATTATTACAATTCCACGAGGATGTGAGACCGCCATATTTTGGAACTTGGCAAAAGGAGAGCAAAATTGTTACTGGCAGACGGCCTTACGGTCTGGATAATGAAGCTTTCGAATATGATGTCGACTCTGAAGCTGAGTGGGATATTGGCGGCCCAGGCGAAAGTCTGAAAGGCGATGATTCCGAGGATGAGGAGGAGTTGGATGATTATGAAATAGACATGAAAACTTTCGTTCCTCACGGGTATGTTTCAGATGATGAAGTTGATTTGAATAGCGACAACGAAGAAAATCATGACTCCGCAAATCGCAGTATTGATGTAGATTGTGACGCAGAAAATGATTCAAATTCAGATGTCAAGATAGTGTCGGAAGTTAAAGTCCGACAGCCAGATCAGCAGTGCGCTCCACCAGTCAAACAAACCCCCAAGATGGAAATAAAGCCAATCACAATAGGTCTGAACTTTGAAGAGAGCTCTTCCCTTAGCGAAACGAAAATGCACTTCCTGCGTAACTTTCAAGGAGTTTCATGCGGCTAGCTAGATGACACGAAACCACAGTTGGCAAATTTTTTTATTCAAAGACACTCAAATTCATCTGGAAATCCTCGAAATCGACAAAATTTGCACAAGATATCAGATCCTTTCGCTGGACTCATCACGATGATTCAAACTTTCACAGATCATTTATTATGATCACCCGATGATTGATTTAGAAGTTGTATTATAATATTCATTAGTCACTAAATTTTTCAAAGTATTAGTTTACATTCAAGTGCTCGCGTTTATGAAGCGATCCCGTTTTTATGTAGCTACAGAGAAATCTTTATCATGCATTTCCTCTCACTCGAATATTATTCTATGCTCATTATGGACATAAACGTCACCTGGATACTTCCTGTAGCCGCCGTTAGGACTCGTTCGTTCGTAAGGCGTATGCTTAGCCTGCTCCTTACTAGCTACAAACTCGTCGAAGAATTGCTTCTGCTTGTAATTGAAGTTTGGATCCTCAATGTCAGCCCTCGGTATGACCAATTTGCACGGTAAAGCTAGTTCCGTCAAGGAGTGTTGATAAATTAGAGAAGGTAGACTACTGAAGACTGGTTCGTTTGCATAACCCTTCAGCCTGACACCATTTGAGGTCGGCTCAATTAGAAAGTGTCTTATGAGCTCACTTGAAGGATCCACGTTTGGATTCCTAAGATTCGCGTTATTCAGTACGTTCTTGGGCAATCTCGCAACCTTGACAGCTAATCCGTATGCACCCCTAAATGAGGTGCTGTCTCTCACAATGAATGTACCTTGGGGTTTGTCCTTGAGTAGACTAATCGCCATATCTCGACTCATATTGGGTTTATACCAGTAGTGATTCTTTACGGGGTTCAATTTTGTTATGTTTTGATAGTCTTCCATCGAGGGCAATAGCTCAATTGGACGTTCAAATTCACTCAGCTCCTGTCTGTCAATGCAGTTCTCATCCCTCTTGTTGGTCACATCGATTGTGAACGGTTGGTGAGTTTCGATGTTACTGTTTATGTTGGATCCATAATGTTGTTGTAAGTAATTTGACTTGTTTCTTTCAGCGACTAGGTCCGGATTATTGGTCGCGATTGGTTGTTGCTTATGGACCTTCGCATAGATGTCCGAGTTGTTGTTGTTCTGTCGCGCCTGTTGACCTGCTGTGGCCGGTTGTGCCGGCGTTAATCCGAAACCAAACGACGGTTGCGCTGGCTTCGTTGAGAAGCCTGGTGTGATGTGGGTTGAGGATGGACTCAATGATCTAAGCAGTGAGTCAAGTTCATTGAATTCGCGTATTGAAGCATGATTGCTCCTGCCTGGTTGTCGCATTTGCTGTTCAATCCTATGCTGCATCAATGAAGCATGAGGATTTGCATAGACTGGTTGAGACTCAGGTTGTGAATTACGCTCAATTGTTCTTGTCCCATGGAGAGTTGGTTGTTGTGGTCGGTTGTTAGTGGCACTAAAGCTGCTGTTAGAGGTGTTACGAGTGTTTGGCATTGTTTGGCAAGCGCCGTTCAATTGAGTAGCTGATTGGTGACGCGGCTGGTATGGCGATCCAATGGGCGACGGCGATAGGGAAGGCGAGGCAGCTTTCAACTGTTGGGTTGGTGTTGTTGGCGTTGGCGTTGGCATATAGGGCGATGGCGAACTAGGGAGCAGGTTGATGGTTTTGTTCAATTGATTCAAGCTAACTTGGCTGCCACTTCTAGACAGAGCTGATCTAACCACTTCCGTTGCAGAGGGTATGCTGCTGATTGTATTTGCCGCTTGATCAAACTGGTGGATCTGTTGTTGCTGTTGCTGCAGGTGTTGGCTCGATTGGTTGTGGTTGTTGATGGTTGGACTCTTGCCTGTTCCAGTGTGACAATTATTTACACTGTTGTCGAAATGTACGTTCCGCATCGTGTCGCTCTCTTTTGTGTTGAGTGCCGAACGTTGACTATCTAATGTATTGAAGCTTCTGTTCGCTCTATAATGGGATTGTAACAGTTGGTGTCCGGGAGTCTTCGTAGATTGATAGTTGTGCGGTAGAGTGCGCGAGTAATTTCGCGTTGGCTGCTCTTGCGGTCGCCTATCTGGCGCAGGTTGGACACGGATGCCAGTTAGCCTGTCAATCGATGAGTCCGAGGTTAGTGTTTGCTTAGGTGTTGTCGCTGAATGTTGATTCGAGGCTCTTTGTTGGTCTTTCCTCTGCTGGTTGCTGTTGGATTTACTTAGTCCGTTCGCGTTGCTGTGATGCTTCCTGGGTGTTGTTGCTAAGCCGGATACGATGACATTGGATTCGTGGTTTCTATGCCCAGAACTTAGCATCTGATCATCATAGGTTTCACTTGGTTTGTTCTTGCTATTTTTCTTGCCTTTAAACGATTGTCTCAATGTTATTGCACCATTCTTGAGGCTCCTCTTGAGCTCCTCTATCATAGCCTTCTCCTTCACCTGGCGTTCATTCAACTCCTTGCTGCTCCTTCTTTTCGAGGCTCTTCCAAGTTGCTTATCAAGCCAAGTTGTATGATAATACTCAACCCTCGTTACACCGTCAATATCGTCGCCGTTCTCTTGGCTATTATTTTCATCTGAGTTTTGTTCGCTTAAGATTTCATCATCTGATGCTCGCTCTTGGTGATAGATGAGCTTATTTGTGTTAACATGTTTAACATTAGCTGGCTTCTCCCTTCCACCGGCTCGGCTCTCAGTGAAGTGTTCTCCACTTGTTGGCTCGACTAACTCAAACTGTTGCTCACTGTAACACTTGTTTAGTTTGTCTGGATGGTCGACTATTCGAACGCGACGCTTATTTTCAGGTGTCGTCGAGGTAACGAAGGAGGCGAGCGATTGATGCTGACTCTGTTGGCGCGTTCCCGACTGGTCTGGTGTGTTCGTTTGCCTTTTTAGGGTGGATCTTTGGGGTTGTTTCGCAGTTAGAGCGGCAAGCTCTTGTTTGTGCTGCTTGACTAGGGGCGATGAGGCGGGCAACTCGTATTCCCTGACGTAGCTTGTTGAGTATAGATTCTTAGAGGACTTGTTGCTTGTCGGCGATAGGACAAACTGGTTACGGTGGTGGCTATACGTGCCAGCCTGTAGGGCCGACTTATCAGGCAAAGTCTCAATACCTTTATATATATCGCTAAGAAGCTCGTCCAGCTCAAACTGCTCGCGTCTCGTAGGAGGCATAGTGTTTTAGCTTGTAGACAACTCTTTGGCAAACATGAGAGGCGAGCCTAGCACTGTTCTGGCGTCTGTTGGAGTGGCAGGCAGGAAGCCAAGTTGAAACGGATGCAGTCGTTAGTAGTAGTGGCTAAAACAACTCTAACTGCCTCCGCTAGCCTTAGCACTTATCGCCCGCGTTTTCTCAATCTTTCACTCTTTGGCTACGCGCGCCCACAAACTATTACTTCCACCTCCGCAAATTTTGCACCCGCCTGAAAGGGATCTCAATATCTCGCTAGCGTTGCAGCCCATCTATTGTGGTGAGCAAAGACAAGACGGCTGGTGCGGTTCATCCTTGTTTGTTTGCTTGCTGGTTTGGCTTCGCAAGCTGCGATTGTCGTCATTTGAAGTGTAGCTATACAAGTCACTTCAAAACGAGCAAACTCAGCTCCAGGAGCAACAATAGCCGAGAACAATTTCACACAACTGGCGCAATCGGAACACTCTCACTCCATCATATCCACGATCTCATAAGTTGACTTCACTGAACTAGCCTGGGGCAACTTTTATTCGACAAGTCACACATAGCTACTACAAACTGAGTGTCCATGGGGCCAAAGAGAAGCTAACGCTTGATTAGACTTTGCCGTAGGTGTGTAGTTTAGGCTCTTTTTCGCCCACTTTTCGCTGGCCTATGCACTTAAACAATTAACAAAATCAACAATAACGTTGCTGCCTCTGATTTCCCTTGAGGCCAGCCGGCAGAGTCTTGCCTTTTTCCTCAAAATCGCTCCAGCCTCGGCTAAGCTTAGCAAAGGCAAAATTTGTCGCTTAAACTCGCTAGTGTTAACCCGAATACACTGTTATCCACCCCCGCTTGCTCCTCTACCTCCAACTCTCCCTCTCCCTCCCTTCGCCCCCAAGTCTCGTGGGCGAAGCATTAGACCACACAAATGAGAATAACAGGATCACCTAGTGAGCAACAAGGGGATTCTAGTG
>ENA-UOVY01000488-UOVY01000488.1-plant-metagenome-genome-assembly--contig:-NODE-488-length-18300-cov-10.822965_pt1 | contig 18300 bp, 16 predicted proteins | sample MGYA00249840_ERZ761561 | MGnify/ENA primary metagenome ERZ761561 (study PRJEB28882, sample SAMN05720143) | plant metagenome | isolation source: Guanajuato, Mexico | place: Mexico:Guanajuato, Mexico...
TTAATTTTTATTCTTTTTTTAATTTTTATTCTTTTTTTAATTTTTATTCTTTTTTATAGGACCACTGAGTTGTTACACTATCATTAAAAGATGGCTCAAATTATTCTATAATTTTCATTATAGTTTAGACTATACCTTCAACTCTATTTTTACCTTAGATCTTGTTTACAATTAAACATCGATCATATTTAGAATAAAAGCATGAAAGGGGAATTCTTATTCAGAATTTTAGATAGAAAAGTAGTTTTATCCACTTTTCGTTTCAGTGGGCAATCTTCGATTTTTATTGGCCCGCTCCTCGATTCATATCATAAACTAGATTTACAATCTCTTGGCATTTGATTTTACTCGATTTTTGGTCCCGCTCAACATAGAACTGTTTCACCGTATTAAGGTGAATAGAAAGTAGTGCCCGGGTGCCCTTCGGGTGCCCTTCGGGTGCCCTTCGGGTGCCCGGGTGCCCGGGCGTTGAATTTTTTCTAGTAGATTTTTATAACTATGAATTCGATATACACAAGCATCCTTATTAGTGTACTTTTTTACTTCACCACACCGTCCATAAGTGCTATAAGCACATTATAGTCATCATTAGCGGCCCGAAGATTTTTATTAGCCAAACTAGTAATTCGTGAGCTTATTGTACTGAAATTAAACCCACACGCCTTCCATCGAATATCCGTCGATAAGCCCTGCTAGATATTCTAGTGTTATTGATGTATTTATCTTTTGACTAAAATCTAGCATAGGCCCGGGGCCATGTATATTCTAATTTTTTTTTGATTCCTTATATACAGAGGCGAAGAACTATTCATAATTGTATCTAGAATTACTTTAAAAGATTCTGGACTATGAGTAGAAGTATTGTTCATAAAGTAACATAGATTAAAAATATCTCCGCGCTTTCTAGCAGTTAGATGATAATTATCATTCATTGCTAGAACATAAAACCTTCGGTTTTATTAGGAAGATCAGATAAGATACGTACTTTCCACCTCTCAAAGTGTGGTGGAATTACTGTAATAATCTCTTTTAGAGAAGTTACTACAATGCTAACACGTTCTCGATTAATAACAAGTCTACCGACATCAAGATAAATGTGAAGAGCAGTTCAAGATCATGAATGCTTTGAGAAAAATAAAATAAATTCGGTACCAAATCGATAAAGGAATTTACCGTTTCTTGATTTCCATCAGCTTGAGTAAATCCTATAAGCCACCAAGGACTAAATTTAAATAGTTGTTTTATTGTTTTCATTGTTTTCATTGCTTTTATTAATAAATAGATATAGTAAACTGAGATTCATAGAGTGCCAACGTCTTATAGTGTATTAAATACGGATTTGGTTCATCTTGTCCATACATTTATACTACTATCTCTTCTTTTCGAATCAGTCGTTACAGGGTCAATATCAAAGTGAATGCTCTATAATGCATTCATATTTATTTTAGAATCTCTACGATGATATGACTTACCCACGGTATTACCATAATTTAATTAATCAATTAAACCTTAGGCTTCACCGTTTTGAGTTGGTACTATAATAGTAATTACTTACTATTGAGGCACTGACGGTCTCCCCGTACCTCCAAGCCTACTTCATGGTTGTATTAGGAGTTAAACTTTCTTATATTCACTTAACAATATTTTGGGACCTTAACACGTGCTCTGGGCTGTTTCCCTTTTGTCTATCCACCTTATCATGAATAGACTGTCCCCTTATCATTCACTATTATCCTTCCGAGGTTAACCATCAATGGTAGAGTTGTGAGACCCCCCAATTTAACATAGTAATATTTTAATATCTGGCTAATGTATGATGATCAGTGCTGTACATATAAAAGTGTAAATAAAGGCCCTACCTAAATAGGTTTCGCAGAATACCAGCTATCATCCAAATTAGATTGGCCTTTCACCCCTTACCACAGCTCATCAGAGAATTTTGCAACATTCACCTGTTCGGCCCTTTTTTAGCCTGGCCATGGTAAGATCATTTGGCTTCGGGTCTAGTTCATAAAACTATTTTTGATCCACTTATTATAGTCGCTTTCGCTTAGATTATTCATCTTGCTCTATAAACTAACTCGCTGACCCATTATGCAAAAGGTACGTTGTCATTTTTTACTAAAACTCCAACTGCTTATAGGATTACTAGTTCAGGTTCTATTTCACTAGTCATCTACTTACTTTTCACCTTTCACTCACGTTACTCTTCACTATCGCTAGATATGTTATACTTAGCCTTGGAGGATGGTACCCCCTTATTCATACAAGGCTGACGTCCTCATATTACTTAATAACATCTTTACTTTCATCACATACAGGACTTTCACCTTCTATGGGCAGGGCGGAGCCCAGTAAATATTGTACATATACGTCACTATTTTAATGTCTACTTATTCCAAAGTACTATGCGTGTTAATAAAAATTTTGGCTATTCTGGTTTCACTCACCATTACTCCCAGAGTCTCTTTTGATTTCCTTTCCTATTGGTACTGTAATGTTTTACTTCCCAACGTTCTATACTATTCGGTTTACCTTAGGATTGTATAAATATTCTGATTGTATCTATACTTTTAGTATTCTACTTCCTTTTCAACATATCTGCTAGGCATCCCTAATAATCCCTTTAATTACTTAACCATATATTCAACATTGTCATCGATTCCTATATTACCTACTTATTATTAATTTATTTATATATCGTCAATAAAATTACTAAGTATTATATAGGATGATCCTATAAGGACGATAGTATTATATATACTGATACTATCAGATATTCATATAATTTGCTATCGCTTATAAAATCAAGGATTTTATTTTATAAGAAATAGAGAATTCTTTTTTATACTTATTATTATATAGAATATTCTTAGTAGTAGAAGCAAAGCGCGATCTACAAGACCTTTTCTTTGAAAATAAATAGTGCTGATTAAAAAAATGTATACTACATTTTAGTGGTAATTTAATTTCGGCACATAAATTCGTGCCAATAAAATGGGTTTCTTTTAATTTTATAAGGCGTTAGCACTAAGTCAAATAATTCTACTTTTCTAATACGGTCCTATTTTTCTTTTTTATTATGAACAATTTTCTACTTGATTTTCTAGCACTGGGTGCAATTCTTTCTGGAATTCTAGTTATTACGTCTAAAAATCCAGTTATTTCTGTACTATTTCTAATTTCTATATTTGTTAATGTAGCAGGTTATCTAGTACTACTAGGAGTAGAATTTATTGGTATCTCTTATCTAATTGTTTACGTTGGAGCAGTAACAGTACTTTTCCTCTTCGTTATTATGATGCTTAATCTTCAACTAACTGAACTTAGTGCTGTTGGTAATGAGTATACTCAAAATCTACCTCTAGCAACAATTCTTGGTAGTCTACTTCTATTTGAACTAGTATCTGTTGTACCTTCTTTTGATGGTTTCTATCAACTTAATAGTACTGCAACTATTTTTAAATCTCTAGGTGTTGGTATTCTTAACTGGTTTAATTCTCTTTCTCTAGGAGTTGAAAATACTTTTGCAGAAGTTAACCAAACATTCAATAGTTTTGCTGCGGATACACAATTTGCTACTTTCCTACAAATTCAAACTATCGGTCAAGTGCTTTATACTAATGGAGCTCTTTGGCTAATCGTATCTAGTCTTATTCTACTTCTAGCAATGGTAGGACCTATTACTCTTTCTATGAATAAGAAAGATTCATCCCCTTTCCAAGCGAATCAGGTCAATACAGTAAGTCCTCTAGTAAAGTAACAGGTAAACGATTTTACTCTAATAGTAGCCGATCACGTCTACCTGGAGATCATTATCGACGACATAACCTTGTTAAGAAACTTTTTACAGAAAAAAATACTGCGCTTAATACTAAAGAAAATCTAGAGATTGCACTAGGTATTTCTGTTTCTCAGGAAACTATTGATCTTTGTATGGCTATCGTAGAAAATAGTGTTACATGTTACCTTCCATATGCTAACACGGAAGCAAGTAAAGCTTTTTCGCTTATTGCTGGTCCACAAAAAACCCTGCAAAGCGTAAAGCTGGTTGTTATCACATTCATGATAATATCGAGAATGTATTTGGATCAGGATGCGAATCTTCGGTTTTCAACAACTAGTAGTTATATCACATCACTAAAGAAGCGTAACTCTTTATCTTGTACCAGATTCTTACAATCTACCTCTAGATATTGCTACATTTCTAACTATTCTAGAACGCTCTTTTCTTTGTTCTTCAACCATCAGTCAATATTAGTCTAATTGCTACTTCAAGTCTTATTCCTTCTGATAATAAGGAACGTACTATTAGTAAAGAACTACTAAAAATTTGGGTGAAACTATATATTTACCGATATAATCTTTCAGATAATTCTTTTGAACTAATTCATATTCTACCTAATACAGATTCTTTCTCTAAAATTGCTAGAAAGAGTAAACTATGGACATTCTTCGAGAAGGGTATCGAAAAGAGCTATTTCTTTCTACAACACCACTTGATACTAATAAATCATGTCTAATGAATCAAGAACGTGGCCCTAATAAAATCGAAGATTTTATAACAGTAAACTACAACAAAAAAAAACAAAAGGAGGAAAACAAATTATGGTTATTAATCTACAAACTAATGAAGAAGTTATTTATCCGGAGTTGTGCACGAGCTCTAAATGTCAGTCAAACTCCTATTAAACATGGTGCTATCATTAACTCTATGTATAAAATTGTAGTTCTTTAAAAGAATAATATACTATACATTTCCCCTTCCCCACAAGAAGAAATGAGAATAGAATATGGGGGAACCACAAATAAGGAGCTATTGCTATTCTATTCCTATTTGTTGTTATGATGCTTAATCTACAACTAACAGAACTAAGTGCTGTTGGTACAGAATATACACAAAACCTACCACTAGGTACAATTATTGGAAGTCTATTCCTATTTGAACTAGTATCTATTGTACCTGGATTTACAACTTATAGTGGATCAGAAAATGGTACATTTAATATTAGTACTGTTACTAATCTTCTACCTCAAGCTGAACTAGGTATTCTTAATTGGTTTAATTCTCTATTCCTAGGTGTTGATTCAGCAAATCCATTTACAAACAATGATGTACACTATACATTTAATACTGCTTTTGGGATACACAGTTTGCTAGCTTCCTACAAATCCAAAGTATTGGTTACAGTATTTATACTACTGGAGCACTATGGCTTATTGTTGCAAGTGTTATTCTTCTTCTTGCAATGGTAGGGCCTATTACTCTTTCTATGAATAAAACTCCAGCTAACTTAACTACCCTAATAAAATCGAAGATTTTATAACCCCTTCCACATTAAATCATTATTAAAACCGTACCGACGCCAATAAAAGTAAAGTAAAAAACAATGGCCAATAAAAATGTACTATAAACTTTATAAGCCTGAATAAAATTACATAACATAAAAATTCTTTTTTTATATAAAAAGGATCTATTTAATCTATCCTTTTATTTATAACACTTTATATGAATAGCTATTTTTATAGAGTCAGAGTCGAGTACAGATGGCTTCTGTTGGGGAACTGCAAATTCTACCATCCAGGGTTCAATTCCCTCTTGACTCTAACAGATCTAGTTAAATATATTCTTTTATATAATTAATACTCTCTATATAAAAGACATTCTTTTTATAAATCTATACTTCTAATTATAATATTTACACCAGGTATTTTTATAATAGAAAATTGTCCTAATAGAATAATATAGATAAGAATATCGTATAATGGTAATACAATGATCTCCAAAGTCATTTATGTTGGTTCGATTCCAGCTGTTCTTGTTATTATAAATCAAATGGACTGGTTAAAATATATTCGATATTATTAGAACATCTTCGATTTTATTAGTAAATTTAGTAAATAAATTAATAGAATTATATAGGTACTGAAAACATCTTTATAAAGATCTTCAGCATCTGTTCACCAGCTAGTGTTTACCGTAATGAAAGTAGAATTTTATTATAGGCATACTGGCGTATTACTTCATTGTTATTTACTATGCTTGCTGCTGCTAAATACATCGGATCAGGAGTTGCTGCTCTAGGACTAATCGGAGCCGGAATCGGAGTTGGAATCGTATTCGCTGCTCTAATCCAAGGAGTTTCACGAAACCCTAGCCTACGAGGTCAACTATTTACTTACGCTATCCTAGGATTTGCCCTAAGTGAGGCTACAGGTCTATTCGCACTTATGGTATCATTCCTACTACTTTACTCATAATTATCGACTAAAGTAAGGCAATATAACCTATCCGGGGAAAGCAATGCTTCCCCTTTCATATTCTAAAAAAAGAAACCGATTCTTTTTATTTAATTTCCTAGTGTTAAATTTAATAGCCGTTACATATAATTCATATATTTCTCGAATTTGTGAACTTTTTACTTATCTTATTTATTTAGTAATATATAATAGTCTCTATATTTTAACTATTTGTCTATTTATGCGCCGGCGCTGAATTCTAGTAGATAATCCTTCTTTATTTAATAAGTACTATAAAAATTAAATGTAATTCTTTTAAAAACAAAGAATATTAGAGAAAATAAATACAAATATACAACTCATTATAAAATATTTATGTAATTATATAGAAGTTATATAGGTATATACATTAATAAATGTGAGTGTGTTGAAATTGGTAGCCAAGTCGACCTTAGGAGTCGGTAGTCTTAGACTGTGTAGGTTCAAGTCCTATCACTCACAATACAATTAAAAGAAGAACATTAAACTATAAAATTAAATTATACTAGAGCTCAATTTATCTACATCTATCTTATAGATAAATTCGTAAAGTAAATTTAGGCATCTGTTTTATTTTATTATAATATTAACTTTACCATTTTTCTTATTTAGAATAAATAATTACTTATTCTAATCTATTTGGGTAGCAAAGCATACTTAGCTAAATTGGTAAAGCGCCTAACTTCGGATTAGGAGATGTAGGGGTTCAAGCCCTCTAGTGTGCTATAATATATCAAAATTAATTTAATTTAAAAATACTTTTCTTTTATAATAATGCCAAGAGTAGAAAGAAAAATAGTAGTATTTTTCTTTTAAGATGGTTTATATATATATATAATTGTAATTTACTTAAATCGACTAGTTTTTGTTTTAAATATGCATTTCATTTATTTTTATAGATAATAGCTGTAGATTACTAAAAAATGTTATAGTCATTTTTTATTTAAAAGGTAGAAAAAGCTGGGAGAGGGACTCGAACCCATCGATTTACCAGTATGAATGGTATGGTTTAACCAGTTAGCCTATTCCAGCTTTAGAATAAAGGGGACTAATTATACATAGGCCAAATTTTGTTCAATACATTTACTTCTAGTTTATAAAAAAGAATAAAATAGAGCATTGTATTCTATTAAATAAAACGATAATATACTATAGTAAAGTAATTAAAAAAGAAGTATTTTACTATATAGTGGATTATATTAGGAGACAATTTACATAAAAGAATATTCATTTTAGTTAATAACTAAAATATTCTTTTATTATTTTCTCTAAATTTTCTCTATCCTAGATGGAAATATCCTCTAACATTATTAACCTTGGACCTTACTACTTTATGAAAGTATAACTTCTATAATATAGTTCTACCTATATAAAGCTATTATAATAATGAGAAATGAAAGTTTATGGGTAAAACTCCGGACTTGAACCGGAATAAACACAACTCCACAGGTTGGCGCTTTACCAATTAAGCTAGTATTACCTTAAGATACTTATTATAGTATTCCTATACTATATCCAAATGTATTTTTATGATAACTGAAAGAGAGCCTAAACTATTTGTCGGAATAATAATAGATATCATTACCCATATTTTATCAAATAAATAGAAGTCGAAGCATCAAATTGACTAGGATTTTTTGGAAAGAATAGGGTTACTATAAGTATCATTAGGATTTAAAATATATAGAATAAGATAGAAAAATCTAAAAAAAGGAAAATATATTCTTTAGATGATTCAAGCTTTTTATTTATTTATTGAAGGGGAAAAATAATATATTATTTTTACTAAATATCATAGGTATTACCTGGAATATAAAGTACAAAGATAGTGTAGATCTCCTGGGATGTAATGTGTATAGAGGTATAGAATACCGCACACAGAAATGCCACAGATGTTATGATCTTTAGTACAATAATCGTAATATTATAATACAGATAAGAAGAGTGGCTAGAATTATTCACTTTTCCTTTGGTTGATGGATTATTGTAAAGAATATACTGAATTGTAACTGAGATCAGAATAAAAACAAGTGAGTAGAATACTAGTTTAGTACACATATTAAGGGTAGTAAGGATTTGAATAAATGTAGCGTTCTCTACTGCAACAATACTTATAATAAAATAGGTACTAATTTGCATAATAGAAATAATAACAAATGGAAATAGAATCATCGTGTAAGGATAATCTTTAAGTAGCTGTTTCGTAATAGACCGCGAAAGTACAACTGCTGAGATTACTAGAGATGCTTTTTGGAAAATTTCGATAGCAACGTCATAATACAGATATTTCAGAATAATGTGAGTTTGTCCATTGTAGGCTTTTTGCACAACATTATGATAAAATTTAGTTGCTATATCAGGAGTAATCTCATAATAAATATAAAGAAGCGTGCTACATGCTAGGAGAATTACAAATAGAAAGATAAGAATTACTTTGTTAATTCCAATAATATTCTGGATTAGTCGTGTAAAGTATTCTGCAGTTACTGAAGAAATTAGGTTAGATTTAACTAGTTTTGATGTACTAGTATTGTTGAAGTAGTGTAGCGAGAATAGAGTAAAACCAAAGAATACAAAGTAACAAGCCACTGTAGTCATGAGATAAACAAGTAGATTAAAACTACTGAAAGAAAAATTAGCATACATATTACTAATAATATCCGGGCCATTATAAAGTCGGGCAAGACCATTTGCTGACGATGACATCCAATTTACTAGAAATAGATAGATAGATTCTAGAAAGTTCAGTTTACTATCTCCTTCTTTAAGAGAATCAATATTATTTCCCATATTTGGATAAATAAATACAAATGGAAGCATAATACTTAGTAGTGATATAGATTATTTCGAAGGTTTAGGGGATGAATTAGAATCCGTTGTAGGATAAAAAATATATGGAAGACATACCATACCTACAAGCAGTACAAGAATTAGTGGTGCATTGATTAGTGCAGCATTAAGTAGTACAGGGCTTAGTAGAATCATAACAAGAGTTACTAGAGCAATAGCTAGATATAGAGCGTAACTAGTTAGGTTACCAGTGTCTAGTTTAGCGATATCTTTACTTCCAGATGTAAGTCCTGTAGCTAGACCATAAGGTCCAACTAGTTCAATAATACCACGATCTAGTACTTTACTAATAACATATCCTAGTTGAAGTCCACCATTAATAATGTAATGGTTATAAATAACATCAACATAGTATTTACCATTAAAGAATCGATAAAGTTTTTGTCCTAGAGTACTATTTGTTAGATCAATAGTAAATACAGGTAGCATATGGTATAGATATAGAGCTAGTCCAGCACCAAGTAGAGTACCGATAGCAGGAAGTAGTTTAATAATTTGAGGTAGACCAAATTCTGCTTCAATTAGACTGATATGTGATGGATGTGTAAATAGACTAGGTGATAGGAAGTCAGAACCCATACCAACAAATAGATCTCGTGCAATATATCCAAAGAAGATAGCAAGTAGTGATAGAATAATTAGAGGAATCATAACGATTGTAGGTGCATCATGTGTATGTAGATATACTGATTTGCTTGCATTAGGATATGTTAGGAATGTTAGACTAATAAGTCGTAGACTATAGAAAGCAGTTAGGCAAGCACTTAGAGTACCAAGCCAGTAAGCAACTTGTCCAGAGAATTCATACTGTCCATAAGCAACTTCTAGAATAAGATCTTTACTATAGAATCCTGTTAGCCAAGGTAGAGCCATTAGACTTAGACTACCAATTAGAATAGCAGTATATGTAAAAGGTAGGAATCCAATTAGACCACCTAGTCGTCGTTGATCTTGTTGATCATATGTAGCATGTAGTACCGCTCCAGCAGCTAGGAATAGTAGAGCTTTAAAGAAAGCATGGTTTACAAGATGGAATAGTGCAATATTATATTGACTTAGACCACAAGCCATAAATAGATAACCCATTTGTGAACATGTACTGTAAGCAATAACTCGTTTAAGATCATTCTGTAGTAGACCTGTGGATGCAGCAAAAAATGCTGTAAGAGCTCCAACCCAAGTAATAACAATAAGAGTTGTAGGTCCATATTCAATAACAGGTGAAGATCGTAGAAGAAGATATACCCCTGCTGTAACTAGTGTTGCAGCATGAATTAGAGCACTAACTGGTGTTGGCAAAATTGTTACTAATAGTTTTCTCTTTTGACGAAAAAGAGTCCACTATTATCTATAGTTTACATCGACACAAAATAAGCTATAGCAATAGCTTTCACTATTGATCGGACTATATCTTCTACTCTTTTTTTGATAGTAGCTTCACATGTAGTCTCTGAGGAACCCATATTTTACTGGTTTCCTGCTGATTGCCCATTGTACTATCCTGTATACTGTTACTATAATACATACTATTTCCTTACCTAATTGTCAATTGATAAGTTTTATGAAATAGTACTACTATAGTGCTACAAGCTTTAGGGTATTTCAGCATATAGTGAAGTTTAAGGAAGGCCCAAGTTATTTACCAAGTTTGTAGTGAAATTCAGCGGATATAATAGGTAGTAGAATAGATTGTAGTTGATTTATACTAGTTTTACTAATACGAATACGGTATGTTTGTCGTTGTTTATCTCGAATCTTCAGACTACTTTTTAGTTGAAAATTAAGTAGAACTTGTTGTAGTAGAAAACATTCGTGAAAGATTCAGTACAAAGAAGTATAGTTTTCGTACGTCCCTGCCCATCCATCTTGAATAATCCAATGTAATAGACTTTCTACTGTAAAGAAACTAAGAATATTTTTAGGAATTACCTTTGTATATTTTTCTAGTGAAGGATCCCATTTATACCATAGACCATGTAGAATGGTGAAAAATGGTAGATTAGCAGTACAGAATGAATATTGTTGAATTTCTTTCTCTTTATGTTGAGGTAGATTAGGATTAGGATAAGGTGTAAGGTTACTACATCGAAAGAGATGAAACACAGTTTGTGTTAGTATAGTTATATATTCTTTGCTAGAAGTTTTCATAGTTATTATGTAACGAGCATTTGCTTTTTCACTTTTCTTTTTTAATTGAATATAACCATCTCCTAGCATGGTCCAAGTAGATTCTTCTAATTTAGCAGTAGCGGGACGTTATGCAATAACAAGTAGGCTCGGTAAAAAGAACAGATGTGTCGATATATTCTCAACCTTCCATAGCTACTAATTTATTATCTTAAATGTATTTAGCATTTAATTCTAGATATCACTATCTAGTTTAGACTATGTCATCATCTATTCTTAATAATCACTTACTAAATAATAGATGTTGGGCGCTCGTGTCCGGATTATTGTTGACGTAACTCACCGATTAGTCGTTGAACTTTCCTTGATCTATATTTAAAAATATACGTCGACCAAGGCTTAGCTGCAAATTGTCTTATTAATTTATATCACCCATATTAATAAGAGATCCTTGCAATTCACCCCACTATTTTTTCATAATACTCACGTATTACGCAGACGCTTTGCCTTATTTCTAAAGAAGGGAAATTATCTACTTATTTTCAATTAGATATTTCTTATTTTCAATAATGTATTGACTAACTACTGATGCCCAGGCGAGTAGTTTACCGGAATTAGAATTCGAGGTCCCGCTCGCATACGTCGTATACGAGATAGTGCAATAACACTATCAATACCAAGTTCACTAAGACGTACAAGATTAAGCTCTTCAGATGTATAATGATAAGGTAGGTGAAGGGCTAGTCCCGATTTCCACCAATCAACTCGAGCATTAAATCGTGATGAAAAGACATAATTAGAATGAACTCCTGTTACTCCATAGTCTAGAATGTAACCACTAGACATAATGCTAGAAAAAAAAATTTCATTAAATTCACTAAGCATTTCCCGATCCCCTTTTAGGGGATAGGTAAATACACCTGATCCAGATCCTTCAGGAAAGAATAGAAGATGTAGTTTATAAAAACAAGCATATGTTAGTGTTGAAAGGATCATTCGGATACTAGTTGTATTATCACGAGTATCAGTGTTCTCTTGATGATCGTCCTAGCAGTGAAAGAATGTAGTCAAACCATCGTGTTTTTCACTTGTTTGATATACTAGTCGAGACATTGTGTTGTCTTTATGTGTTCGACTTAGTAGATTTCCACTAACCGCGCTTTTGCGCGTCCAATTAGAAAAGAATAGAGAAAGTCATCAATAGAACGGTTACGGCCATAGATTTAGGAGAGGGTCCTTGTTCATCTTTAGTTACAAAATTAGAAAATAGAAGAATTAATTTCTAAATAGATAGGTGATTAGAAATAAGGTGGAAGGAAGGCTGATCTGGTAGCCATGTATGTAGTCCTAGTTGTGCACTTTTACCCATAGCTGCTAGTAGTAGTAGTAGACCAATAATAGTAATAATAGTTTCGTTAATAAAAGGTGCAATACTAAATACAGTACTATAATCAAGATTACCAAATACAAAGAAGATAGCAAAGAATCCAATTGATAGGAACATATCACCTACCCGATTTACTACTAGAGCTTTAATAGCACTTTTATTAGCTTGAATTCGTGTAAACCAGAAGTTAATTAGTAGATATGAAGAAATACCAATTCCTTCCCAACCTACAAACATAATTAGATAGTTATCTCCTGTAACTAGAACTAGCATAAAGAAAGTAAACATACTTAGATATGCAAAGAATCGTTGATTGTGTGGATCCGCACTCATATAATCTACAGAAAAAATATGAACAAGACTAGAAACAACTAGAACAGGTAGAAGCATTGATACTGTTAGACTATCAAACATGAATCCCCAAGAAACGTCCATTAGTTCTGAATCAATCCAACTAATTAGGTTAATTGATACTGGACTATTACATAGCCCTACTTCGTAAAAGGCTACAATAGCTAGAATAGCTGAAGTAATTAGACAAGAACACGTAATAATATGTGCTCCTGTTACTCCAATTTTTCGTCCTAGTAGACCTGCAACAGCAGATCCAAACATTGGTAGTAGAAGAAGTGATAGATACATTATTGTCGTAGACTAATATTTCCTCGTAGTCGGTAGTAAGCAACTAGAATACCTAGACCAATAGCTGACTCAGCACCAGCAATTGCAATAATGTAAATACTATATGTTTGACCAAGAATGTCATCGAAACTGTAACAACTTACTAGCACTAGTAGTGTTACTGCTAGTAGCATTACTTCAATTGAAATTAGCATAAGAATAATATTCTTTCGGTTAAGAACAAATCCTAGAATACCAATTAGAAATAGAATTACTGAAAGATTCATTTCATATAGTGCCAATTTATATGGCTTCCTTAAGGACCTTGAAACAAAGACTATCTATTATAATTTGTGTGAGAATAGCGCATAATATGTATAAAATAAAAAAAGATTATACTATAATCTTATAAGATTAAAATGAGTATAAACAATGATATAAATAAAAAAGTAGTTAAGATATAAAAACCCTACTTTTTATTACCGTGTATTTTATAAAAAGAGTATAAAAAGAAATACTTTTGTTATAATTGATACGATACAAAATACGAGAATCACCCGATTCGAACGGGCATCATCTAAACTGACAATTTAGGACATTAACCAATTATGCTAGATTCCCATAAATAATTAGTCGCGCCTTATAAAAGAAAAGAAATGATTTTCTTTTATTAGCATAAACAGATTTTTACACTTTATTCTATATTATTATTCATATATATATATATAACGCTTCTCATTTATCACACTTTACCCTCTTAGAGCGTCAGCCGCAAGATTTCCTATAAATATTCTAAATATAGAATTTTTATAGAAAATAGAATAGAATTTTACTAGTTTATAAATTTTAAGGGCCTAATAAAATGTTCTATTTTATAATCGCTATAAAAGGGGATAATTGAATAGTATCCATCAGCCACAAGTTCCCTTACGGCTACCTTGCTATAACTTAGCGTTAGGAGTTCTAAGCTATTCCATGTGTTTATTATAGGGACTTTAAACTAAAAGTATTATTTAAACTATATAGTCTATATTTATACTAATAAGTAAAAATAGATATATATAAATAATGTTACTTATATAAATAACATTATTTATATACGGGTAAGTAACTAATATAGCAATACTAAAATAGAGAGAAGAATCAAAATAAACACTAGTTCATAGCTTAATAAACGACCAACACTTGATAGACGGTTAGTATCTCCCAAATGTAAAAGTTCACCGTTGCGTACTTATCAACGATTACTCGGAATTCCTGATTCACGTAGTCGAATTTCAGACTACGATCCTAGTATCACCATATTTTACTGGTTAGCTCCACCTTACGGTATTGCATCAGTTTGTTAGGTTCAAGTAGCACGTCTGTAGCCCATACTCCATAAGGGTCATGAAGGCTTATCGTATTCCCAAATGCTTCTTATTGAATGCTAATAAGAAGAACAGTATTACTGAGACAACTTCTTATAGGGATTGCGTTCGTTGGCGGACTCAACCTGACATCTTACGACACGAACTGCCGACAGCCATGCAACGCCTGTGATCTTACAAACAAAGTTATGTAAGCCATTCAAGGAGAGGTAAGGTTCTACGCGGATTATCGTATTAAACAACATGCTCCACTCCGGGTCTTTAGGATGGTCTAATCTTTTTGCTTTCGGTCCTGGGACTGTACTTACAAGGTGTTACATATACAGCGGTTTGCTGTTTATCTGACATAATGAAAAAGATCTTGCCAAATAAGAAATGTAAATAGTTTACGGTCTGGACTACACAGGTATCTAATCTGTTTTGCTCCCCAGACTTTCATCCCTGAGCGTCAATCTTTAGCTGGATAGCTGCTTTCGCCTTTAGTGTTCCACTAGATATCAATGGATATCAACCCTCCTCCTAGCATTCCACTATCCTCTATTAGATTCTAGTTTCTTTAATAGAAACCGCCTACGGATCCTTAATACCTATTAATTTAGTAAACGTTTGCCCAGTTCGTATAACCGCGTCTGCTGGCACGAGACTTAGATTGGACTATTAGTAAGGTAACGTCATTATCCTCCCTTACGACACTCTTTCGAGTTCTGGTTAGCTGGGTCACTCTTTCGAGCATTGCCCAAGATCCTCCTCTGCAGCATGTCTTAAAGACACCATTGGTTATTCTCAAACCAATTGCGGGAATTGAAGCTTTCGCTATTTCCTATCCGTCATAGGCTTGGAGCGCCTTTACCACTCCAACTACCTGCTAGATATAAAGCCAATCTTTAGTCGGAAAATTTCCTTCATAATTAGATGTTTTTATCATCTACTAAAGGTATGTACTTTTTTATCCTCGCCTGTACGCCATGATATTTATAAATATCATTCGACTTGCATGAGTAAAACTACCAGATAACGTTCTAACTTTGCCACGATTAAACAATTACTAAACGTTTACCATTCTTTTTTAAACTTAAAACGCATCTCATAATAATTACATAAGGTAATTTTATTTATTGGATACACTTTATCAGTGATCATTCTTATCTATACCTTTATAAAGATACATAAATATATATTAACTTATTTATTTAAAAACTAAACTATTTATAGCGGCCCTGAAAATCTTCTATTTTATTAGGCCCTTATTTTATTACTATCACCATAAAAACTACTTATTCTATTTTTACATACGTACAAAAAATGCGACATGCAAAGAAAAGTCCTTTACAATTCTTATCAATTTGTGGCCTCTTTTTATTAATATTAAATTATGCAATTACATATTAATACTATATGATTAATACATTAATATGAACTATAAAAGTAGTCCTAATCAAATTTATCTAAAATTGATACCATCAATTTTAGTAGGCGACGCTAGGTAATAGTAAAAAATACTTTTACTTAAAATAGTGAAATAAAATAAAATATATGATTTATTTGGTATAAAATATTATTATATTATACAACACTTCGTAGTAGTGGTGTAGGTGTTTTTTGTGAAACAACTTCAGAAGAAGCTCCTTCAGCTAGAGCAATATCCATTAGTGTGTTTTCAATAATACCAATTGCTGGTACTACTACTAGGAACCATCCAAAGTAGTAAGCAGTAGCTGCAGCACCGATCTCAACATATGGACTTTCAACATGTTGACTACCGATAAACATTAGAATAAAGAAACAAGCAACGAATGTCCAGAATGAGAATCGCATTAGTGGTCGGAATTGACTACCTCGAATTCGTGATGTATCTAGAATTGGCATTCCTAGAAGAATTAGAAGTGACATAAACATAGCAATAACTCCTAGTAGTTTATTAGGAATTGATCGAAGAATTGCATAGAATGGTAGTAGGTACCACTCTGGAACAATAGATGCTGGTGTTTGCATAGGGTTAGCTGGGATATAGTTATCTGAGTGTCCCATAGCATTTGGCATGTAGAATACAAATACTGATAGAGCTAGTAGGAATACAAATACTGTAACTAGATCTTTGAATGTAAAGTAAGGGTGGAATGGTAGTCGATCTGTATTACCTGAAACTCCTAGTGGGTTACTACTTCCGTGCTCGTGTAGAGCCAGTAGGTGCATAGCTGCTAGAGCAGCTAGTACAAATGGTAGAAGGTAGTGTAGTGAGAAGAATCGGTTTAGTGTTGCATTATTAACTGAGAATCCTCCCCAAACAAATTCAACAAAATCTTGACCAATCCATGGGATAGCACTTAGAAGGTTAGTAATAACTGTTGCCAAGTGTTTAATCATATATAGTGGTAATAACCTTATCTCCTAATATATGACCCTGTACCCTATTTCTCCATGATACATAGAAATTGAAATGGGCCTTGTGTTAGTAATAAACTAAAAACACTCCGACTGTACATTAAGCATTTTTGTTTTCTTTTATTAGAAAAATACCCACCGAAGGACCAGTCTGTAGCGATCATTCTATTTTAAGGGGTACACACTAAATAGTATAGTGTAGGTAGTTTATTTTTAATACGCCAATAGAATAGCCGACGGTCTAGATTTGAGATACAATCTTTGACCGTTTTCATCAGTGTCGCCTTAAAGATTTAAGACTATACATTAATAACAGAAACATATTTAAGAAGTGCAAATCTCCAAGTTTATATAGCATAGATGAAACCATATATGGTTGTACAAGTTCACGAAGAGCAGGCATCGACTCTTTAAATACATAAATAATATACTGATTTTCAACACCTGCGGATTGTACTGATGTACGTAGATTGTACTTATCAAATAGCACATTAGATAGTAGAAGACAATCTTCATAAGAAAAAGAGTTAGTAGAAAATTTAAGTCCTTTACCCACTCGACCACCATCATCCATAATCCAGATAGCAAGGGCAAGGGGTGTTATAAATTCTCCAATATTCTTTGGAACGCATTTAACACCATTCACATACCAAAGATCATGGATCCAATTTAGACTGCTATAAGTAAAAGTGTGAAATCGAAGAATATATCGAAGTTTACCACCTAGACCTAGTCGTGTTTGAATTTTTGGTAGATTAGGTGTACTATACCCTAGACTAGAAATAAGATTGTGAAGCCATAGAAGATATTCCTTATGAATAGCTTCTTGCGAAAAACTAATACGAGTACCATTACCAATAGCACGCCGTTCAGCGTGACTATCCCCCAGAAGAGAACCAAAAATAATAGATAGAATATCCATATTATGCGCTCCAACTCGAGATGTAGCTGGTAGCCGTTTTGCTAGAACATTTTCGCTAAGATAAACAATAATGAAGATAAAGGATCCAAAAATAGTATAACTGTTATTAATGCATGTGGGGCAATTAAATTTACCCCAAAGACTCATTTGTCCATATGGCAGAACATACAACACCTCTATCTATTTACTATTAAATATCACAGTAAATAGTAGTTGTACCTAATCAATAAATAATCATATTACTATTATTTATATCATTTTAGGCCTTGAAAAGTAATATTACTTTAGATGTTCGACTGTACATTAGGCACCATTTCAGGTACCCACAAGTGACCCAGTCTGTAGCGATCGTGTATACAACC
>ENA-UOVY01000489-UOVY01000489.1-plant-metagenome-genome-assembly--contig:-NODE-489-length-18286-cov-602.863749_pt1 | contig 18286 bp, 10 predicted proteins | sample MGYA00249840_ERZ761561 | MGnify/ENA primary metagenome ERZ761561 (study PRJEB28882, sample SAMN05720143) | plant metagenome | isolation source: Guanajuato, Mexico | place: Mexico:Guanajuato, Mexico...
GCCGCCGCCGCCGCCGCCGCCACTGAAGGCGCCTTAGTTGGCCGGCGGGCCCGCTGGCGGCCGCCTCGTTGGACTCTCCCGCCTGAGAGTGTTTGGTGGGTCAAGCGGGCGCTTTGCTCATCCCGCTTGGAGGCCAGTGGTTGCCAATGGAGCCGATGGTGGCCATGGCGGCGCTCTGCCAGAGCGCGAGAGGGGAGATGGGAGCGCCGATAGGAGGCAGCGGACGGGCGGGCGGGCAGGAAGTATCGATGGTGTTCGCGCGCCCTCCAACCGAATGGGGGCCGCGCGGAAGCGCCTGCACGCGCACGTACGCCGCCATTGGAGCTGGCCGCCAAAGGCCCAATCCGATTCCAATGCCAATTCCAGCTCCAAGCCCCAACCTCCACCCTTCCGCCCTCCAGGCTCGGAGGCGGCCGCCGCACCGCGAGCCAGGTCTAGCGCTCACGGTCGGCCTGGCCGCTTGGCCTGCGACTGCCCGAGAGCATGCAACGCGCACCAAGCGGACCGACGGGAGCCCGCGGGGGGCGGCGAGCCGAGGGCGAGGGTGAGGGTGAGGGGGCTGAGCGTAGAGGGTAGAGGGTGGAGGCTAGGGGCTAGAGGCTAGAGGGTAGAGGCTAGAGGAGGCTTGGGAGGATAGCAGAGGAGGAGTTTGTACAGAAGCGCGCCAACAAATGGGGTTGGTAGGGTTCGCATTGTGCTATGCGCGTGTGTGCATACAAAAGCGCGCCAACCAAATGTGCGCCGCCGCCAGCGCTCTCTGGGGCGCAGTTGGCGCGCAGCCTTTTACGGCCAATTTGACAGATAGGAGCTACACAAGAGCAGACTGGTGCGTGCTTGTGTGCTTTTGGTCGCGCGCTCGCTCTGCTGCCCGCCCGAGTGTGCAGGCAAAACTTCGCGCATACTCGTGTGCGCCCAACTACATCTACCTTCGAGTTTCAGGCGGCCGACAGTGTTGCCAAACTTTGACAGGCGAAGGCAAAGCCCCTATGACAGCCAGCTGGGGGAGGCAGCGGCGAGGACCAGCTCGCTTGCTTGCGCAAACTCGCGGGCGCGCGAGGGGGCCGCAGCGGGCCGAGTTGCATGGAGGGAGGCCTCGCGCGGCCCTGTGCGCGCCCCCGCCCAGTCCGTGGGCCGGGCAAGCGGCGCGCTGTGGCCAAGGCGAGGGGGCCGCAGCGGCGTCGGCGGCGGCCGCCAGCAAGAGAGGGACACGCAACGCAACGGCAACGGCAGCGCTGGCAGGAGCAACGGAATCATACCAACTTTCATGATTCACTGGCTTTGCGCGTGCGTCTGCCCGCCTGTCGCGCCCTAAGTGACTTGCCGAGCGGTGTGTGTGTCAATAAACTTGCGCGTTCGTTTAGCCGAGTGTGTGCTTTTGTACAATCCAAAAACAACAACAACAACAACAACAGCACATGTGCGCAGCAGTTATTGCGAGAGAAGTATAACGAGCGAGCAAGCGGGCGAACGAACGAACGAACGAACGAATAAACGGGAGCAGGAGCGAGCAACACACGGAGAGTCATAGTCGCTGTAGTTGTTGTTGATCTTGTTGTTGCTGCTGGCTGTTGTTGAGCGAGCCAATAGCAGAAACGAGCGAGTGCTTCTCAACTTTTCTGCCCATGCTCAGGCCCTCGGCCTGGCAGCTCATGCGACTGGCATAGGTCTGTTGTTTCCACTCGCATACGACTAGCGCAGAGATCGCAACGTCAACAACAACAACCATAGCAGCAGCAGCAGCAGCAAGCACTGAAGCAACTACAGCAAAAACAACAACAACTCCTGCTCCTGCTCCCTCTCGCTCTCTCTCTCTCGCTGTCTCTGTCTGTCTGTCTGTCTGTTTCTCTCTCTCTCTTCCTCGCTCTCCCTCTTTCTCTCTCTCTCTCTCTCACCCCAGCATCGTAGAAGTCGTTGCCGTAGTAGTAGTTGTTGGATGTTGTGTCTGGACTTGCCAAGCTTTTACTTCACCTCTCTCAAACATAATCATCGCCACTAGCCAACAACCACTAGAGCCACTAGAACCCCTCGCAGTTGCATCTATGGCACCACAACCAGCGCAAACTGCATCCCATTGAGACTACAGCTAGCTAGAGGCGAGGAAACACAACCAACCATCATCATCTCCATCTCAGCCGCAAACACCAACACCATCACCACCGCCAACCAGCAGCCAGCTAAGCAAAAGCAAGAGCAAGCCTAACATCAACATACACCGAAATGAACGCAAATTTCTCTCTCACCTGATCGAGCTATTTCAAAGATGAGCCCAAATGAGAGATCAGTTAGATAGATGAGATGGTCAGATAGTCGAGGCTTAACTCCAAATTCTAACTTATTTCTAGCAAACTACCACCAATAGACACGACTACCAGCAACACCTACCCACTACTGGTCAACCAAACTGATGATCCATGTTGATACCAACAGAATCCCTACCATTGTTTGCAATATCTAACAGAAGCTCACTCAAAAACAAAGCCCAACTATCTATTCGTAACACTTACCACCTATTGAAAGAAAATCTGATCCATCAAATTAAGATTGAATAGCCATAACCTATTATAAATACTACAGCTAGAGTTAATTCTTTGGAAAGGGAAAGCCTTGTTGTTATTATAACGTATATCTCCAAATTTCCTCTATCCCATCCTCTGTCTATCAAAGGAGACATAAAACACGTATATTGGATACACAATTGAGATTAAATTGTCGTTAAAATTTATCTCAGAGGATCGTATATTAACCTACTAATCTACATAGTCTGTATGATTATCTAAAATGACCGCAGATTTATCCATAGCTGCACTCTTACAAGCGGCCGAGTATCTTGAGAGGAGGGAGGCCGAGCATGGCTACGCTTCAACCATGCCTATATCGGTGGCACCGAACGACCTTATGTCATCATATAAGCAGCATCATAATGCATTAGCAACCAAATTCAACAATCACCAGTTGTCACCAAACCAAAACTATAATCATCACCACGATTATCATCAGAATTATAACCAAAAGTTACATCTTAACAATAGTCATCTTAATTTGCATAAATTCAGCACCAGTTATAGAAAGAATGATAGCCATCATCATCTAAATAAGACCAACAATAATAAGACAACAAAGGCGTCCAAAGCAAAGGCAGCCAACAACCAAATCCATTTGTCGTCACGTGTTAGCGTTAGTAGTTGTAGTAGCTGTAGTAATCAGTCTGGTATTGATTCGCAAGCAACACCCTCTAACGGATATGGTGGCGGCAGCAATAGTTGTCCAGCAAACGGGTACTTGGATTTGAGCTCCCTGTCGTCGGTTTCTACTGGCTCCAATGCCGATCTGAATGACCTTAGAGAATGCAACGGTTCAAGTGCAATCGGTTTGGCCCAACACTTATCAACTTCGCCTGGTGGCCAGCAACAGACACACAATCTTTTGTTGGCCGCAAATCACCCAGATTATCAGCATCTGATGCAAGGACAACATATAAATGGGGATACTAATATGTTGAACAATCTAAACAATATAAGCAGCTTACATAGGAACGGTAATAGGCGGCCAAAGAAAAAATCTCAAGGTAATAGAAGCACACACAACGAATTGGAAAAAAATCGACGGGCACACCTAAGGACTTGCTTGGAAAGATTGAAGGAGGTTGTACCATTGGAATCTGATTCATCCAGGCACACAACATTAGGTTTATTAACAAAGGCCAAAGGTTTCATCAAAACCTTGGAAGAGCGTGATCAAAAGCAGCAGATGCATATTGCCGAATTACTCGCCCGCCAACGATTTCTTCGGCACAGATTAGAACAATCCCAGAGCGGAAATGAACCATCGCAGGGCTCGGCACCATTATCGTCTTCTTCGTCGTTGTCAACATCTTCAGGCCCTTCACTGGTGACATCAACGTCTTCGTCTAGTTCAAACTCGTCATCCTCGCCGCTCGAGGACCGAGGAGGATTAGCCTCTTCTAGGGGCCGAGAATCGCCAAAAACTAGAGCATCGCAACAGTCATCAATTGGAGCAGAGCCGAGCGACGGATTTGAAGGTGAAGAAATCAAGAAACACAACCCAAATGGGTTTAAAACTGCCGGAGAATCCGCTGATCAACAAATGGCTGTCGATGAATTTGTTGCTGAAGAAGAGGTGAGCCCCGACCAACGGCCGCAAGCTGGCTTGTAAGGCTGATTATCCATGACCGTCTTTCTCCGTAACCAACAAAACCAGTCAATCGTCTACTCCCCCACCCCCTCCCTCCAGAGAGGCTGCTCGCAATTAGCTGCCCACTTGAAAGTGGCGGGCATATTGCTGATGACACACCTCTGCTGTTATCCCAACCTCGGGCTGTAACAAAGCCTTGATGGTTTGCTATAAAAAGCGAGCTGGCTCGCCCGACGAAAAGAACCCCAACTATTAAGGGCAACGGCGAGCGGGAAGATTGATGCTAAGACGAAAGCAGGCACAAATAGCGAGATTATATATATAAATACATACATATCCATATATATGTGTATATATATAAACACATAGTTATATAGCTGATATAGCTCCAATCTGCTCAGCTGACAGAGCAAGAAAGCTGGACAAACAGATAATTCTTCAAGAGAACAAGTGAAAGTGGTGAAGATGCAGCATTGGCACCAGAAGAGCAGGAGCAATGAAATAAAGTTTACGATCCCCCTAACTTCCACTCTAGAATTGGTGGGTCTTGAACTTGATCCGTTTCTGCTCCGAAATATCGATTGCTAGCACTTCAAAATCCACTTTTGACGTTCCTCATTGAGTGAACCGAATTGCTGAGTCCAGCCAACCACTCATCTGTCTGCCAGTCAATCCCTCCGAGCAGTCCGCCCACCCAATCAACAATTTCCAATCTAGCACCTGCCCTCCACCTGACCAATCTTTCGGCTTATGTGTTTATGTGTGCGTGTGTGTATGCGTATTTGGTCGGGATTCAGTCAAAATTGAGCTAGTTTGGCCAGGTAGTCGGCGAGACAGGCGCACCAACTCTCGCACGCCAGGGAACAATTCTATTGACTCGAGAATCGAGCATAGATAGGAAGAGAGCATCGGACCGAACCATGATGTCTAATGGAGTCCCAAAGATAGATGGACATTAGCAGGTCGGAACAGCACTAGATGTGATATAGATATCGCTCAAAGCAGGTACCCGCAAATCAGTCTTATCCGTAGTCGTGTTCCTTTGTCTGATGGCACTCGGGCTGACACAGCTACTCCTAACTATCGTGCACATTGCAAACATATTTATCTCGTTGCGGGTACAACTTGGTCCAGTCCAAATTTGAGATTAGAAACACAGAATACCGTGATGGATGTGTTCGAACTTGTTCGAGCTCGGTGATTATCAAGGGTGATTAGTTACTAGTCAATCGCGTGTACTTCGATAGGGGAAAAATTGGAATGGAAACGAAGCGTAAGGACACAGTCAACTAGCAACCGTCAATCGCACTCGATCCAGGTTGGCTCCTTCAGCATGTGTCATCGTTCGTTGAGAGCCATCTTAGTCTACATTCCAAGCTTTTCAAGAATAGTATGTACTCACGACTAAAATAAATAATTTGAACCTGCGCCTACACCTGTACAAGCCCTCCATTCCTGCTCAAATGCGCATTTTTCATCATTTCAGCAGAGAGTTTACAAACTGTGAGAAATACAAAGAGATCATTTTGCTGCTGTTTATGATCGATTGTTTCGCATCTACTCTTCTGTTATGGCCTGATTGAATACTGTACACCAAGATGCGGGTTTGCACTGCTTGGAAAGATATGTTTCGTTCAATTTGGAAACCCTTCAAAAACTCATGAGACACAAATCATCGCTGGGATAATGTCAGTTGAACTCGGATTCAAATTTCATGAAACCATGGAGGTTCGAATCTGACCATGATGCTCAGGAGATTGTATAGAATGTTATTTGGATCAATTTAGTCAATAGCTTTATAAATCATTGGAAAATAGGCCGGAACATGGCAGGCGGAGGGAGCTGAAAGTCGATACCACTCTTCGCCGCCCACCTTTATCCGGTCCAGCTTGACCTAGTTCACCGCAACAGGAGGCTTTCGATGACCGAACCGACCAGTGCATGAGTGGCGCAGTTTTGGCCAATTCACGCGCATTGCGCAACAAAACCCTCTCTCACCTGGTCAGCTCGATATCAAAAACTCGTTGAGATAGTCTCTGACTAGCCCCCGCCGACAAGCCTCTTACGAGTACAAAGTTTATTAGGGAGGATCGCGCGCATAAAGATTGCGCCGAATCCGTCACGCCTATCTGTTGGACACTAGGGAGAGGCGACCGCACCAAATCCCGCACTCAAAACTTGTCTTGCATTCACTCTATGAGTCTGTGCGCTGGCCACTACAGGCACGCTGCTTGATCTAACTTCAGGATTTCTCACATGATCTGAAAGTGAGCTAGTTCAAGTCAACTCTCTCCCTCAGGTCAGTCAAATAGAACTCTTGACCCCCTTCCTCTGGCAAAATGCGTCTTAGAATCTTTCCTGTGAGATTGAAGCCGTCTTAGACTGCAGATGTCCGGCAATTCAATCGACTCCTCGACGAACAAGAGCCTCTAGAAGCAATATATAACTCCTTTCATATCTCGCTTGACATGTTTCGTAACCGTTTAGTAAATCTCTGGTGGAGCCGCAACATAACTGGTGCTCCGCGAAACACAAGTCCAATCCACACTAATCAGCAAATATCATTCACCTCTAGAAATAAGTTTGCACCATGCATCCCTTCAATACGCCATGCCCAAATAGCATATACCCGAATGCGTCCTTTCGTCCACAGGTCGATGTCCGCCGTTGCTGCAACAGACTTCCAGCAGTCTACCTCAAAATTGGCGGAGCAGCTTATTATCAACATCAAGAGGGAGCTCAAATCTGAGCGAACTGAATTGGAGGAGATAGCCACTTACTATTTTGACGGACAAGGCAAAGCTTATCGACCCATGATTGTGATACTCATTGGAAGGGCTTACAATCGTCACCTAAATCAGGAAATTGAGCTATCAGAGGCTCAAAAAGTTGTTGCAATGGTAGCTGAGATGATCCACACATCTAGCCTAGTCCACGATGATGTGATTGACTCCGCAGATACTAGACGAGGCAAACCCTCAGTGAATGTTTTATATGGCCAAAGAAAATCCATCCTAGCTGGCGACTACATCCTCTCGAGGGCCTCACAAATGTTGGCGCGACTTGGAAATGAGGACATATTGGTAGTCTTGTCGCACATTCTGCTGGATTTAGTCCGAGGAGAATTCATGCAAATGAGCACGAAACCAGGAGAGAACAAACGTTTCGATCACTATATAAGCAAGAGTTTCAAGAAAACAGCTAGTTTGATCGCATATACTTGTAAAGCAGTCACTCTCTTATCTGGAGCTGATGAAGCTCAACAGGAGGCCGCTTTTGAATATGGTAGAAATCTGGGTATAGCGTTTCAGCTTGTTGATGATTTGCTTGACTTCGAGTCGAGCCAGTCCGAGCTGGGCAAGCCTGCCGCTGCAGATCTGAAGCTTGGACTAGCAACCGCACCAGTTCTATATGCAAGCGCTCAATTCGAAGAGCTAGATGCGATGATAGCTAGACGGTTCAGTGAGCCGGGTGATGTCGAACGGGCCTATGCCTTCGTAATGAGTAGCGAGGGCCTAGTCAAAACACGAGAGCTTGCCAAAAAACATGTAGACTCAGCCTTGCAACACATCTCACATCTCTCCGATAGCGATGAAAAGCGAGCCCTGATAGCCTTAGCCGAAATGACCATCAGCAGGAGGAGGTGAGATTGGCAAGCGCTCGATCAGTTTTAAGGAAGTTTTATTATTCAAGTTATCATTAACGATTGTATCGATTGTTAAGTTTTTTATATTCTACACAGTCGTAAAATAGACTGCATGTCTAGACCCTGCCTCTTACATACACGACCCGTCTTTCCAACCTGTATGCCATCTTTCTTCTATTTTAGAGCAATCGAATTGAGGCTTGTTCAGCTTTGCGTTGACCCTATTGTGAATCTGACAAAACCAAAGTGAAAGGGCTTTGCGTGAGTCTAGATTTGGTGGTAGCTTTGAGATATCCTCTCTGAACTCCTTTGCACAGTAGCTACATGGGTACAAGACCGATATGAGGCGTATAAATTCTCTCATATCTTCTTTTTCTCGAGCAGTGGGGGATCGTGGATATTGCACCGCTATTGTGTGAAGGAGAGACCACGTGTTTCTTCCAAGTGTCTCACGGTCAAGTGGACACTCTGGATGTTTTACCCTGCTGCCACCACCACTGATCATCCATTGTCTAATGTTAGTTTTCGCATCACTACAAACTTTGTCTTGGCAGTCTTCATCGTCGCGGGCCCTACGATTTTTCATCGGCCTTTTGACACTCTGCTCCCTCAGGTTTTCTTTTGGGTCATCGTTCGAACCCATGGCTAAGTTTGCCGCTCAACAGAGACTTATCATAATAGTTGGTGTGGGCATCAATAATTAATTTCGATTGAAGGCTGAACGAGTACCGTCCGTGATGTTTCTGGAAAAACGAGCTCCCAAACAAACGCGCACGAAGAAATGCGACTTGTCTCGGCCATGCAGCTTTTATATTTCTTAGTGTTTATTTCTGTAACGAGGCTACTCGGGTGACTGTAACTAGTATATATTTATTGTTAGTCATCAGGACATTTTTTCGAAAGCTTGGAATGTCGCGATTCTCGTGTTGCTAAAGGTTAAGGTTGAAGATGGCTAAGGGGCGTGGGTCAGCGGGTTGGGTGTGCGAACAGTCCGTTCTATAAATTGGGCGCTAATTTTTGCTCTTGGCCTCACATCCATGCGCACCAGCCATAGTACATCTGTGCAAGGTTGAACATGTCTGATGCTTCATCAATGAGGTTGTCAACTTGAGCCTCAACAGAATACGAATCAATCAAAGTCAAAGGCTTGAACTTTTTTGATCGAGGGAACCCTTTAAGCTTCCTTTCTGTCACTTCAATCTTGGATTTTGCTGATTTGTTCTCTGCGTGCCTATCCTCATGATCAAGCCGATTGCCTTTTTCCTTTGTATCACGTACTTTGATCCATTCACTACAGGGGTCATGCATGAATGGTTTCAAGGTTGTAAGTAGAGCATCCTTCTCCTTCCTCATTACTCGCATAGTGATCTCACAAACTTTCCTAAAATTGCCCTCAGTTCCGACAGATCCAAATGCAGCCACCATATTTTGTGTCAACCGAAAAGGCACTCTTTCCGGTGTGGGAAGGGTCTCGCCTTGATGAAAAAGGAGATTGAAGTCTACATGAACGAGCCGGCCATTGCAAGTGTCAACCAGTATGTTATCTAGATGCCTGTCGCCTAGCCCAATTATATAACCGCCCATGCTAATGACAGCCGCAGTTCGAGTGAACGCTAATCTCGCCATGTACCATGCGGTTGGTTCCGTGAACTTTCTTAGGAACCAGGTCGGCAGCACTGGCGGAGTGACTTTGGGCAATATAGTTTCTTTGAAGTACTGATACAAGTCGTTTGGGTTTTGATCTTTGGTTTTCTTTGGCATTTGATCATGCCATGAAAAATTTGGCTTTTTCTCCCGGTATAATGGCTCAACAATGTTCCTTAGAGATTCACAATTGGGGACCATCTCGATTATGCCAGCCAAACTCTCCAGAGGCAATACCAAGAAGGTCTGAATTTCCAGAAATCGTGCATTCGATTGACTGTCCCTCCTCAGTATTCTATTTAAGAGGTTTAGAAACTCAACACATCGACTATCCTTCCTCAAATCGTCACCGGACTTACAAAGCACGTGAACTGTCTTACCGTTGTCGCATTGCAAAGACAATTGTCTAGGTTGTTGAAGTGAATTGAAAATCCGCACTCGTGGCTCGATCGCCCTGATGAAGGAAACGTTGTGATCAGGAAAGACGACATGCTTATCAAGCTCGTCGAATGCACTATCCGTTGGGAGTATCGCTCGTATAGACGCTTCTACAGGCGCCATGACCCTACTGGTGGAGAAATCAATTTTCGAAGCGTGTGGTGTTATCTCTTTCAGGTTTACCACGCCAGTTAGTTTTTTCCTTCGTGACTCGGGACGTGTCCGGTCACATGGCCCGTGGTTGTAGCATAGCTCGACGACAACTCTAGCGAACTCAACGGTATCTCTAACGATCTTTTCAATTTTGGGGCTTTTCTTTCGCGAGTTGAAGAAAATCTGCTTTGCAGCTTTCTTCCTTTCCTCATTTTCGCTATCGTTAAGCATTGCCAGCATCTGCCAGGTGATTTGGTGAGGATAAGTTAGCAATAGTAGCTCCATTATCTCACAAGTTTTCTTGGAAACACCAGAGTGAGGGTGAGTGACCCTAGACAGTAAGATTGAAATGGCAGACATAAAATAATACGGTGGAATGCTTTTGTTCTTGAGCTCATCAATGAACCTGACAGTGTTTTCTATTCTCGAGCTGATCGATCTTGAGACACCAGGTTGCGAAAGCTTTGATTTTTTTGATCCGAGATCGTACCAAATATTCAATAGCCTTGGCATCGACTCTCTGAGATAACGAACTCCATATTTGAGCGAGTTGCCGAAAGCTATGATTGAATGTTCCATTAGTTTTGTATAAACCTCCTCTCTGTCACCACTCATGAGGTTTTGGCTGAATCTTTGAGTTGTATCGAATTGATTGCGCTCCTCAGCTTGATCACCACAAAGTGTTGGATTATCCATATAGTAAGCTAACAATCTATCGTAATAACGCGCCAAGCGGAAGTAGGTTTCCTCTTGATTCACACCTAGGTGAACGCACTCTTCGTACATGAAAAAGAGCGTTTCAGGTAATCCCGCTGCAGCCTCTTCGCAATAGTGTGTCAGGAGCATCTTCAGCTCAGCAAATGACTCGCGTTCACTGAGATCAAAAGTGCAGCATTCAGCACATTGAGATAGATTGTTCAGTTGTGGAAATGGATCCGTATTCTGATTCTTGTTGTGACGACTGATCAAATGTTGATATAACCTGTGATCTTTCAGTCGCTCTAGTGATAACTTCAAACCCCTTATAGCTTTAGTTTGTTCACCTTGATCCCAGTCTAATTTAGCCTGTTGCACGTGATATCTAACGCGTAGATCTAGACTCAGTTTGTCGAATTCTGTGCCGAACCATCTCTGGGCCTGGGTAAGGCAAAAAAATGACCGATCAAAACTTCTCGCCTCTCTGGCCGAATCTGCACTTGTGAGCCACATCCGACCTACATCGATATGGATTCTGTCTCTCAAAAACGAGTGTTGTTTGGATATAGTTAGACTGAGGGACCTTTGCCACTCCACAAGAGGTTCTAGGCTTCGTAATGATGCCTGAACAAGCTTGTTCCTCTTATTCCATAGGTCGAAGAGTGAGTCCAATCTCTCACTGAGATTTACCCTCAAGCTGTCAACAACGTTCTCGTCAAGCTCTTGTGTAGTGGCTTGGTTGCTGTCCAACATGTCTAAAGCAAGCACAAAGTCGCCTATGCTATGAAGCGCCAGTAGGTTGCGATACCCTCGAAAATAAGCGCTTCGGTCCATCATGGCTATGGACAGAGGTTTCATTAGCCTCTGATGGACAATTTTCAGTCGTTGGTCTAAATCAGATCTGTTTTCTAGCGTAGAGTTCAAGAGAAACCCCTGACTCACACAGGCTGATTCGAGCAAACTCTCTAGTTGCTCATTATTGAAGTTATAACTGAGTTCATCCCATCGACCAAGCTTCCAAATTGCTTCAACTGCGTATGGTAATATGTTCCGCTTATACTGGGGATAATCAGCTATGAGCTGACGTGACTTTTCGTAGAGTCTTCCAGTATCACCTTGGTTTGATAGACAGCGCAGAGAGTCCTCGATGAGCGGTTCACGATCCATCTCCTCCTCAAGTAAATCCAGCGAAGTGGAGCAACAGGTAAAGGCTTTATCGAACCTGCCACACGCTTCATAATTTGCAACATCATCTATTATTGTGGTTGGTGTAGTTCTAATCATTTCTATCCCTGCAGCCTCATATGTGTCATCGAGTGCAACATAGATTCTCTGAAGTGAAGTTGCGAACTTATCGAGTTGATTCCTATTACTAGATAGATACTGTTCGAAATAACAAAGCGCTCTTGTCTGAGATCTGCACTTGCTCGCTAGTATGGCTAGTTTATCCTTGGGTATGGTGGCTATGAAGTCTCTTATTGAATCCAGTTGTTTGGGATTAAGGTTAACTAATGGTTTAACACCCCTTGTGTCACTATCCAAACGTTGTATTGCATCTAGGGTACAAAAAGTCATATTTGCACATTGCAAATGAAGGGTTTGTATACTTCCTCTCACATCCTCTGCATAGACGGTCGCTAGATCCTGAGTTGAAACGCCGACGTCCTCATCCAAAATTGCCATGATCTCTCTCTTGATCAGAATGACCTGTGTCGGTTGATTGATTATTATATGTATCACAGCATGAGGTAAGAGATACTCAGCGAGTTTGAGATTGTACTTGAATATGTAGGAACAAGCATAAAGGACCTCTTGGATTCTTTTGTCTTTGATAGCCGATATGAGATTGACGGAAAATTTATCCAGCCATTCTTTATATGAATATTGGCTCTCAGTTTTGAATCGTTCGTATACAGACAGGGAGGTGTCAGTAAGCACCTTCTTGGTTCCGCTATAGCTGGTATTACGGCACAATTGGCATGCCCGTAATGCCTCTTCTGATAATTGCTGCTTGATCTTGTTATCGCTGAATACTGAGTATGTCTTCACGACGACTTGTAGAGCGTAGTTAGCAGTCTCACTCTCGCTTCTTTGGTCGGAGAATAGGGAGCTTTTGAGTCTTTCGATTAAATCTACAATGAAGCGCGCGTCAGAGAGGTTAGTGACGCTCAGTGATGTTTCATCAGTTATCTTGCCGTAAATTAGGTGGTCGAGTCTTATTGGATTGACTGCACCCAATATTCCTAGACACTCAGCGATAAGAATTGAGCACTCTGCATCTTGGGTTGAGGCTAAAGCTAACAATGACTGGATGGTTTTAGATATAAGACAGTCGAGGGGCTCATCCAAATTTACCAACATGTTTGAAATGAGCAGCTTTTGATTTGACTGCAATAGCTGCTTCATCCTTGATATTGCCAATAGACGGCATCTTCGATTCTCAAACTTGATGAGAGGTAGAACACAGTCGAGGGATTGCTGCAGTTCCTGGAGATTTGAAACAGAAATATCTCGGCGTACATATGGCGTTAGGAATTTATAGATATGGCTCAATGACGGGAGGTTAGGGATAAAAAATAACGATTTGAGTTGTTCCATTAGCCTCGGCGAGTTGTCTCTACACAGCAAGTCAGTGTAGATCCCAGAGACCAAATCAGGGCAGTCTTCTAGGAGATCGTACAAGGCTACACATAGGTTGATTATAAGGGATATTTTGAGATCTTCAGTGAGCTTAGATACGAATATTTCCCATAACTCCTTTAGAGCCGTGTTGAGGATTCGATCATTGCGATTCGGTCTGAGACGTAAGAGAAGGCTTAGAGTGGATAACAATTTGACATGGATAGTTTGAACCTGAGATTCACTGAGCAGGGATAATATCTTGCCTAAGCTTTCAATTGATTTAATGCTTTCAGGTGAGCCCAATTCTTGCTGATGTGAAGTAAAGTGGAAGTCTACACCAAGGAGGATACCTATCATCGATGGGTTTAAGTAATCTATGAAATGCTTCTCCTCCTCGAACTCATCTTCAAAGGGTTGCTCATGTTCTTCTTTCTCGAATTTGCTAAGGTAATAAATGCCATCAGTCACACTCTTTGGATTAACAGAATAGTGAAGGAGCAATCTGCCTTTGATGAAAGTGAACTTCATCGCCAGGAGCTCGCTGGGTGCCTTACCACAGAACGAACAGAGCTTATTCAGGGCTGCAGTCATATCATAATGAGACAACTTCCGCTTCAGTAATAGGTTAACCATTATGGATTGGATATGGCTTCTAATAAGAGTATACTTGTCAATATTTTGATAACTAGCTAGGTAATCGAGGAAAAGTCTGATTGCTTCATTATACTTCTCTTTGAGAATGAGATTTGTAGTTATGATCAAAGATTGCGTAACATCTTCACTGGTAATTGTGGCCACATTGAATACTTCAAGGGCTCGAGTCATATAGATTATAACGCAGTTATTCTTGCTCGCTGACCAGCTTGATTCGTTAGCACTGAAGGAACCATTGCTGTTGATGGTTTCATTAGAATCACAGACTGACATCAGTTTGTGCAGTATTGCCTTGATGATTAATCTCAAGAACTTGGCACGGTTTTGTGAATAGAGGGTATGTAGAGTTATTCGGCGGCTAACACACAGTTGCTCCAGTTCAACAAGTGCCAAATTGGCAGTGTCACTTTTCGAAGTGAGACCATGATACAAGAGTATCTTGGTGAGAGTGATGAAATGGTCCTCAGCTTTAGTTTCGCCAGCTTCAAGCTTTTCGAGAACGAAAGAGCCAACATTAGAGATGAAACGGAAAGTGTAAAACTTCACCTTCAGAGAGGTGTAACTGAGGGTGCAAACGCCCCTGCTCTGAAGGGCTTGTAACTGTTTCACTAAATTTGTGTTGTAACCTCTGAAGAGAGGCTCATATAGAGCTTCGCCCAGATACTCGAGCACTTGTTGGAATTTAGCATAGCTTTCGCTGTCAAAGTGCTTCTCAATACATGCTCTAATAATGTTGCTCTCGCCACTATCTCGGCTTGTGGTTGAACCGTTCCTCGACTGAATTTCCATGATCCAATGGCAGTGCTCTGGAAGCCGGGGAATCGTCCTCTTGCTGATTTATGGGCGCCAGAGTGAAGCTCCGATGACTTTAGAGCTCAAGACTACATAGGCTTCAAGTAGGAGAGTCTGGGTTCCTGGTTGTTGTTGTTGGGCGCGTGAAACAGTTCGCTCCGGCGAAATTCTCGCGGTAGATTTGCCCGCCGCCGGAGAGCACGCGTACTCCACTCGTGCATCTGTTCTCTGATCTGCGCTTCACAACTCTTCCCATGCCTCTCTTGTTTTTCGGTTCGGGCACGATTGTTTTTGTTGACATTTGCTATTCGAGCCAGTCTGAGAAGCCAAGACCAGATATACAAGAAACAAGACACACCTTTTTACATTTTCGATCAACTTCTCTAGGCTGACAGGCGCCCTCATCTGTTTTCCACACAATTATGGACCTTCACTAGCCCGCAGCAGAGGGCCAACCACAGTCAAGTTCTAACCGACATTGTATCAAAATGTCGACCCTCGGTTTGTTAATCAGACCAGCCCTATTCACGGCCGGCTTCTGTGGGACTTGCTTTTGTGGCGCCGCTATAGTACAATACGAGCGCAGAAAGCCCACACTTATAAGTGGTCACATATTTAGCAACTGGAATTATTCTGCTCCCAAATACCCTGATTTTAGAAACAAGATCAACACATGGGTCCGGCAATTACCTACCAGCGAGAAAATCGCTGGTACAACTATATTCGTCAATTTCCTCGTTTTTGCAGCCTGGAGAAGCAAAAGCCTGAAGCCTGTCATGACTAGATATTTTCTCAGCAAGCCCACGAAACCAAAGATACATTTGAGTCCAATGATATTATCATGTTTTAGTCATATAAGTCTCCTACACTTTGGCCTCAATATGGCAGCCTTGTACTCGTTTTCCAGTTTTGCCAACTCGCTGCTCGGCTCGGAACAACTCGTTAGCTTATATCTGAGCGCTGGTGTTGCATCATCTCTGGTCAGCATGACACACAAATTGGTCAGCAAGACCGCCTTCCCCTCTCTCGGAGCATCCGGTGCGGTGTTAGGTGTGGTGGCCTACACCTGTGTAGTTAGGCCCGAATCGGGGATGTTAGTTTTCTTTATTCCCCTTGCTGCTGGAACAGCACTCAAAGCCATCATGGTTTTCGATTGCGTTGGACTGATCGCCAAGTGGAGGACCATTGATCATGCTGCTCACTTGGGTGGTTGTTTATACGGAATTTGGTATGCAACTTATGGGCAGAAGATGTTTCAAGATAATAGGCGGCTAATTGTTGAAAAGTGGTTGCAAATAAAGAGGAAATTCGTCTGAAATTTAATTCACATTCAGCAAGACTAAAATCGGTATAATTAGACGTGAGAAACTGTTACAATATCATTCATCAGTTATGAAACTGTCTTGGTGCCCTGATGCGTTCTGATTTATGGCTAGACTCAAAATCCGGTGGAGCCAAAGCCAGATCAGCTGAAGAGCCTTGATTGTTTGAATTGGAAGAGGGAGTCCAGTCTGCGTTTTCATTGGAAGATGTTGAGAGTCTCTGGTTGGCAGCAGGTGGAGCTCCGCCAGCTAGTTGGATGCTGGCTGGCTGAGTTTCGCCTATCAAGCCTGGCTCGTTAGATTTGATGTTTGCTCTGAATCCGTTTTGATCGGCGACATACTCAACATGGCGATATATACCGTTTGCATCCGTGTAACCATAAGAGCCTCGAACAACGCCATTCTTGTCGCTCTCCTCTTTCCTATACTGACCATTGCCGCTGTTGTCCAGAGTCTTGAAATCGAAAGCAAAAGGCTCAGCCTGACCCTGTGGCGCGGCTCCGTATTCCACCTGTTGTTGTTGCTGCTGCTGTTCAACGTACTGCTCGTTCTGTTGCTCGTACTGCTCTTGAATTAGAGGTGCAGGCCTATGGGTTGTGGTTGGAGGTTGATACCAGTGAGTTTTGGTTCCTTGGCTGTTGGAGGTCTTACTCTGAGCTCGTGTTTGTTGAGCTGGATAAAAGTAGGATTGTTGTTGCTTGTTCGTCGATTGTTGTTGGCGTATGCGCGAGCTCGACTCTCCAACCGAGTGCTGCGAGTAACTTGCTCCTCCTTTTGTTGCGCTCTGTCGAAGGAAATCGCCTGTGACTGATTCCTCTGACGACTGCAATGTTGAGCTCGAAGAGGCCAAATCGGAGGCTGCTGCGCGAGTGCCAGTTGCGATCAGCATTGCAACTGGAGCCTCAACCGCAGTCATCGTTTGCCAGGACGACGGCGCGCTCGATAGAATCTCCACTTCCGGCGCTTGTGGAGCCGCCTGCTGTCTATCGCTTGACTTTGGCTTGAGCTCGGGTTGAGCGTCGGCCACAACAGTTTGCTTTGTTGTTGGGGAGGATGTCGTTGCGGACGGCGTTGAGGTTGACGGAGCGGCTGTGGTCGTGATAGTTGGGGCGCCGCTTGCGACTTTCGACTTGGTTCCGCTGGCTGACTGTTGTTGGCTAGTGGACTGTTGCTGTGTTGTTTCGTTGGCGCTTCTCTGGCCAAAACTTGCCGCCTCTTTGCTGGTTATTTCGGCAACGGCGCCACTCTCAGCTGAGGTCGACCTTACGGTGACTAATCTTACACGAGCAAGGTTGTTTGCTGTTGGTGTTGATTTGATTACTCTTCTTAGCACTCGTTGTTGCTCAGCGGAAATGGCCAGCACTAAGGCAAGAGCCATCACTAGGTATAACACGAACCTCATTTTAGCTAACAATGACAATTTCTCAAGTTCTAAAAGTTGAAGACGCTAGTTGGACCTTTGGCTATCGACTGATTTCTGAATTGAAATTGAGCTCAATGTTTACTTATATACCTTATGGGCTCTGCTGTTGTCATTGACTAAAGCTCGTGCAATGAACACGATGACTCGAGATATCACTCAATTTGTTTGTCCGCCTAAACTTTGCTTTGGATTTGGGTCTCAGCTTGGATTCGGATTCTCGAGCAGGAATGGGAATGGGTATGAATCGTTAGCACAGTTAGGGGGAATAACCAATACCAAGAACACACTAAGGCTTGTACGTGACTGATATTATGTGCCATGGATCTTGAGATTTGTATCCGAAAACTAAGTCAGCGGTTGAGTCGCGAGGGGGCCGACGACATCTGGGTGTTTGTTTGTTGCCAAGCGGCGAGAAAGGTCCCCGTTACTTGAGCTTAGTCATCCCCTGACTTGAGGTTTAGGGCGCCGTCTGGGAGGAGAGAGTTTGGTCGACGCCCCCGCGCGCTCAATCCGCTTGCCGGCCCACAAGCGCGCGAATGCTCGATCACCTGAGCGCAAATGCGTGCGCATCTCGTCCACCAGCTAGCGCCTCCAATCTCAGGCCGAAAAGCTTCCCAGGAGGGACAGTTTCTCAATTTGGCCTCCTAGGCTATAAATGCAAGAGCCAGAAGGAGCGGGTTGCAAATTGAATAAACCTCATTGTTCTCTCTCTCTCTCTCTCTCTCTCTCTCTCTCTCTCTCTCT
>ENA-UOVY01000495-UOVY01000495.1-plant-metagenome-genome-assembly--contig:-NODE-495-length-17982-cov-575.445752_pt1 | contig 17982 bp, 11 predicted proteins | sample MGYA00249840_ERZ761561 | MGnify/ENA primary metagenome ERZ761561 (study PRJEB28882, sample SAMN05720143) | plant metagenome | isolation source: Guanajuato, Mexico | place: Mexico:Guanajuato, Mexico...
CTCTCTCTCTCTCTCTCTCTCTCTCTATCTGGCCGCAATGGGGGATCGAGATTATCCGAACAGTCTCGAGTTGGCCCGACTGCGAGCAAGCAAGTCGGGCGAGACAATGCCAGCGACACGCTAGAGTCGGCGTCCTCTCGCCGTGCCGGCCGTAGTCGCAGTCGCAGTTGCAGCCTCAGTTGTCGTGCTTGGCGCCGCCGCCGCCGAGATCGCAAGCCCAAGGCAGAGCGCTTACCTTGAATACTCTTTGGCTGCTTCTGTGCCTCCCAGCTCCCGTTAGGAGTGCCTGTGAGTTATTACTATCACTGTTGCCATTATTATTTATAACGTCAAGCGCAAGTGTTGTGAGATTTCGAGCGACGAGAATCGCAATTAGCGGCCGGAGTTGCCCGTCTACCTGCTCGTTCTGGTTTCGCGCAAACTAGAGAGGAGGGGAGTGAGGGGCGAGACAGACAAAGAGGAGAGGGAGAGTTGGGTGAGAGAATAGGCGCCGAGCCAGATACAATTATACTTTGAACGGGCGCAACAATCCGGCCAAGAGACGATAGCTAACACAAAGTTCCACTCGCACAATAAACACTCGCCGATCGACCATCCTCGCAAATGAACGCAAACCAACCAAACCGGCCAAAGCAGTCGCCAAATTGTGTCTGAGTTGGAGGGAGGCGATGAGCTGAGCGGCTTGCTGGCCCAGAACAGAGGGCGGCCGGCGCGAGCCTGGCCCGGCTCCACCCCAAGCTCGAGCACCCTGGTCAGCGAGTCGCCGCTCGAGTGGAGCAGCTCTCAGCAGTCCACAGCGAGCGCAAGTGCGAGCGAGCGGATGCTAAACCAGAGCCAGAGTCAGCTGCTGCGCCGGCAAGCGGCCACGCCAGCCGCCACCGAGAGGGACACGGCCGCCAAGGGGGCGCAACAGTCGGGCATACCGATTCCAGTAGCGAGAGGCGAGTGGCCTGGCGGTGCTTGGCAGCACCAGCTTCAACGGCAGCAGCAACAGGTTCCAGCGGCCAACATGCGCGCGCCCGCAACTAGGGGCCCACTTCTAGCCAACGACCAAGAGTATTACCTGGCAGTGGCCTCGGCCTCGGCGCTGACCCAGTCCGCGCACCCGCAAGCGCAAGCCAACTGTCCATTCCCGCCGGCCGAGTTTGCGGCCCACCAGCACCAAGCGGCGCTGGCGGCGGCAGCGGCAGCAGTGGCGGCAACCACGGAGGAGAGCGAGGATTTCGACGATTACGCCGTTCCCTCGGACGAGAGTTGCCGGCTCGACAGGTCGCAGGTGGAGCTGGTGCAGATCATCGGCGAGGGCCAACGAGGGTTCGTGTTCTTGGGCAAGCTGCAGAGCAAAGACGGGCGCCAAATCAGCGACGTGGCCATCAAGACGCTCAAGTACGAGACTGACCAGCTGATCGAGCGGCTGATGCGCGAGGCGGCCATGATGCGCCAGTTCGAGCATCCGCACATCATCAAGTTCATCGGCGTTTGTCCCGAGACTCCCGCACTCATTGCAATGGAGCTGGCCGAGTTCGGCGAAATCAAGCAATATCTCAAGCAAAACAAGCATCTCATTTCGGTCTCAACCCTGGTCCTGTTCACATTCCAAATCTCCACTGCCCTTTCCTACCTGGAAAGCAAGCAGTTCGTTCATCGCGACGTTGCCGCCAGAAATGTGCTAGTTTGCGCGCACAATTGCGTCAAGTTGGCCGACTTTGGACTCTCGCGAAACCTCCAAGCGCAAACGGTCGGCCAGCAGCAGCGCTGGCTAGCGAGCAAGCTGTCCTGTGGCGCAAGCGGAGCCGAGCGGCTGCTCGTGGACGCGGCCGACAGGAGCCACTATGTGGCCGAGTCGCAGGGCAAGCTGCCGGTGAGATGGCTTGCGCCCGAGTCGCTTGCATTCAGGAGGTTCACCTCGTCCAGCGACGTCTGGATGTTCGCCGTCTGCAGCTGGGAGCTCTTCCATCTCTGCCAGCTGCGCCCCTGGGCCAACATCCGCAACAACCAGGTGCTGCTCGCCATTGAGGCCGGCCAGCGACTTGCAAGGCCGCCGAGCTGCCCGGTGCGCCTCTATCAGCTGTTGCTCCAGTGTTGGAGCTACGCGCCAGTTCAGAGGCCCAAGTTCAGGGAGCTGAAGCAGAGTTTGTGGTCCATTTACCTGAACGAGCGCGCACTCGAGCAGATGGAAGTGGGGCAGCTCAGACAGAGACAGCAGCGAGCTCTGGCCCTCGAGCAGCAGCAACGATTGGCGCTCATAGCGCAGGACAACTTCAACTGCGTCCAGCCGACGCCAACAAGCCAGCCGCAGGCTAACTGGCGCCCTGAGCACCTGGCGGCGCCGCACCCGATGGTGCTCAGCTCGAGCCCGCTGATGGCCAACTATGCGAGCAACGTGAGCGGCTACTCGTCCGCGACGGCCGACCACTCGAACAACTCCTCTCGATCCTCCTCAATCAGCTCGCCGGCCAGACAGCAGGCGATGGCGCTCAGAGGCCGGCCCATTGGGGTGGCCAGCAGCGAGGCCTTCGTGTCCAGCAACCAGCCGGCTCTGGCCGAGTTCAAGCTGGAGCAGCAGCAGCTTGAGGAGGCGGCGGCGGCGAGAGATCGGAGGCAGCGTGAGAAGATAGCGGACAACATGGGTCGCTTCCAGCGTTCGCCCGGCTCGGTGCTCCAGAAGCAGCGCTCGCAGAGCAGCATCACGAGCAACGCAAACAAAGGCCTCCAAGTTCCACTGGTTAGATCAGGACAGTTTGGCCTTGACGACGCCGTCCTTCTCGGTGGCGGCCAAAAGCGGGCCGCCTGGCAGAGTGGCTGCCAATCCTCGGCGGGCAGACTCGACTTTGAGCTGGGTGAGGAGGAGGATTCTAGTGAGACTGAGGGCGGCCAACTCGTTAGGCGGTTTGCGGACATGAGTTGCGAGCCTGCAAACAGACTGCGCCCGGTGGAGCCAACCTACGAGGGAATCCCAGAGGCCAGGCTGCCCAATTCGGGCGGCCAGCCAAGTCCGTTCATGATTGAGCGAGCCCATGAGGCCGCAATCAAGCCGAGTTCCGCTGGCCACGAGCGGCGCCAGAGGGCCGCGGAGGTGGCGAGGCGCGAGCGCAAGATTGCAAGCGTGTTGGAATCCATGAAAGTGTTGCCCTTGAAGGCGAGACTGGCCGACAGTCAGGGCCTTCTGCAAGCTTCGGCTGGACACCAGGCGGCGGCCTCGTCGAGTCGAGCACAGCGGCACCGGCAGCAAAACGAGCAGGTCGGCGTCAAGCAAACGAGGAAGGCTGAGGAGGGAGGCGAGCAGGTTTGCGAGGAGCAGCGCCAGCTTGCGGTTCACCAGAGACTCCTGGGCCACATTAGGAGCGCGGCCAGCAGGAGCCAGCGCGCCTCGAAGAATCTCCACGAGTTGGCCGCGCCGAGCGGCGAGCAAGCCACCAAGGCGGCCTCCGTGGACCAGAGCCTCGAGATCCTCGAGAGTCTCATCTCAGAGCGGGCGCCCGTCTGCGGAGGCTCCAAGGCCGCCCGATCGGGCCAGCCGACGGGCAGCGAGCAAAATAGTGGCCGCCAGCTGGCAGCAGGTGCGCGACATTTGCTGGCCAGCAATCGGGCGCGAAAGTGACACAGTCTGCACTGTGGGCCCCAAGTTGATGATGTGATAGCTTTAAAACGACTAATTAAACAGGAGACGCGAACAATATTGACTTTCCGCCCGATTTCGCAACGCATTCGATCTGTTTATTCGAATCAGTCGAGGGAGTTTCGCCTGCTCGCTCTTGTTCGTGAGGCTGATTGCTCGAGCGTCGGGCAAGTTTGATCACAGATTCAGCGGCGCCGCCACTCAAGGTCGCGCCACTTAGCTCGGCTTTCCTGGCCGAGAGTTGCAAAGGTTAATTGCATCCACTGTTTTGCCTCTCGGAGGCAACCCAGTGCCTGCGATGGGAGAGCTTTGCTCGCGCAGGGACAAAACTCTGCTTGATTGGTTGTAGTGATTTTTGGCTCTGGAGGGCAAGTCGCTCGGCGGATTCTCGCTAGGAAGTTGGCCCCGCTTGTGTTGGCGCCACTCGGCCTCTGGAGCATCTGCGGCTCAATTTGCTCCCCCCCTGGCCGAGCAGCGAGCGCCGAGTGGAATGGGAGCAAGTTCGCCTCTCAAATGTTGATCACAGTGCCTCGCTCGGCCCCAATTGAGCTGTCCTGGCTTAAGCGGACTTGGTTTGCGAGCGCCGCATTCGAGCCGCTGGTGAGCTGCGAGTTTGTGGTTGTGAAACTGGCGCTGCAGTCGTCGATGGCGCTCGTCGTGGTGGACAGGCTGAGCCTCTTGTCCAGCCGGCGCTCTGAGGAGGAGAGCGAGCAGGCGAGGCGCTTGTTGGAGGCGGCGGAGGAGGAGGAGGAGGAGGACTTTCGGCGCTGGCCCTCTGGCGGCGGCTTCACGTTTTGGAATGGGCGCGCCTGCTGGCAGGATCTGCGCCGTTTTGCCGCCACTTTGGGGCCCGCAAGTCGGCGCCCTGATGCTCGGGTTTCGTCTTGCTGGCTGCCGCTGCTGCTGCTGCTCGCCTCTGGCCGCACCACTTGGCGCTCCGTCTGGGCCCTCGAGTTGAGCTGGCCGCTCGTCAGCTTGAGCAGCTGGTCGGGCGAGGAGCCAGACGAGTTGCCGGACTCGCTGGTCACGGTCAAGCTTGGCGTCTCGTCTTCCGGCGCCGGCTTGATTAGCGCGCCCATCGGAAGGGAGCCCAATTTGGACTCAGCGCATGGATCCGCCGCCGCCGCCGCCGCCGCCGCCTCCTCCTCTTCCTGCTCCTCGTCCTCGTCGCGGCTGCTCAGTCTGGTTAAGCTCGGCTGGCCTGCGTTCGGGGTGGGACTGCGCAGAAACTTGAGCACTGAGCGCGAGGAGAGGGTTGGCGACGGGCCCAACGATTGGCGCTCGCCGGCCGCCGAATCAGAGTGGCCGAGCAGGAGGGGAGTGTTTGCGCAGGGGGCCCACTGCCTGGTGGCGCCGTTTGTTTGCGCTGAGCTTGGGGTTGGACTTGGCGTTGGCGTGGATCCGGTTTGGGCTCGGCTTGGCGAGGCGCAGAGGCTTGCCGGATTGGCGAGCCGGTCGTACAGGTGGCCCGGCTGCTTGGAGGCCGGGCAGCCCGCAAGGCAGGCGCACTCGGCAGCGCTCTCGTTGCTGCTTAGTCTGAACAGGCTCACTAGCGACGTGTTGAGTCGGCCGCGCAGTCTGGCGAGCATGTTGGCCGCGTTGTCTGCGCGCCCGCTAACGTGCAGCGCGCAAACCTCGTCCCCCAGCTGGCAGGAGCAATGGGCATAGGCGACGCTCTGCTCGAGGGGCGCGAAGTGGCACATTTTGGAGCCAAAGTGGCCGGAATTGCTGAACCTGAGCTGGGCCGAGCGCGAACCAGAGAGGGCCGGCTGCTCCTTGAACGAGTTGCTTGGCGAGCTGGCCGGCCGACCCCACGCAAAGCACCTGAGCAGCGAGCAGTTGAACGTCTCCTTGAAGGCCAACCTGAACTTGGCCGACATGAGCTGATAGAGCAGCGGGTTGATGGTGGAGCTGAGATAGTACATGACTCCCGATATGTAGGTCAGTTTCAGGTAGATGTCGAGCAGGAGCTGGTTCTGGTTCTCGTCCTTGACGAGATAGGAGGCGAGCAGGCGCTGCGCGTGGAAGGGCACCCAACAGATGAAGAAGGAGACCACCACGGCCACTGGGTCGGCGGGGGGGGGGGCGAGAGAGGGGGATGGTTAGCGGGTGTTCGTTTGCAAGATGGATTGCTTGCTTGGGCCGCGATAACGAGCGCCCAAGCGGCACGAATGGGCTCTCCTGTAATTTGCTCGGAGGCTTGCAGGCGGCGCCAGAGAGAGAGAGAGAGAGAGAGATTCGGATTGGTTTGGTCGCTTCGAGGGTTGGAAATGTGCGCTGAGAGACAGTCGAAAAGTGGCGGCCGATCTCGTTGGACAAACTCGCGCTCTTGATCCGATTGGTTTGGCGCCGCTTGCTAGCGAGAGCGTCGAGATGGACGCCTCGCAAGAGAAGCCACGAGCTGTTCTAGACTATTCAAATTCGCACGAGACGCGTCAAGAGCAATGAGAGCGAATGCGACTCCTCGGGGCGGCATTGTTATTCGAAAGTGAAAACAGACGATTGAAGACGAGCTCGCTCGATGTCATTTGCATCCTCGAAACGCCCACCACTAGGCGGCCGGCTGGAGGAGGAGGGGGCCAAGTTTGGGGGCGAGCAAGGAGGAGTGGCGGCGGACGGCCGAGCTCATTTTGTATGCATCTGGCGCAAGCTCGAGCGTTGCAGCGAGCGGCGCTCGTCCTGCCTGGAAAGCTCAACTTCCGCGCCAATGGAGTCGCGATAAGCGATTTTTGAGCCAGAATGGGCGACAGCGGCGGCAGCCTAATGACTTTTGATTCAATTAACGGGCTTTGCCGGACTGGCGCCGCTGCACCATCAATCAGTGGCTAGTTTGGGCGCTCAGCGTCGAGCTGCCAAGACGATGTCACTGCGCTGACTTTGCCGCTCCAAAGGTCAAGCCAAAGTGGGCTCGACCTTGCGGAGTCAAGGCCGGATGGTTGGGCGCTTGATGCGGCCGCTTGGGCCCAGTTGATCGAATTTCACACGGCTGGCCGACTCTGTTGCGCGGAGCCGACGCAGCCCAAGCCTCAGCTCCTCTCGCCCCTCGCCGCCTCCAGCTAGCCGACACAGTGCACGAGTCCAAAGTCCAGCTCCGTGCTTGACTTTTCAATGATTTATCTCCGCTTGTCGGATGGAGCGCGAGTTCCAATTTGGGTTGAAGCGCGAGCTCGAGCCTGAGGCCCGTTTGCGGCCCAACAGTGCGCGCCGCCGCCCGCCCGCTCCTGGCGCCGCTCCTCTAATTAGTCGCGAGCTCCGGATCCCAAGACAGTGGCCACTGTGCAGCCTAATGGTTGAGCGCCCAGCGAGGGGCCACGTCGTGCGCCGGCCAGCTCTAATTAAAAGGAGGGCGCCGACTTGGGGCCGAGCTCCTATCTCGCCGCCAGATCTTCCGCCGGCGCCAGGTTGTCTTGGCTGCCGGCGCGACTCGCCCACCAACATACAGATGATTGCGCCGGCCGAGCGAGCCAGCGCAATCATTGCGCTGCCCCCTCCTCTGGCCAGCGCAGGCCGCTCGGACAGATTAATGTGACTCTCGGCAACGCGAATGGCCCGCCGCCCGGCAGCCGACTTCCTGCCAGAGTTCGCGAGGCAGCGCCGAGCAGCCCTTTGTCTTTTTGGCGGCCAAATTGATGGCCGGCCGACAGGCCAAGCCGATATATCATTTCAAGTAATCAGGGGCGACGAAATCATTTACCATTCAGGACCACGACCTCTCGCGCAGGCCAGCCGCTGCTCGCCCGCCGGCCCCTGTTTGGTGGGCCGGCTTCCGGTTTGGAATGGGCCTCCCCTCTGCTGGCCGCTCGCTCGGGCGGCGGCACAAGCCTCGCGGGGCGGACTAGCGCCTGGCTCCCGCGGGGACGCAAAGCGCGTCGCTTGAACTTGACCCGGCCGCCAGTCGGGCTCGCTGCTCGCCGGTTGCCCCTCTCGTTGCGGCCAGTTGCGGCGCCTCCTCGAGCCGGAGCGGCCAGACAGCCGGCTGCACGCAGCTCGGCCGCCAAGTGGACAGGTGGATATTGAAATAAGCGAGACTGGCCGCCCTAATCTGGCTCAGTTTGCGCTCAATTTGACGCAACAAAATGCGGCGCCGAGTAGAGGCCGAGGCTGGATGCGCCGCCGCCGCCGCCGCCGCCGACTCAATTCATGGATCGCTGGCCATCGCAAGCCGAGTTCGGCCGCACTTTGTTGGCTTGCGGCCAGAGTGTCCGAAGTGACGGCTGGCTCGATGGGGCCCAAGAGCCGCCGGTTTATCTGAGCGCAGCATCTACTCGTCGGCCTCCCCTGTCGCGCGGACGCCCTCTAATGGAAACACCAGCCAGCCGGCCAGCGGCGCCCGTTCCAGTTTGGCCGCCCGGCCGCCCAAACTTGCAACAAACGGAAACCAGAACGCCATCCATTCTGGGCCAGTCGGCTGCTCACTTCCGTCGCGTCCAAGTGGAAGCTCGCGCAAGTGGCCAGGCGAGTCTATTGGCAAGCAAGTCATTAGTTTGCATGCGAGCGGGGGTCGCGCAAGAAGTGAGATGATTGCGACTCGTCCCTCACACAGCCAAGCGGAGATGTTTGCCCGCGCGATCTTGCTCGAGGGCTCAGCGGGCAAGAGTTTGGAGAGAGAGAGAGCGCGCTGACTTTAGAGCTCCTGTCTGGACTGATACTCGATCCATATGCTGCCTCCAGTTGCATTGTGCGCGCAGAGGCAGGCAAGCTGGGCGGCGAAAGTAGGCCAGTCGGCCAAGTGGTTGCGCCGCGCCTCTCGCTCCAGCTGAGCGGCTCGCTTGATTTGTTGACTCGACACTTTGTATGCGCGCGCTCTCGATCCAAGATGGCGGCGCCGTTTAAACATTCGCGCCGACACGCGACGATTAGCCGGCGAGCGAGGCCGATAATTAATGGGCGGCCGGCGCGCATCATGAGGTTGAAGTGGCCGGCCAATGAAACAAGATCCTCGGAAGAGAGAGAGCAAACTCAAGCATGAGCACGGGCGCAATTTGTCGGCCTGTGAGTTTGCCTGTGGCGCGCATAGCGACAAGCGGCGCACCTAGCGCCGTTCGCGAGCTCAACTTGCGCGCGCAACCCGAGCTTGTTCCTCGCGGCCAGATAATTAATTATCGATCGGCTGGGCGGCGAGTGGGCCTCGCGGGCGGCCAGCTGGCGGCCTCGCAGGTATCAAAGTGCCATCGAGCGGCCGAGGCGCAACCTGGACACCTGGACAATTGAGCGCCGGCCGGCCCGTCGCTCGCGAGTCTGGTTGCTCGGCGCGGTTGCGCTGGCGGCGCTCAGCTAACGCGCAAAGTGCAACGGAGCCGCCCATTTGTCGCCCGCAACGCGCGGCCCTAATCTCGACCTCCCTCGAGCAGACGTTTCAATCCAGTGCCTATCCATTATCTCCCATCTATTGGCCCGCCTTATCCGCCGCCCGCTCAGTCGGCGGCCAGCGCGCGCCCGCCGAGCGGCCCAGTTGGCCCCCTGTAAAATGATAGCAAACAACTGGGATGCAGATCACGATCCTGCGCCAAAAGCGGGCAAATCACGTGAAGCGATAAGGCGGCCCGATTAAAGTCGGCGCCAAGCTCGATGGGCGCCGATAAACAGTTGGCGGGGCCGATTGTGTCCTCGGAAATTCCTGCTCCCCCATTCGGGCCCAAAAACACTTTGCTTCCGACTTGTGTTTTGCAATGGGCGCCAAGCAGTGCGAGTTGCGCCGCTCATCAGCGCCACTGGTTCGTGTTGGCCAAATTGGGCGGACTTGTTGTTGCGCTGGGGGCTCCCCTTTGCGAGCTTCCGTTTTTGAGTCGGCCGCCAAGACGTGTTGGCGGCGCCCATCTAATTTGGGTCACGTCCTTCGCCGCAAAGCAGCGCCCATTTGGCCGCCTCGCGCCCGGAAATTCGTGCGCGGGCGCCAGTTTTCTCGCCTCGATTAAAATTCTCGCCCAAAAACTGACTCGCCGCCTCCTTCGCGCCCTCAGATAGTTTGTTTGGCTTGCAAGTCGGCGGGCTTCTTGGACGGCCAACTTGCAAAACCAAAGCGGGCAGCCGCGGCTGACGTGACCAGAGCTGGCCGCCGTCCAGTCGCTCAGGTGAAAATTAAAGGCCGCAAAGGGGCGCGCGCTGGATTCGTGACTCGCGGCCACTTTTACGAGCAGCAAAGCGCGGCAGCCGCAAACTCGAGTGACCCCGCTGAACTCGCTAGGCTCAGCCACGGGAGCTTCGGGCCGGCAAAGCCAATGAAAAGTTTATGATTTAGGGCCCCTAATTGGCCGCAACTGCCGCCGCGGCCGGGAGTTCACTCAACGCGGATCGAGGTCAGGCCAGTTTGCGCCCAGCTTGCCGCTCGCTCGGCCGGCTGGCTGGCTGGCTGGCTGGCTGGCTGGCTGATCCAAACTCGCCGCCCGCGAGATAAGGGCGCCGGCTTGGCTCGGCCGGGCGGCGAGCGCGCAGCTGCTCAATGCAATCGGCCAGGAGTATCAATTCGCCACTCTCGCTCTAATTTATATTCTACATTCGTGCCACAATGTCAAGTCGGCGGCTGAATTTGTTTATGGCTCTCGGGCGAGCTGCTGGCCGCCGATTGGCCGCGCAGGAGGAGGCTCAGGCTGAGGCTGAGGCGCCCATCCAGAGATCTGCGCAAAGCCACACTTGATGTCATTATCCATCTTCGAGCGCAACCAGCGGCGTCCGCTTACATCTGGTCGGCGCGCAAGCTTGACAATGGCTGGCGCTCGAACAAAGCTAATTGAGCCGCCAGCTCAACCCGCGCGCGCAGATGGGCGGCCGCCTTCGCCTTGGAAGAGAATCGAACTCGAGCACCTGAGGGGCGGCAAGACGATCGCTCGCTCTAATTGTTCCAAAATTGAAACGGAAAGCCTCGAGCTCGGAGTCGGTTGGGCCGCTCGAAGTGGAGCGCAAAAGGCGGAGAGAAGGCCAAGCTGGCGCCACTTCCGCCGCCGGGGGGCGGGTCATTAATCGTGCGCACCAGTGGAATGGTCTTGGCTCTGGATGTGGGCCAGAGTTGCCATTAGCGCGGAAGCGGCGGGCGCTCTTGCTGGCTCGAGTGGAGTTGCGCGCGAACTCAATGAGTCGGATATAACTGATATTCCATCGCTCGCTCGCCGGGCGGAACTGGAGCCGGAAGGACGCTGCCAGGTGGGCCCCGGCTCGCGCGGCAGAGGCTGCGAGTCTGGCGGGCGAGCTGGCGGCTCAAGCTGGGTGCGGGGGGGGGGGCGCTCGCGGCGAGCTGAGGAGCCAGCTGAGTTTGGGCGGCGAGCCACTTGGAGTGATCATATTTTGTCGGCCTCCCATTTGAATAATTAGCGCGAGCCAAGTGGCGCCTCCATTTGGGCCGGCGCGATAAAGACAACAATAATGGCGCCGGCCAAATCAGCGCGCCCAAGCCGGACGTGAGCGCCGCCCACTCGTCTGGCCCATTTCCTGTCAAGAGAGGGAGCTGAGCTCGGCGGCGAGATCTTATCGCGTCCGCCTCGCGCCGACCGGCCGACCCAAACAAACTGGCCACTCCGCGCCATTGGGCCCGCGATCGACCGATTAGCCGGGAGGAGATAAATTTTATGCGCAAAACAAACACAACTGGCCGCCGCTGACCCAGTGGCACAGAGTGGAGAGGGTCGACCCGGAAGTGGGAGCCAGCTCCTAATGGGCCGGGCGCTGGGCCGCCTCCAGTGGCCGGCCAGTCTGCTCGTCATCGTCGTTGGCGGCGGCTGCGGCGGCCAGCGCTCGATGATGAATGGATTTCTCGCTCGCCCGTCACGACCGCAAACAAACGCGCCGACTAATCAGTTTATGACGCCACGCGCGGCGCCAGAAATCAAGGCGACCCACTTTGGTTTGGAGCCGGCGGCTGGGAGCTTGGAGCTGGTTGGCCTACTTACCAAGCATGCGAATGACTGATTTCTTGGACGAGGCGCCCGCCAAACGGCGACTCTGCGCACCCCTCTGGCTCGCGGCCGCCAAGGCCTGGTGCTGGCAACAGAGAGGCCCAAAGCCTCTCACCGGCCTGCACTGGTAGGATGGCGTCGAGCTCGAGAGCGAGAGTTGGGCGACAAAGGGGCGCAGTTTTGAGTGTTGCTGCTTGAGCTGGCCAGTTCCGTTGGCCTGGCGCTGGATTAAACTCTCGTGGTAGCTGAGCGGCGAGCGCTGTCTAGCCGCCGCCGCCGCCGCCCCTGCCGAGCAGTCGGCGCCACTGGCCGCCAACAGTTGGTTGCTCTGGCTCTGCTGCAGCGCCAGACTGGCCCCCCTGGCCGCTTGCTGGAGGTGGTGGGCGTGGAGGCAGTGGCAGTGACAGTGGCAGTGGCAGTGGCACTGGCACTGGAGCTGCTGGGCCTGCGTCTGGCTGGTCCAGCTGAAGGGCCAGAGCGACAGGCCGGCCCGCTTGCCCGCCAGCGAGCTCTCAGTCGCCTGGAGCCGGCTCAGCGAGGAGGCCAGCTGGCCGCGCTCGGCCTCCTGGTGGCCGCCGCTCGCAGCGCCGCCCCTGGCCAAGCCTGGCCGCTCGGTTCCAATGGCCGACGAGGGCCGCTGGCTCATGAGGCTGGTCATAAGACTCTCGGTGGCTGGCTCAGCGTGGCTTCGGCCGCTTGCAAGCTGCCTCGCGCGCGCAACTTCCAGACTGGAGCTGGGACTTGCGGCGCCGGCCAGGAGTGGCCGCTCGCCGCTCAGCTTGGCCGGCCGCTGAGTGGGCTCCTCGGCGGCATAGCAGTAGACCAGAGTTGGCGCCTTCCGCCGGCAGAGCTGCTGCTCCTGTTTCTGCTTGAGCTCGTTGGTTTGGTTGGCTAGGTGCTGGTTGCGCGATTGGCAGCCGATGTGCGCGTGTTGCAGGTGCGAGGAGGTTTGCTTTGAAATGGCGTTGTTCATCTTTGAGGAGCGGCGCAGTTCTATCGCGATCAGAATATACAATACGGTGACTATTAACATTGGCACGATGAAGAAAACTATTGCACTGACGACGAACATGTTTTCATAAATAGTGCGCTTGGTTGCGCATTGAGCCGACTGCTCGAGCGTCCGATTGGTCAGCGGCCCCCTCTGCGCGCCGGGAGGGAGAGAAAGAGAGGACGGTTAGGAGTTGTAATGGATTTGGTGGAGGCTCGTTGATCATCAATCAAGGGGCCGAGTTGGGCCCGGCGAGAGTTGTCAGCGGCCGCTAGCCGGCGCCGAGCAATCAAATCCGCCTGGGAGCGCAAACTGGGCTGCGAGCGCGGCCAAAGTGGCGGCTTTGCGAGTCAGGCCGCAAAGCCAAAGGCGCGCGCTAGATTCCCGGCTTAGCGCTAAGCTCGCGGCGCTTCCAGCAGAAGCACGCCGATCAACAAGTAACGAGCAACGAGCAACGAGCACTCACCTGAGTAATGATGCCCAGCTCGGCGGCCGGCGGCAACGCGCAGAGGGCTGCGAGGAGCCAGATGATCACAATGCTTGTTGTTGCGCGCGGAAGTTGGGACATCGTGTGCGCCCAGAGCGGGTGGCAGATGGCCACGTAGCGCTCGATGGTGAAGGCGCTGATGGTTAGAATGGAGGCGTAAGTGGAGGCCTCGCTCAGGTAGCCGCGTATTATGCAGAAGGACTCGCCAAAGGCGTACGGGTAGCGCTGCCAAAGGGTGTACATCTCCTGGGGGAGGCCGAGGATCAGGAAGAGGAAGTCGCTCATGGCCAGGCTGAAGAGGTAGTAGTTGGTGGCCGTGTGCATGTACTTGTTCTTCGGGCGCGCAATCACAATAGCCGTGCACAGGTTGCCCACGCAGCCGGTCACGAGGAGGAGGGCGAATATCACCGTTAGAGGAATTGCGGTTGACAGGTCCTCGCGCTTTGGGGGGAAGTTGAGCAGCTTCAGCTCCTCCTCCTCGCTAACCAGCGTCAGGTTTGCCCGCACCAAGTCGGCGAGCGGCTGCAAACCTGCTCGCTCGCCGCCCCCAGCCCCGCAGCCGAGGCTTCCGTTCTGACAGGCCATTCTCACCGGCTTGCGGCCAGCTCGCCGCCCGCCGCGCCTCTTGCCCCTCCGCCCGGCTCCTAGCTCGAGCCCGCTCGGTGCTTCCTTCGGCTTCTCTGCTTGAACTTGGCGCCCTCTTGCATCACCGGTCGCGGCCGGCCGGCCGAAGCCCAGCGCTGGGGAGGATGCGCGCGCTGGAGTGAGCCTGCAGGGCCACTGCTGGCGCCACCAACCAACCCTCTGGATGGGCGGCTGTCTATTCGGAAGGTGGAAGTAACAACAACAACAACAACGGGCAAACCTGCGACTGCTTGAGACTTGCGGACGAGCTCACTTTTGGTTTGAGTCTGGTTGAGTCTTCGCTTTCAGAGGACGCTCATGCTTTCGGCTTCCATTTGTCGCTTGTTGATCGGCTCTCTCTCTCTCTCTCTCTTTCTCACTCTCGATTGCAGGCAGTCTTGCCGAACGCTCAACTGCGCCTTGAGCCTCTCGAATTTTGGACCGAACTCGCCTCTTGTCGGCGGATCCACCTTTACCTTTGAAGCCGTCTCACTGGCGTTCTCACTTTGCAGTTGTCCAATCTAACTGATCGCGCGTCAAGTGCGAGCCGAGCGCTCGCTTAGCTCATTTGCTGGTCGAGTTGGTTTGCTTTGAGATTGGATGCAGCCGGCGGAGTTTGTTTGGCGACAACTTGGATTTCGAGTGCTCAAGTTGACTTTTGCGCGCGCGCGCGGCCGACAATGCGAGGCAATAGAGTGAATCCATTCGAATCGTCATGGGAAGAGCTAGCTGGATTCGGGCGCTTGAATGCAGGAGAGCGCCACTGGTCGGCGCACTGGCTAAATCTATCCCGTCTGCTGCAGCCGAGCCAGCTTTGGGGGCTCGATTTCAAGCGCGGACTTGCGCACTCGTTCGCCCCGCCGAGCTCTCCAGAGAGCATGCGCGATCTTGCGAGCGCTTGGATTTGCGCGAGCGGCCGAGCGAGTTGAGTTGAGTTGGCGCGAGATTCGTATCGACGGCTCTGGTTGGCCGAGCTTCGTGCAGCCGGCCAGCTGGCAGCTGGCAGCTTGGGGGAGGGGGCCAACGAGCATGGGATGTCGCTGCGGCCAGCTAACGGTTCCCAGCAAACCCAACTCGGCCCCTCGCAGCCTCCGATCAGCTCTGGGCGCCGGCGGCTCATGCGCTCGGTCTGCGCGCGAGCAACGGGGAGGCGCGAGGATGAGTTACCTTGTCGTTGAGTAGCACTTAGCGGCAGGCTGAGCGCCAGGCGAGCAGCGGGCGCCTCCTCGCCTATCTGGCTCGTAAATCCATCGGCAGATCGTCCCCGGTAGCTTTCGCCAGCTCGGCGGCGGCGGCGGCGGCGCCCCAACTCGTAACGCCGAGACAAAGAGAAAGGAGGCCAGGAGACGCCCGCCCGCCCAGCGCGGCCTCTGGCCCACTAATTGAAAGCCAAGCTTTGCGATGGCAACAACAACAAGAACGGCTCCCAGTCCCTCGAAGTGCTCGCGTTGGTCACCAGGGGGCAAGCGGGCGCCCTTGCAAACAAACAAGCGGGCTAATCAAATCAATTCGAACTCGCGAGCTAATATTTTGATCCCACTTGCGGCTTAGCGCTCAGCTCGGCCGAAACCAATTGGCCTCCTCGCTGACGACATGACCAAATTGGATGCGCGACCTTTGCGAGGCTGCCGAGGCCGCCGGTTGGCAAATGGTGGCGAAACCAGCACTCGGTTCTTTTCCATCAAATCAACACAACTTCCAGATCCGGTGGCCGCGCTCGGCCAAACCTGGCGCCGGCTGGGGGCGGCAATTGATCGATTGATCAACAAGTCGGCTGCTCGCTAAATTAACCGTTTGCAGCCAGACTACGGAGCTCGCGGGCCAAGCGGCTCGAGCTTTGCTGCGGCCAACTGCGGCGGCGGCAGGTAATTGCGTTTTAGTTTTCGCGCTTGCAAGATGTTTGCCCAAACTGCTCGGCTGGCTCACAGTGGCAGCGCCGCCTGAGTCTCCCCAGTGCGAACGAGCTGAGCCTTTGCTGCTTTGATCCGCCAGCCGGTCGGGCAGACGAATAAAAGCTGCCGGATGCACAAACACAAGACAGGCGGGCGAGTTTCCAACCCAAAGCTCGGTGCCAAGTTCAGTGAGACGTCATGACTCATGAGTTATCACTGCACTGGAGCCGCTAATTCTGGGAGCGAGCCCGGCAAAAAGGGCGAGTTAGTTCCGGGCCAAAGAGGGGAGTCAGTTGATCGCATGTTTGTCTCGCTTTTGCGCCAAACTCACCTGCAAAAGCTGGCCCAGCTCGCGCGGAGAAGAACAGGAGGCCGAGTTGTCTATACTCCTAAATGATGTCATTAAACTCGGCGGCCGTCATTCGAGTTCTGCGTTCGCTCCTCCAAGTTCGGATGAGGTAAGCAAGGGATGGCTTTGGCTCGCGCACCAAGATCAGGTTGCAGAATGAGCCCATCTCGCGCTCGGAGCCGCAGGCCGCTCAGCGAGACCTTGAGGCAGCCGCGCAAGACGGCCAAGCGGCCACAAGCACGGGCAACAAGCTGCCGCTGCCGCCGGCTCGCGGGCGGATTGGAGCTCGTGAGCGGCCGCCAGGAGCCGCCTGCGCTGGGCTTGGCGCGCGCTCGCCGGCGCCAGATGGCGCTAGCTGCCGGGCGAGCCAGCCTTGAGATAGGTAGGGCGTCCCGTGATTCCGCCGGAATCGAGTTTCTTGTCTGCTCCCTCGAGCGTGCCACCTCTTCCACGTGATTGCAGCCCCCTCCTCTCCTTGCGCGCTCTCAATCCAGCGAGCGCGCACCTGGCCGCCGCCCGGGCCACCTGGATGGCGAAAGCCTGTTGCGAGCGCGCCCGCTAGGCCGAGCGCAGCCTTCTCAGGGTTGCAACGATCGCAGCCGAACTTGTCGCGGGCGTCCAACTCTCGTTCGTGGCGAGCGGCGCGCGACAAGCCGCCGAGAGCGCCGCTTGCTGGCTGGATCGGCGCCCTCGGCCACCGATAGCCATCCAAGCGGGGGGGGGGGGCTGAACGCGGGCGGAGGCTTGGCGGCCGTTGTCGCGTTCGAGCTTTGCCCGCTGGCCGCGAGGAGGCGGTTTGTTTCACTGGCGCTCAACTTCAGCACCCTTCGCCCTCCCATCGGCCGCAACCGAACTCGAGAGCCAACCAGCCACGGCAACAGCTGATGCTCGTCCACCGAGCTAGCCTTGCTCCTGGCCGACTGGGCTCAAGTGCAGATCCGCGCGCTCTTCCTGGCGACGGCTCACTCGCATCTCTGCGGCCAAAAGCGAACTCGAGCGACTCGTCGGCCTGTTACGTGAGCCAATGGGCTGGCACGACTTCAGCGGGCGCTCACGACGCTTATCGGCCAGCCTCTGGCCGCATGCTCCTTGTATGACATGTCAGCTCTCTCCTACGTTTGCACAAACTCGGCAAGCGAGCAGAGTGTTCACTTGCCGTCGGCCTGCACATCGCTGGGGCAGCGATGTGCAGGGCGAGTGAGCTCGGCCAGCAAACCAGCGCCATTGCGCCCTCGGCCGCTTTACCTGTCCAGCTCTCGCGCGGCCGAGCCGAGGAGTCTGGCGCGACTTCGAGCACGCGCCAAGCTCGACTGGGGCCACCTGTTGCTTGCTGCCAGCTAGATCTCGGCGTCCTCGTCGAGAGCCGAGCTCAACCGACGACGAACCGCAACAGCGTCGGCCCGTGCGACGCCCTTGTTGTCTGGCGGCTGCTTGCACGGCCTCCAGCTGCCAGTAGACCCGCCAGTCTTGCCGAGGCGCCAGGTCTGCGGTGTCAGTGTCGCGCTGCTAACTCGATAGGCTCTGCTAGAAATTGAGCCCAAATTGGAACTAGGAAGCAGCTGATCCAGTTGAAGGCTAAGCGCGCGCACACAGCGGCTGACGTAAGCAGGCTGCGCCAGCTCGAGCGGCGAGTTGCAATCATCATCAGCGGCGCCATCAGTTTGTCATCGTCGTCACTGGCAGTGAGACCGATGCTTGCGCTCGCTGCAGCGCAAGCGGCTGCGGCAAGACGACGGGGGCGCCGCAAAGCGAGCGGCGCTAGCTCGCCGGCCGCTGCGGTTGTCGTTGCCCGAGCGAGCTGATGGCAAATGCGTTGGCCAGAGACTTTAGGTGGATCATCGAGCGAGCTGGCGTTGTTGTTGTTGCTGCCGTTTTGCAAGTGCAGCACTTGGGCGGCTTTCAAAGTGAGTCCGCCCGACCGAATGCACGTCCAACAGTTTGTGCCTCAGACGCAGGCGCCAGCAGACGAGATACTATCCAGAAAGCCAGCTTGTTGAGCGGCGCAAAGAACCATTCATCGGCTACCCCGAGCGCTTGCCTCCCCCAGACTCGACTCTATCAGACCGACTCGGCTCGGCTCGGCTCGGCTCAACTCAGCTTAGATAAGCCTAGCCTGGCTCAGCTCAGCTCAGCT
>ENA-UOVY01000497-UOVY01000497.1-plant-metagenome-genome-assembly--contig:-NODE-497-length-17943-cov-4.914580_pt1 | contig 17943 bp, 12 predicted proteins | sample MGYA00249840_ERZ761561 | MGnify/ENA primary metagenome ERZ761561 (study PRJEB28882, sample SAMN05720143) | plant metagenome | isolation source: Guanajuato, Mexico | place: Mexico:Guanajuato, Mexico...
TCCATATTACTTGATCTTTAGTGTATAATGAAAGAAGTATAGCCATTACTCCTACTATAGCTTCATACAGAACTGGTTGTTTAACCCATTTAAATAAATTAGGTAAATCATTGGCCATTAAACCAGTAGCTGCATGTAAGTTTGCGCCTGCTGTAGAGATGGTTAAAGCTGCAATCCCTAGCATAAATAATGGTTTTAATGGCATATACGTAGCAAAGGTAGTGAAGGAAATAGTTGATAGCATCAAGTTACAAGTATCTTTCTGTATCAATAATGCAACCCATAGTAAAAGTAAATTTATGCTTAAGGAAAAAAAACCAGCTCCGTTAAAGGAACATTTGATTTGGGTGGCATTTTTAGAAAGTACAATACGCTCTACCTGAGCAGGATAGAAAGATGGTATAGCAAAAACAGTAAAACAAGCAATATAGTCTAATGGATCTGGATGAAGGTCGATTAATCTATTCCAGGAGCGTTTAATGGCTAAAGCAAGATGCATTTGATTACCATGATACTGACTTATCATATATTTCCATACTGTCCAAGCCATCATAGGTAATAATATACCAAAGGTAATACAACGTACTATACGTACCAACGTTAGAGATTGTATGTTATTCGATCTAACACTAAAAGTTATCAAAAGAGCAGCTATTATCAAGCTATAATTTGCTTGAATAGAAAAAACCCAGCATATAGCAATCGAGAGTAGTTTGAATTGTATGGCCGCTACGCCTGCGCTATGTAATATGCCACATATGGCTACAATTTTTCGAATAAGATGGCCATAAAGTTTGCCCATTGTTTCTGCCACTGAACCATTGCTTAAAAAAAGATGCAAACGATTTGCGAGCAGGTTTCCTATTATAAAATAACTAACGGTATGACCTGCTAACCGTAATAAGTCGTCTATATTAAGGGGATTACAGAGCACTTCTCCCCCATAGGTTATGGCTAAGATAGCCCCAATAATATTGGCTGTCGTAGATTGCGTATGTTGGGTCCGAGGACGTCTAATTGACCGTATGCCAAGAAGCACATTAACCACCAAAAAAAGAAGAAAAATAAGACTGTTGAAATGCATGTAGAGGCCTTTTGTTATTTTGCTGAAAAAATATGCTTTTATAAGGATTTAACCCCACAATCGTCTATAAAATTTTAGATAACAAATAATAGGACTCGTAAACTGATTATTAAAGCTATACTAAGCCGTTAGCAGCCAGTATTGGATCACTATTCAGGTGGCTCTCTATCTAGCAAAAATCTAAAATGTTGCAGCGATTTAATAACTGCTCTATTTAAAATAGGATAGTGGACCTTCTCCTCTTTTCCAGTATACACATATCCTATTAAAAAGACAAATTTAGAAGCAGTAGTATCTAACACATCATCCAATATAGATTTATGAATCCGGTAAGCTTCCCGAAGCAACCGTTTTACATTATTACGTTGCACTGCAGAACGAATGCTGCGTTTAGAGACTGTAAATAAAACCTTATTATATAAAAACAGCTCTTTCTTTTTTTGTAGATAAAAGACACTACAGGAATGAAGCTTAAGTATGCTACCTTCCTGAAAAAGCATACGTATATGGCTTCGGTTGACTAGTCTATTGTACTTAGGGAATTTGTTTTTTCCCATGGCCAATAGCAAAAGGGGGATATATTAACGCTTGTGTCTAAGTTCATCAGAAACCGTTAACTTGACGCGTCCTTTGGCACGCCTTCTGGCTAATACAGCGCGACCATTAGCTGTGGACATCCGCTCTCTAAAACCATGTTTGTTGCTTCGTTTTCTAAGTGATGGTTGAAATGTTCTTTTCATAGCGGGTTAAAATCTTAAATATATCTTTAGAATAAATAAAACCGTTACTTTTTATATGGTTCGTTTGTATGTTCTTTTAATTATCAATTAATTAATTGATAATTAAAAGATAGATTAAGTTTTAGCTTAGATAGCAATAAATACATTTCATCCATTTGTTTATGGTATATATGGGACCACGCTTAAATGGGTATGCAGCTATTGAGTAGTCGCCTTGTCTACAATGGCTACTGATTTTGCCTTAGCAAGGTAGGCAAATCTCTGATAGAATCCAAATGATTATACCCATCTATTTAAAGATAAGTATTAAATGGAAAGGTCCAGTTAATACTTATCTTTAAAACAAACCTTACAAAACCAACATTAAAGATTGGCATCATCTTTTAGATGAAAGGCATATAAAACAACTACTAATCCAGCGGATACTGCTACATCTGCTATATTAAAAATAGGGAGACAGTATACATAATATCCGCCCCAAATAGGTAGCCAACTAGGCATAATACCAGACCAAAGGTCAATATGGAGCATATCAATAACCTGACCATATAACCACTTCATAGGGGCATCCGTAGGCGCGTTATTCAAATAAACACCATAAAAAACGCTATCTATACTATTGCCAATAGCCCCCGCTAAAATCAAACTCCATCCTAAAATCCAAGGTGCAGCTGCCTTTCTTCTTATGGATTGAATGATATACCAAAAAATATATAAAGAAGCCAAAACACGGAAAGTTGTAATCAATACTTTTTCATATTTGAACCCAAGATGCATGCTAAAAGCCATGGCTGGATTCAAAGTATAGGTAAGTTTTAAGATATTTCCCAAAAGATTTATTTGTCCGTCTGTCCCCATTTCCATATGAGTATATACCCATAGTTTAGAGGCCTGGTCTGCAAGAACAATCAACGATATTATAAAAAAGTATTTTACAAACTGTTTCATGATAAAATATTTTATAGGATAAAATTGGTTGTTTGCTCTTTTTTTTGAGATGTAAGCAATCGTCTACAAGCGTAAAATAGAAGCCCCAATCCAAAAAAAATAGCCATATCTGCTATATTAAAAATAGGCAACACACAGACCTCTTGCCCGCCCCAAATGGGTATCCAATCGGGTAGGATACCAGACCAAAAATCAATATGGAGCATATCAATAACTTGACCATGAAACCACTTCATTGGAGCCATATCAGGTGCATTGTTTAAATAAATACCATAAAAAACACTATCAATACAATTGCCAATTGCTCCTGCTAAAAGCAATGTCCATCCCCAAACCCAAATAGGGGGGGCAACGTGTGCCAATAACCGAACAATATGGATGGCTATATAAAAAGAAGCAAAAAGACGGATGACAGTAATCAGTAACTTTCCATATTTAAAGCTAAATTGCCATCCAAAAGCCATACCATAGTTTAATACATAGGTAAGCTTAAATAGGTCACCAAAGATTTTAATATGGTGGTCTACCCCCAATGACATATGACTATAAACCCAAAGCTTACACCCTTGATCGGCAAGAATGATCAACAACCATACTAAAAAGTATTTTAGATATTTTTTCATGATACAATAGAGTCTAATTATGCTATATAGCGAACCGTTATTTGATTATGAATATAAATTGAAACTATAATGGTTATGCTCTGAATTTATGGATAACTTGATCAAGTTATCCATAAATTCAGAGCCCTATTAAGATGGGCCTTAAAAACTAAATATTAGTATCAAAAAATTTTGTTTTTTAACATAGTTCGTTATTTGTTTAAGTTATACTTTTTTGCGCAAGGTTTTGGTGGTAGATCTTCTCTGGCTTCTGTAGTGGAATACGGATTAAAAGATACAAACTATAACCAAAAGCATGGTCAAATTCTGCTAATCCGAACCCTGGAATATCAAATGGCAGAGTAGCGAGAGGCTTTTCTAGTTTTTTACTAAACTTGTAACGAGCCGTACAACCAATTGATAGCATAGGCATTAAATATACCTTCCCGCCTACTACCCATTCCCACCAGTGGGCTATTTGACTACCTTGCCGCTTCTTCAAGGAAGCTGATAAGCGATTAGGTGGCGTACATTTTGCCTCAGTACACGACTTATCTAACGGGTGCTTGCACTTCAATTTATTACTTTCTATTTGAAAATCAAAAAAACTTCTAGAATAGCAAAAGCCTATAAAAAATTGATTGCCGTCCATGGTAGGGGCTAAAAAATTATACCCTAAACCTATTCTAAAATAGTAGCCCCTAGAAAATGTAAAGAAGCCTTTATCTTTCCTATGGTCACGTTGTATGGTTCCAATCCCATAGTCTAGATCCAATAAGAGGCGGCTAAAATCAATAGCGCCATTGATTTCACAGGCAGCACCTGTCTTTTGGTGCCAACCTACACAAGTTTTTGCTACATCTATACCCAGGCAGCAGGTAGTGGGCCAACCCCTATTGGGGGAGAACTGATCGTTGGCTATTATATACTCAGGGACCGCAGCCAACAAAAACAGACCCAGAAATAGCTTAATAATATAACGTAACATGATCAACATGTGTTTGCGCTACTTCGCTTTTTGAGTGTTGGAGCACTGGATGTTTGATTGCGAAATCTTTAAAAATAGACTTTTTAGTATTTTTATCAAAATGTATATGTTTGATACGGTATGCTATTTGTAGCCCGCCTGCTTTAGGAGAAATCATGGAAACAGTGGTTTCATAGTAAATGGTAACTTTTTGATGATAGCGGTTTTGTCTATCTGTATCCTCTATAAGCTCAAAGCTGACTTGATGGGTATTTGAGTCGAGGGGTATTTTTAAATCTTCTAATGAAAAAATTTCAGGATTATCTGGAAAAGTTGGCTCTGTACGGAACTTCAGCTCCGAAAGTTTTTCGCTACATAAGTCTTCTAGTATGCCAGGTGCCCATTCATCCATTTTTTTTTCAAATTTAATGTTTAGTACATCCTCATATATACTTTCCCAATTTTTAAAGTCTTTACAGCCCAATAGGCCCAATAGCCACAAGTAGATAAAAATATTTTGGAGGTGGTTTAGCAAGCCATGAGAAGGCGAAAAAAAAGCAAGCATGTAGCAAAAGGTTTACAAATAACGGTTGAAAAACGCTATAAAAAAGCTAACCTTATATTAAGGCAGCCTGTGCAAAGAGATAGGGTTGGAGGGAATTGCATGCTACTGCACATAAAAAAGGATAAAATTTAATGCTAAATTTACGTCTTAAAAAGATAGCAAGCAAACGGAAGAGACATATAGAAAGATAATAGGGATGGATCCTTAATATGCTTAGCAGTTTGGCATGATGCAATCACTAGGCTGCTTTAAGGAGACAGGCCCAACTCTTTTTTTAAAAAATAACCAGTATGGCTTTCGAATACTCTAGCAACTGCTTCTGGGGTACCTTCTGCGACTAGATATCCTCCGTCTTGTCCACCATCCGGTCCCATATCAATTATATAATCTGCCACCTTTATCATATCGATATTGTGTTCTATAATTAGGACTGTATTACCTTGGTCTACTAATTTTTTTAATACAGATAATAGCGCTAAAATATCTTGAAAATGCAACCCAGTACTGGGTTCATCTAAAATATATAGCGTATCTCCTGTGCTTTTTTTGGCCAATTCGGTGGCCAATTTAACCCGTTGCGCTTCTCCTCCTGATAAGGTAGTTGCATGTTGTCCCAAGGTAATGTAGCCCAGCCCTACTTCTTCTAGGGTGCGCAGCTTAACCAGTATAGAGGGATGGCTTTCAAAAAAAGGAATGGCATTTGATACAGTCATATTTAAAACATCGGAAATAGATTTGCTTTTATATTGTATTTCTAATGTTTCACGATTGTATCGCTTGCCTTTACAGTCGTCACAGGTTACATATACTTCCGGAAGAAAGCCCATCTCTATACGTTGAATACCAGCTCCTTCACAAATGTTGCAACGACCTTCTTTTAGATTAAAAGAAAATCTACCTGGCTTATAACCTCTTATTTTAGCTTCTGGGAGCATCGCAAAAAAGTTGCGTATATCTACAAACATACCGGTATAGGTACTAGGATTAGAACGGGGCGTTCTGCCTATAGGTGACTGATTGACCTCTATTACTTTATTAATATTGACCAATCCAGCCGCTTCTATATAGGGTAATGGTATAACCTGACTATTGTAAAGCTTTTTTTTAAGAATAGGCAAAAGGGTTTTACTAATCAACGAAGACTTCCCACTACCTGATACCCCTGTTATGCAAACCATTAGACCCAATGGAAGGGTTAAGGTTACATTTTTTAAATTATTCCCACTACATCCTGTAATGGTTAAGGTTTTACCATTGCCTTGTTTGCGATCGGATGAAAAGAAAAAGGCTCTTTTATTGGTTAAAAATTCGGCTGTAGCACTGGGCTGTGCCAGGAACGATCCTAAGGAACCGGCTGCCACTACTTCGCCTCCACAAATGCCTGCAAGAGGCCCTATTTCAATCAGGTAATCTGCTGCCAACATAATATCCTTATCATGCTCTACTACCAATATAGTATTCCCTATATCCCTAAGCCTTTTTAAGGCATGAATAAGCCGTTCATTGTCGTGTTGATGTAGACCAATACTTGGTTCATCAAGGATATAAAGAACCCCTAATAATTGGGTACCTATTTGGGTAGCTAGTCTAATCCGTTGTGCTTCTCCTCCTGATAAGGAGCTTAAACTTCTATTAAGATGTAAATAATGTAACCCCACATCTATTAAAAACTGCAAACGTTTGGTGATTTCTTTTATAATCTCATTGGCAATAATTTGCTGTTTGTGGGTCAATCCAGTGGATAAAGTAGCAAACCATTTTTTGAGTGTATCTAGATCCATGGAAACCAAATCAGCAATACTTTTGTCTTTAATTTTAAAAGAGCGAGCGGTTGGGTTTAATCTAGTCCCTTTGCAATCTGGACATAGAACAGTATAGACCAATCCTTCTTCTGTACTACCATGGCGTGTAGCCGTTTCTCGTTCTTGTTGTTTGATGAGTGCGGCGATAATGCCTTCAAAAGGTTCCACGCAATTTGCAACCACCGCAGAACGATATTTTGTAACGTTGCCAAATAACAACAAATTTAGTACAGCTGGAGGAAGGACCTCAACCGGATCGGTTATTTGACATTGAAAAAACTTTAGTAAAGCGGCTATTTTTTTAAATAAAAGTGACGTTTTATAAGGACCTAAAGGTAGAATGGCGCCATTTTGAATGCTTAAGCTTTTATCTGGAATAAGCCTATCTATATCTATTTGGATAGTTTCACCCAATCCACTGCAAGTAGGGCATGCTCCATAAGGTGTATTAAAAGAAAAAAGGTTAGGTTCTGGCGGACCATAGGCAAGTCCTGTCTCTTCATCTACTAGGTAGGTAGAAAAGTAGTAATCCTTTTGCGCAGTATCTACCACTAATAAGGTCCCTTTGCCATGTTGCAGGGCCAATTTTAATCCATTTTTGACGCGATCCAATATTTTTAGATCTATGCGCATATGATCTATAATCAAATCAATATCATGTTTTTTATGTCGGGCCAGTTGTAAGCGATCCGTCAATTCAACCATTACACCATTTACCCTAATTTTATTAAAACCCAGCTTAATAAAACGTTTTAGGAGTGTTTCATGATGCCCTTTTCTTCCTTTAACCAGAGGGGCCATAAAGGTAACCCTTTGACCCGCAAAGGTCCGCAATAAATGGGCAACGATTTGCTCCTCATCTTGCGTGACCATTTTATTACCTGTCGTATAGGCATAGCCATCGGCTACGCGTGCAAAAAGCAAACGGATAAAGTCATAAATTTCTGTAGTAGTTCCTACCGTAGAGCGGACATTCCAATGGGTTGTTTTCTGTTCAATGGCAATAACTGGACTGAGTCCATTGATTTTATCTACTTCCGGTCTAGTTAAGCTACCTAAAAAACTCCGTGCATAGGCACTAAAACTTTCTCTATATCGCCTTTGACCTTCTGCATTTATGGTATCAAAAGCCAAAGAAGACTTTCCACTACCACTTACACCTGTAATGATGACCAACTGATTGCGTGGAAAAGTAACGTCAATATTTTTTAAATTGTGGGTCCTTGCACCCAGCACTTCTACATAATCAAGACCATAACGCGGTTGCGTGGCGTGGTGGGTCTTTGGGATATCCATTTTATCTGACATATGGAAATTTTAATTGGATAAAGGCTGAGGAGCAGTTTTTGCCATTAGCAAACCTATTGGATGGCGCATGGGCCATCATAGATACCAACTTGTACGCAAACAAAATAGAACATAACATATAAATTATTTGCGTAAATATAAATAGTTCTTACAAAGAAAAAATAACCAACCTGAACAATTGGGCTGGGTGCTTCTTCCTATGGGCGTTGTAATCTTTACAATGGGATTAAAAAGTAAAATGGCCATTTGTTTTTTTAATGTTGACTTATGCAAAATTTTAAATACCTATTTTTTTGTAAAAACTGCAACCTATGGCTTAATTTAGCAAACAAATAGTTATATCCGATATGGATTAAAACCATAATTAAACAAGCATGTATAACATCTATGGAATTTATATAAGCCTAATTAGGTTGGTAACCTATTGCCTACGCATCAAGTTAAGGCGATACACTATTTTTTTGATAGGTGGATGTATGATGCCAACTATGTTACAAGCACATGATAGACCAACTGACATCTCTATCTGCTTGTATCAGTTTTTACCAGAAGCATTTTGTAAAAAACAGCTATTTAACTTTGAGATGTGGCAATACATTTTATGTATAGGTTGGGCCATTATGATCTGGGTTACCTATAAAATTATGCCTTATTGTTTAAAACTTATACTATACAGATGGATCCGGAATCCCAATAGTAATTTCCATAAAAAAACATTGGCTATAGAACGGTTCTTGATTCTAGTGGTAAATATCTACTTATTAAAGCAAGGACTTACGGTATTCCAATCTGCATCTTTAAACTCTTTGATCAATCGTATTATAGACGCTTGTACTTCATTTGTAGGAATGTGTTTGGCCTATCAATGCATCAATTTAATACAATACAAACTAAAAATTGACAAAAAACATCATAAGTTTATGATCCATATTTTGCCTCTTTTTACCATTACCGCTAAAATTATTGTAGGAATTGTGGGTTTGATAAAAACAGTTGAAAACCTTGGCTTTAAAACAGAATCCTTTGTTCAGGCACTTTCTTTTAGCACACTGGGTCTTGGTTTAGCTTGTCAAGATACAATTAAAAACCTCTTTGGATCATTGATGATTACAATGGATCGACCTTTTAGTGTAGGAGATGAAATTATTTGTGGAGGCATTCGTGGGAAAGTAGAAGAAGTAGGGTTACGTTCCACTTTATTGCGTACGAGGCAAGGATCTTTGGTTTATATACCCAACGCAAAATTAGCTGATGCCTATATTGATAACTTTGGCAAAAGAACAGCACGAATGATTTCTCTGGAAGTGCCGATTGGGTACGCTGTATCTTTGGAATCATTGCAAAGATTTATAAAAACATTACGGGAAATTGCCAATGCGCAACCATTGGTACAACCAGAAAAAACAGCGATATACCTTGATAAAATGAATGAAAATGGGATTATAATTATTTTTAATTTCCATTTAGATACTACTGAAAGCAGTCTAGAACATGGCTGTAAAAACAGCGTCATAATGCTTACTTTAGAACTAGCCCAGCAACTTGATATACGTTTAGGAAAAATACAATAAAGAAGCTGTTGTAAAACGGGAAATCTTTTATTTAAACTGAGAATTTTTAACTACAATTATATTGTATGCTGCTGTATTGTATACCAGAGATGAGGATTAAATATGTTCTACTCACATTCCGAACCAGAAAATATGTATATGTAATATTATTTTTTACTGACATAGAATGTCTTATTCAAATAACTTTTTTCAAAAAATGTTATCTGTAGTTATGGTAAAAATTTTATGCATTGAAAATCAGTTGTTGTAATAGTTAATTATATATTAAATAATTTTTATATTATTCTTATAATCAATATAAAATTTGGTTCGCAATGTGAAAATATATAATTCGTATGCAAACAATAAACTTTATAATAGTTCTAGGTATTGGGCTGTTAAGCTTAGATAGCTTATCTTCTTGTACACATACAAGGCAAGCAGTACGTGGCAAGAAAATGAAAAAAAATGCTTACCAAAAGCATAAGAAGACTAGCGCTAAGACTATAACTCCAGACTTAGAAACGAATCCCTTATCTATGAATAATTTAGATGTATGGCATAGATTGCATATTGGAACCGTTAACAATTATGTAAAATTAGTTAAATCCTTACTCAAGGATACAAAGATTGATGTAAACCTAAAAGATGTACATGACTGGACTCTGCTTCATTATGCAGCAGCAGAAGGTCATATAGGATTAGTTAATTTATTTTTAAAAGATACAGGTATTCAGGTAAATATAGAAGACAAAGATGGTTGGACGCCGCTTCATCTTGCAGTAGAAAGAGGTCATATAGCAGTAGTTCAGTCATTACTGGAAGTTCCGGGTATTCAGGTCAATAAACAAACTAAAGATGGCTGGACGCCGCTTCATCTTGCAGTAATAGGTAGGTATGTCAAAGTAGTTGAATCCTTACTCAAGGATACAAAGATTCATCTAAATCTAAAAGGTATGTATCATTATACAGCTCTTGATATTGCTCAAAGTATAAATTGTTTACCCTGCGTTGCTGTTTTAGAAAAGGCTCTACAAAAACAAAGATATAAGTTATGTAGTATATTATAATGTTTTGAACAATTAGGTAAATACCTAAATTTTGGATTTATAATTTTGTCGCATTGTTTTATATCCATTTAGAACAGTTCTCTTGCATGTGTTTTAAAACGTCAGTTTTGGATTAATGAACCGTGTACAAACGAAAAGAAAAAAGTTTAGCGGAATGACCAGAGGGACGACCTAGATTTTTCCATTTGTAAGCCCTGATTTGCTCAGGGAAACTTTTTCAAAGAGGCGTTTTTGCGCTTCTTGAAAGGTAACATTGCAAAATAGCTTAATGGATACCAACTCAAAAGTAAGATATCAATACCTTTTTTTCCATTAATCAGAGGTACCTTTAGACTTCATTAAGCGTTGCATCCAGTGCATAAATCAGATCTTGCCCATCTTCAATGCCACAAGATACACGCATAAAACCTTTGCTTATCCCAATCGACTGGAGTTGTGTTGCATCCATTGTTCCATTGGACATTACAATCGGATATGAGATCAAACTTTCTACGCCACCTAAATTGGCGCCAAAACTCCATGGACGACGCAGTGACTCTATAAATTTGCTACTCGCATCTGCTCCACCTTTCAATACAAAGTATAACATTCCACCATGTAACCCATTTTTATGTTGTCTATCTGCCAATGCTTTTTGTGAAAAACAAAGTAAGCCTGGATAACCTACTTTTTCTATCTTAGGATGGCTTGCTAAAAATGCAGCCATTTGCGTTGCATTTTTAGACTGCTCTCGTATGCGTAAGTGCATGGTCTTGATAGATTGTAAGGTAAAAAAGGCAACCATAGGGCTCATAATGCTTCCATGCCTATTTCTATAGGTAAAAATTTGCGCACCATCTTTTTCAGATGCACAAGCTACTGCGCCACCAATGGTTATATTATGTCCATCATAGTATTTGGTGGTAGATTGAATAACTATATCTACACCAAATTCCAACGGGCAAACTACCATAGGTGAGGCCAATGTACTATCACATACATGTTTGGCACCTACTTGATGGGCCAATTGACTCACAATGGCTAAGTCGGTCAAAGAAAGGGTAGGATTGGTGGGATATTCTGAAAAAATCAGTTTAGTATTAGCTTGTATAGCTGCTTCTATCGCTACTAGATTTGTAAAATCTACAAAAGAAAAAGTTACGCCCAGTTGGCCAAAAAGTTCTCGGGCTAACTCTTGTGTAGTGGTGTAACAATCATTTGGGAGGATACAGTGGTCACCATGACGTAAAAAAGTGGCCATAGTGGTAACGATAGCCGCCATACCCGAACCAAAACAATAAGCCACTTCTGCTTTTTCTAAAGCAGCAATCTTTGTTTCTAGTACGGCAACTGTAGGATTTCTTGAACCAGAATAGGAATGCCCTTTTTCTAAATAGGTCTCAATGGAGTCTTGTATAAATACAGATGATTGAAAAATAGGGGTAAGTATAGCACCTGTATGGGGTTCTGGTTCCACACCAGCATGTACCATTTCAGTAGCTACTTGTAAATGTTTCATAGCCCATTTATGGGGATCAGAAAAGGATATTGGATTGGGCATGCTATAAAAAGTAATATAAAAAGCAAAAGGTTTGCAATAGTATCTTTAAGATTGGTTGCAAATTAAAAAAAATAGCTGTGAAAAGAAAAATAGGTGTCTACCTATATAAAAAATAGCCTGTCGGATTACCCATATTATGGGTAGATTGATAGTGTTACGACTTTGGCTTACTACCCGACGTGGATGTAGACAGGGTTAGAGCTATGCACATTTTTTTTGTTTTTAGATGCACAATGGTTAAAACCCAATTTTAAAATTGGATAAAAAAGCAATTCATTTGGTATAAAGTCCTTGAAAATATTTAGATTTATTAACAAAATATCTTGATTGTATATGAAAATCTATTCTGTTCGTCTTGTATCCAGTAGCGCGCGTTACCAAACATGTCCCCGCGAGTCCAGACCAGAAGTTGCTTTTATAGGTCGTTCCAATGTAGGAAAATCCTCTTTAATTAATGCCCTTTTGCAACGGAAACAATTGGCCAGGGTATCTAAAATGCCTGGAAAAACAAAACTGATCCATCATTTTTTGGTCAATGACCAAATGTATTTTGTAGATCTTCCAGGATATGGATGGGCACAAGTAGGACATGCTACAAAAATACAATGGGCAAAAATGTTACAAAGCTATCTTTTATATAGGCCGAATATGGTTACTGTTTTTTTGTTAATGGATGCAAAAATTGGTCTTCAATCCATTGACCTTGAATGTATAGGGTGGCTAGGGGTACATGGCATTCCTTTTTCCATTGTACTTACAAAAGCAGATAAAAAAAATAAAAAAGTGGTTCAAAAACACTATATGGCCCTGATGGCTACTTTAAAAGAAGAGTGGGCCACTATGCCACCGATCTTTATGGTTTCTGCACATGATAGAGTAGGGCTGGAAAATGTCCTAGACTATATTCAAGTGGCTACACAATCCTAGCTTCAAAACAGCCTGGTCAGGTAGCGAAACAGATGCTACCAAAACTTCTTAAGATAACCAAAACTGATACCAAAAAGAGCCAGATGGGTAGATCCTGTTTGTAAAGGTTGTTGATAAAGCTTGGCATGCATGTTGTAAACTTTTGAAATCCGATAGGAAATTTCCCAATCATTGATAAAATGAGAGTACTGCCCTACAGTACTAGAAAGTTTGAGATCTTCTGACAGCAGTAGATAACTGACTTTGATCTTTGTTCTTTGCAATATATTTTGGTCGTGATGGTCCAGATGTATACCTAGATCGGTTTCTATTCCTAGATTGGGATGGATGATTTTAGAGGCCATATCTTGTATCCTTTGGGAAAGCAAGTCATTGATACTATTGTTTAATGCAGCCCAGCCATCTATTTTTTGCTCATCATAGATTCTTTTAGCTATTATCAAACTTAAAATTTGCCTATTGAGATAATGTTTGTCTAATAATGCTTTTGCGGCACATGCTTCTAAAGCAGTATTTAGTTCAAAATCCATACTTTTTACGGGAAAGAAAAGTTGGTAAGTAATATGTGGATGGGTCAACTTTCCATATGCAAAAAGAGAAATCTTTACTGGGATAGGTCGCTTGTCATTACTTTGAGGGTATAGTGCTGTTACGGATGCCATTTGGGTGTAGGATGCCTCAATATGGACCATACCTTCTTGGGGATAACCATTAAAATTGACTTGGCTATTAGGTGCAATGGTAAATGTTTTTTGAATTAAATTATAAACAGAAACGGTATAGATACCACTTTGAAAGAGATAATTACCCATTATATATGGCTTACGATTGGTGGCTACTTCTAGTTGAATCGCGCCATTGCCTTGGCCTTGTAAGCTATCGCTCATATTGGGATTAGAGCCAAATAATACTTGAACCTTTACAGTGGGTTGTATGTTTAGGTCAAGGATTAATTTAATCATTGCGCCATCTTCACTTTGAGCGGGCTGATCTGTCTGTTTGTTTCCTTGCTTATCAATAAACTGCACCAATTTTGTTGTATTGTCTATATTTTCTTTATCATGTGCCACAATTGTAAAGACGCCTTGGTCAATTGTGGCCTTTATTTTAACCAGTAAATTGTAGATAGAGCCTTCCATTTGTAAAGTCCCAGTAGCATATAGGTCTCCATAGAAGTCGGGATTATAGGGTTGAGTGGTATGCAGCAGATGGAAAGTTTCCATACGACCGCCAAACATTAAAGGGAATTCATTTTGTAATGCAACATATCCAGATAAGCTCATACGTCCCGATGCATCATCTCGAAAATCAAGTTGGTTGAGGTATAAACGATTCTCTCGAATCTTGATGGGGCCAGTTACTTGACAACAACTGTTCAAGTAGTTAATGGTAAATTGTCCTTGATCTACCCTTCCTTTGCCATTTATTTTAGGTGCATTGAGCAGACCAGTTAGTTGAAATGTACCACTTAGTTTGCCCTGTATATCTGAACAGGCCGATGTAAATAAGGGATTCAGTAACTTTAGATCCATCTGGTTCAATGTAGTGGTAATGGCTAAGTTATCAGAAGGATGGGTAAGGTCATAGCTCCCCTCTATATCCACCAATCGTTGATCTGCTTTTTGTAGCATGCCTGTTAACGCTAGTTTATTTTCTAATACATTCAAATCTATCTTTAGAGTACCTACCTTATAGTTTTGAATGGTTACTTCTTCTATACGTAAGCTACCAGTTGGAATAAGCTGATTTTTTTCGGCTACGAGTTTTGCATCTATAATGGCTTTAATCGGACCTACTGATGAATCATAGTGTAAGGGAAGATGGCGTATGGTGCAATATAAGGGCGTTGTAGTAGCTGATTGCGTAAGCCTACCGTCAATGCAAATAGAGGCTTTACCGCTGGTTATTGATAGTGCTCCAACGTCTATGAATGTTTTGGAAATAAAACTGGCCCTTTTTGCTTGTATGGTCCATATTTTTTGTTTAGTCGTTAGGCTAGAAGGGAGTAGATCTATTGCTATGCCACCATCTCTAAGGGTACCTGAACAGGCTATCGATAGATGACTATCCTGGTGGAGCAATCTATTTAAAAAGGTAAATTTATCTTTCTCTATCCGGCATTGAAGGTCTAGATGATCTGTTTGAAAGATGGAATGCCAATCCTGTTTGTCTGAAGCAATGGATAGTTCTACCAAGCGCTTTTGAACATCCATAAGATGACCGATGTTGAGTTTTACTTTGATATTTGTTAAATTAAGCTCCTTAAAACGAAAGGTAGACGCATTAGGTAGCGTTAAGGAAAAATCATAATCTGTATTATAAGCAAGATGACCTGAAAAAGTTGTAACTGGGGATATATGTAGATGATTTGAAAACCAATTTAAGATTGGGTCTATCCTTTTGCAATGGATGGCGTAATTTAGATGTAACCTAGCAGGTAGCACAGCCAAATGTTCTGAATTTTTCAGTTGCGCAATGCAGTACTTTATATGACTTGCTAACTCTTTAATGGTAAATTTCCCTTCTAGTCTACCCTCTATAAGAGAAGAAGTGAGGGTAAGCAGATCTTCTTTGCCATGTTGGAGGGCATGTATGACAAGCGCTTCACAGGTTACTTTTTGGGTCAAATTTTGTATCATACATTCTTTTAGGCTAATGGACCCACGTGGACGTTCACTTAATAAATCTTTTATTTGCAACGTAAATTGTGTACTACCTGTCAAAGGTATTGCTACCCAACTAAGTTTTGCTAGATTGATCTGTTCAATGATGCCCTTTGCCTCTAAATAGTTATTAGGCGTTATATGATAACGGCCAGCTAAGGTTAGCTTTGCATTTGGATCTTTGCTATGTAAAGTAAATTTTACTACAGCATTGGCCACCATACAAGAGGCCTTTATCTGCTGATAGGTATAATGGTTGGTTTCTATCTCTGTTAGATGGGTTACTACATCTAGGGTATTAAAGTCGTTCCCTTGCGTTTTTATGGTAACTTTTCCAGAAAGGGCTTTAATTGGAAGAGCAGGTAGCAGAGCCCCTAAGGCTACCCTATGCAAGGTTAGGTTACCCATTACCGTTTGTATCTCTTTACCTAGATCATGTAAGGTTAGATCTGTTTCTATACTACCTATATGGGTTGCAACATGACCCGTTAAGGTAGATTTTTGGGTATTCCCTATAAAAGTGGCGTTCGTTAGACCAATATATTGCAATCTATGGAGATAGACAGGTATCTGTTTTTGGAGGTCATTCAGATAGACCTTACCCCTTTTTATGGAAACCGTTGCATCAACTCCATTATAGCAGCCTGTACTTTCAATGTAGCTATCTGATGCACCAAAAACCAGTTTGCAATTTTTCCATACTATATCATGAGGCGTTAAAGAGACGAGACCATTTAGTCTATATAAAGTATGCACCCCTTTAAAAAAATCTGAAAATTGACTTAATTCAATCGATGATAGCGCAGTTTGATGCAATACAGCCTTGAATAGAATATTTTCTTTATGGTCAAGCAAGGGCAGTTGTTCAGTCTGTTTTAATGTGAAATCTCCGTATAGGCTGCTATATTTTGTCATCAAGCGACAATTTTGTAGCACTATGCTATGGGGGGTAATGGTAAATTGGGCCATTATGTTTTTCAATACCAAGGGGAGGCCATTGGTTGTTTGGTAGGAAAGCGTTGTTAAGATACCTGAATAATGGTCCGAAAAAAAATCAAATTCATTTATAGATAAATTGATATTGGCTACACTAATCTTTTGTCTTTTGATCTGATTGTCGTAGTATAGGTTAATGCCATGTAATGTAAGCTTATCAATTGATAGTCCTGTATTGGATAGGGGTATAAAGGGTACAATAGCCTTAGCATAAAACGTAGCCATATTAAAAGATTCTCCTTTATTCAGGTAAACGGAACCTCCCTCTATTGCAATAGAATGGATCATATTGGGCTTAAGCAAAACTAAATCCAATAGATTAAGTTTACCTTTACAACCATGAATGAAAAATAAAGGGTTGTGCTCGGGGTCTGTAACCGTTACACCTACTAATGCAAGCTGTCGGAACCAGGTTAAGCGAAATTGATCACAGGTAATTCGGTAATGGGTAGTTTGATGAAAATAGTTGAGTAAACTACTAAGCAGTTGTTGCTGTAAGGCAGGTATGTGGCATACAGCCATTACAGTTGCTATAAGTAGAGTTAGACTGTACAAGAGCTTTTTAAGTGGTTTTAAAGACCATTTTTTAATTTTATCAAAAAATTTTTTTATATTTTTCAAAACAAATAGAAGGGTATCGAAGCTATTGGGATGCCTATTTATTGTAATGATAAGGTTAATTCCACCCAGATCCAACCTCTAGCTAGATAAAAGTTTTATCTGCCTCTACTTTGCTTTGATCAGTAAGTTTTTTATAGTATCGCTAAACTGCTAAAGTGCCCATCGCGTTTAACCCAAGTTCAAAGCATCTTAATGAAGCAGGGAAAGTTACTTTCTCTACTTCATTATAGGCCTGGATTCCATAGGGTGGTAGCTTTATGCTGACCCCGGATGGCTTGAGTTAGATACTGAAGCAGTCTCAGAATCATCGTATTCATATTCTGAGTCCTCGTTTTCGGTCGCCGTGGACATTTCTGGTGTAGATGGACTGGTAGCCATAGCCTTGGTAGTCCTTCCCTCCGTTGTCATGGACACTTCTGGTGTAGATGAACTAGTAGTGGTCGCCTTAGTAGTAGTTCCCTCCGTTGTCGTGGACATCTTTGGTGTAGATGGACTAGTAGTGGTCGCCTTGGTAGTCCTTCCCTCCGTTGTCATGGACACTTCTGGTGTAGATGAACTAG
>ENA-UOVY01000498-UOVY01000498.1-plant-metagenome-genome-assembly--contig:-NODE-498-length-17935-cov-598.041723_pt1 | contig 17935 bp, 16 predicted proteins | sample MGYA00249840_ERZ761561 | MGnify/ENA primary metagenome ERZ761561 (study PRJEB28882, sample SAMN05720143) | plant metagenome | isolation source: Guanajuato, Mexico | place: Mexico:Guanajuato, Mexico...
GGCTGGCTGGCTGGCTGGCTGACTGGCGAGTGGATGCGATCGATTGGCGCCAGCCGGCCGGCCAGCTCCACTGGACGAGCGGCTCTGGTTGCGCTAATTGCGCTGCCCGAGGAAGTGGGCGGCCGGCGGGGGCGAGATCGAGATCGAGCTCAAGATAGGGACAGGAGGCTGAGACGGGCTCTTCCTGTGAGCTGATTGAAATTCAAATTTGTTCGAGGCTTCCGATTCTCTCCGCCTGCTTTTGGAGAGAAAGAGCGCGCAAATTGAGCACAAAGTTTCAGCCAGACTCGCAATCCTTTTTGTCCGCAGCCAAATGCGGTAGCCGGCCGGCCGGCTTTATTGCCTCATTAACCTTGCTGCTCTGAGGCTGGCGAGCGAGGCTCAGCCGAGTCGGCGAGCAGGACTAGACTAGACTAGGCTAAACCAGACCAGACCAGACTAGACTTTAAGCGGACCAAGTTAGCACTTCATCGCCACCGTTTGGCTCGCTGGCGAGGCTGCTGGAGCGCGAGACAGGCAAACTTGACTTTTGCCCCCTTTTGCGCGCCCTACTTTTGGGCGGCCGATGCGGCTTGGTGAAAAATAAACCAACCTGCGCGCCCATCGCAGGCCGGAAACAAAAGCCTATTGCGCACACAATTCGCATCAATCAGCCGAGCGAGCGGCCGGCCAGCTAGCCTGTTAGTCGTGAATCAATTTCCAATCCAATCGCACGGCTAACAAGTCAAGAGGTTCGTCTGCTTGCGGTTTGAAAAGAACAAAACGGAGCCGAGCCGCCAAATTGGAGTCCGCCGATGATGATAATAACCAATTTAGATCGGCCATCCTCATCCGGCAGCCGCGCTCGCTGGGTCACGACTGGCGGCACTAGGAAGCCGCCGTCCGGCCTGCTCGCTGGCTGGTCAGCCGGCGCCGCCACACGTTGTCCCCCCTCCCCTCACCTCCCATCCGCGCCCACGGCGGCGGGTTTATTTTTACCCGCCCGGCTGGCCGCGAGCCATCGGCTTGTTGTGGTTGCTGTCGCTCGCCGCCGCCGCCGTTGCCGTTGTCGTTGCTGTTGCGACATGAGCCGCCGAGCTGGAGGAGAGGCTTCCTCCCTGGCCGGCCCATTGGACGCCAAACCTGCGAGTGGCGCGCTCTCGAGCCGAGCGAGAGCAACCTGGACGCCCGTCGGCCAGCAGGAGACTCGTTCCTGGTGGCGCCCGTTTCCGCAACCAAAGGGCTGGCGGCGAGCGGAGAAAGGCGAGCGCCAACTCGATTGATATTGATACGAAATTAAAGTCCAAAAGCGCTGGTGTTAATGGGCCGCCGATCAATCTTGGTGTCACTCGCCTCTTGTTGCGAGCAAAGGCGGCCTGCACTTTGTTTGCCGCCCGCTCGCACTGAGCGCCAAAGGTCAGGATGGTAAAGAATGGCAGCCAGCCGGCCGCTAATTGATATCCGCCGGCCAGGTGAGCCAATGGCGGAGTCATGCTGTTTGACATGGGCGCGAGAGGGAGCGGAGGTGGGCTCATCGTGAGCGGCAGCGAGACTGCCGCCGCCGCTCCTCTCGGGCGCAAGAGCTCGGTGGCCGCAAGGGGCAGCTTGCATGGAGTCGGACGCGGCGCTTCGCTTCGCCCTGCGCTCGAGAGCAAGAAGCCGACAATCCTGTGGCCAAACGCGCCCGCTCTTGGGCAGCGCAAATTGGCGATATTGCAGCCCCAGCGGATGGCAACACTCTCACCTCCGCCAGGCTTGCTGGCTGGGCTAGATTTCACGCCAACTACGAACGGAACTGGCGGCTTTCCGCTCGGGCTTGCTGGCGAGCGTGCGGGAGCAGGAAGAGCGGCTCTGGCAACACTGCGAGGGTTAAATGGCGGCCGGTAAAAGTGTGTTTGGCGTGCTGAGACTGAAAGCGGGCGGCCAATTTTGGCCATCACTGCATTAACTGCAACTGCAACTGCAACCCCAACTGCAACGACAAACAATTGGGCGGAGTGCGAAGTGTGGCCCATTGCCAGCATGGGTGTCGCCTCCTGGTCGGCGCCGCTGTTGCGGTCAGCGGGTATCGCAAGATCGGATCTCGCTCAGCGCAGTCTGGTTGCGTCGGCCAATTTTGCTTGGACAATCGGAGGGAGGACGCGAGGCAGCCGAGACGAGACTCAAGCGGCGCGCTCAGCACAAAAAGGGCAGAGGATCTCTGGGCGCAAGTGGGTCGCTTCCTTTAATGTTATGCAAGTTGCAGGCTCCTAATCTGATCGCGAGCGCCAACAAGTGTACGAGTCGCGAGATATGCGAGCATGTCAACAATGGGACGCAGACCAAACCACTACACTGTTGCTCATGATCGGCGATAGTCTGGAGGAGCTGGAGCGAGTTTGCAGCTCCACATCGTTGTCCTAGTCGTCGTCGTCGTCGTCGTCGTCGTCTGCAAGAGCGACTCTTTTGGCCGCTACCAAACTCGCATGACAGATCCAACCACTTGCAGGAAATCCCCTCCGCTCAAGCTCAGGCCGACTCGTGGACGAAAACAAGCAAGTTAGCTGGACCCAGATGGATTGCAACGAGCCAACCCGAAAAAGGCCGCACTATCACCACTACTCACTAACCTTCGACTCAAATCAGCTGGCCCAACGCCTCAAGGATGTCCGATTCCTGCTCGTCGCTGGCTGCTGGCGCCGGGCTCAAGCCCAAGCCGAGTACCTCGCCGAGAGGACCTTCAACGGGGTTGAGCTGGCCGCGCAAAAGGTTGAGCTGCTAACGGAGGCGAGCAGCCGCTTCACCCTGTTCAAGGTGGGACCAGTTTTGCTCAGCGACCACGGAATGGGCGCCGCCTCCATGTCCATAGCCCTGCATGAGCTGTTCTGCATGTGCGGCCAGGCAAAGGTTATGGACCGCATCACTCTGATACGTTTTGGCACATGTGAGTAGGCCGAGCTGGCCCAAAGCCCCAACATCCCTCCTCTGCCCTCGAGCTAACCGCCTGAAAACCCCCTTCCACCAGGTGGCGGCATTGGAGTTGCACCAGGCACCCTCTGCATCACAAATCGGACCTTCGATGCGCTCTTCCAGGAGCATGTTGAGCTTAAGGTTTGCATGCGATTGGTTAGGCGCCCCTGCCTTGTTGACCAGAACACTGCAGCCCTGCTTGAGCAGCTGGCGCGAAAGGCCTCCTCCGAAAACAGCGAGCGGCTCGGCCAATACGAGATCAAAGTTGGAGCAACGGTGGCCACAAACGACTTCTACGAGGAGCAGGGCAGGACAAACGGGGCCATCTGCGACCACAACCACGAGGACAAGATGCGATTCCTTGGGAGGGCGCGCGAGCTGGGCGTTATAAACATGGAGATGGAGTCCAACTATCTGGCCGCCATGTGCAACAAGCTGAACGTCCCCTTTGGGGTTATTTGTGTCGCCCTAAACAATAGGCTGCTCGACGATAGCGCAATCCTTTCGAAATCGCAGCTAGCACTCTTTCAGCAGCGACTTTTCGCCCTAAACTCCGAGTTTATAAAACACAAAATGGCTGCCTAGCTATCGTCCATCCATTCAGCCCACCCAGAGCGTGAACGTCCTTTTCTTGATAGACTGAATCCTCCGTGTAGATGCGCCCTCCAATGTGTGGCCTAGTGCCCAGTTCTCACTTCATTCATTGGGTCCACCAGTCAACAAGGGGCGAGCGAGGGTTAGAATTTCAACAAAGAGTGCAAGAACAACCACCCGAAGCTGAGGCATGGTCAGCGGGCGAGCGCGTTCAGTGGATGCACTGGCTGTTTGCGAGATGAAACTTGCCCGTTGGTCTGGTTTGGTTCAAACCAATCAATTCCACTCCTCATTATCACAATCCTCCTCCTCCTCGTCGCTTCCGGAAGTTGATGGCGCTTTGACAGGTATCATAGAGGACACCTGGCTCATGATTCCGAGCTGCGACGAGCTGGCAACCGCTGCTCCAGATTCGCCCCTCTCCCTCCGATTAGAATGGCCTTGCAAGTCTGGCTGAGAGTCAAGCGCTGAATTGCCAACAAAAGAGCCACTTATACCGTCGCGTCTAGCACGCAACTTGCTCACAAGATCCGACATGAGGTCAGCTCCTTTCGGGCCCTCATTTCTCTGCGTCACCTGCACGGCTCTCTCCTCGCTCTTGCGACTTTGTTGCGCCAGAACATTCTTTTGTCTTGGCTTCCCTGCAGCCGCTCTAATCGATGCGAGAAGACTGTCCCTAGCGTTGCCTGAGCTTGCCAGTGCGCTTGATGACTCAGCTCTTGCTTGTTCTGTCTCCCCTCTCTCATGATTCGCGTCCGTAGAGGTGCAGACTTGCTCGCGCGGTCGGTCAGGCTTGACTCGATTTTTTGGCTTGGATTTGGCGGCGCGAATCTCAGACATCAGGGCGTCTCTGGGGCTCAGAGGCGGCTGTTTGGGCTGCTGAGCCGAGCTTGAGTCAGCTGTGGACTCTGCGAGTGGCTGCATTGGGAGGGAAGGTGGTGGTGGTGGTGGTGGTGGTGGAGGCGGCGGCGGTGGCAAATGGAGCTCATGTGGGGAATTCGTGTGGTGCGGACCCAAAGGGCTGCTGGTTTGCACTGGTGAAGGCGTCCTCGGTCGAGGCAAGGGCCCGAGGTGGTGGAGTGGCTCGCTTGGTAGTGGTGGTGGTGGTGGTGGAGGAGGAGGCGGCGGGGGCGGCAGTGAAGTTGGTGCAAGCGACTCATTTGGGGCCTGGATGTCGCTGGCTGTCCTCGCGTCGGGCAAGCTTTTCGTGAACTTGGCCAGCTGTCTTAACTCCTCCGGTAGGCCGACATCTCTGACAATGCCCGAGAGTTCAGGTAAAACGTCAGGCAAATCCTCGGTCAAGAGGTTCGAGTCGTCATCGTCTGGAAAGCTCAACAGGTCGCTGTTGTTTAACATGTCAGCTTCAACAAGAGACTCCTGATGATATCTGAGGATTGAATCGGGCACTGGACCCAGATTGCAGGCGTGTGCATCCTCGCCGCTGCTCGACCTGTTGGCGCTCCTCTCATTGAACCTAAAAACCCTTGACTTATGCGATCTAGTCCGGTGATCGATGGCCGAGGATTCACTTGAGATGGTTTTGTGGCGTTGCGATGGGCAGCGTTTGCTGATGAGTCGACTTGCATAAGTATGATAGACTAACAAGGAGCTTACACTTCTCACTCGATCCAATGGGTGTTGCTTGATGATTTTGTGTTGCGGCAACTGTTTTGTGAGCTCGTCGATCCCATTCAAGAGATCTGAGGAGCTCGAGGTGGGATTCTCAGAGTCCTTCAGGACTAATAGGCTTTGGTTGTGCCTGTAGAGTTCCCCCTGCGTTTGGATCCTCTCGAGATTCACTTGCTTATACACAATTGGCTTGAATTTTGCCTCGGATTCAGTGTGGAAGGGATACGATGAGGAAGAGTAGAGTCTGGTTGCCTTGCTCCTGTCGCTGGTTATGCTGGCCAGAGCTTGCTGCATTCTCTGAACCCTAGATTGTAAGCTGAGCACGAAAGAGTTCAAGGTGGAGACCCTCTGGGCTATTTGCTCAAATAAGAGGCCGCTAGCGAGACGAATCTCGCCCAAATCATTCTCCTCCATCATCCAAGTTCCCAATTATACACTAAATTACACCTGAGAACACATGTGTCAACGGGATGAGTCCGCGCACTCACATTGTACTGGGATGAGAGAAACGGATTGGCATTTTCGCTTATCTCCCATCAGCTCACAAGTTTGCCCATTATCATTGGTGGCCTTGGCGACGGGAGAGTTCGCGCGAAAAACTCCAACAGAAATGGAGGCTCGTGGCTAGAAGAAACTTTCACCAAACTTAAACCAAATTTGGATGTAAACAATGGAGCTCACATGAAGGAGGTTTATTGTGATTGTGTAGGGTTAGTGACAACGCTTTTGGTTCAATCTGGGAAGGGGTGCTCCATTCAACTCCAGACCCTTTCCAAAACAAACACTCAGCTGAATGCTAACAACTTCGAGCTCTTCCATCCTTGCTCTAGATCCTGCAGCCAAGGTGCGGCCTCTCCGATGGACACTAGTGAGAGGGCCAGCTCGCTAAGAGGACCGTTTGCGGGATCACTCGAAGAGGTGAAGCCGCCGAGCGAGCTTACTTGGAGTAGTAGTAGCTGCTGTATGGGTAGGCATAGCTGGCGAGCGGAGAGTTGGAATGGATTAGCGAACAGGCTCATTGGGGTGGATCTGCATCAAGATGGCTGGTGTCAAAACTTACTTGTTTCCATATCCGTAGCCAGCTCCGTATCCAGATCCATATGAAAGTCCGTAGGTTGGGTAGCTGGCGCCATAGTGAGAGGCGCCGTAACCGTAACCGTGCGAGTAGCCTGGGTAGGCATACGAGTTGTAGCCGCGGTTGTAGCCGTAGTACTGAGCTGAAGCGACAGCAACAAGGGCTGCGAGTGCGATCAGGATCTTTGGTTTGAGATTTTGGAGGGCGAATGAGTTTGTTAGAGTGATGCTATGTCGAATTAAGCCGAAACTCGAGCCCATAGGACACCTACGATTGACGACTTGAACATTTTGGGATTGTTTGTTGGTTTTTGGAGCTTGAAAGAGTGGGGTAAGTTTTGAGATGCTTTATTTGAGCTTACAAATTGTTTGATGCATCTCGAAGCGGACGTCCTCTATTTATAGTGCCCAAAATTAAGCTCAAGATGCTAGCAAAACATTGGTTGTAAAATCTCCGTGCAGATCCTCGAAACAACACCACGGCTAAGCCGCCTTGCTTATCAATCTGAGGACTAGTTTTTGTGTCGCGCAACTCAAATACATAGTCGCTTTTGGTGCGATAAAGTTGAGTAACCAGCACTGGCAGCTTTTAGACTGCTCAACTTGGGCGATAATTTATGGAGCTCAGCCAGGTTAGATGGTGAGGCTCAAGACGAGCGAGCGTAGATGTAAACGCGAGATGGTTGCTCCGGTGAAAACGAGACTAGCCCAAGTTTGAGCTCGCAAAGACCAGAAACGAAAGCCCATGAAGCCGTGCGCTTGAAAGTAACCTGCGCCGCTTCCGGTGCAAGTTTTTCAGCAAGAAACCATAGCATTCGAGGGTGGTTGTGTTACATATTGGGAATAAATGAGAGTGGCTAAGTGTGGCCCATCTTTGCCTGTCTCGAAGATTGCGGACGATAATTTTATCAGATTGGATCAGATCGATGGCGCTCTTTTGGTCTGCAATGCACCTGAATGGTTTACCTGAAAGGGAGAGAGTGAGTTACTTTTTGAAGCATGCGTTCGATCTTTCGCTTTCTTGGGAGGAGAAGGTTTTGTCTCACCTGTGTTGCAAGGCTGACAAGCAAGCGAAAGGATGGAAGCGAGCGTGACAAAACTTGTCTGATTTTATGTTCAAAGTTCGGCATCCGACAAAAAGGCCAGCCGGCTCAAAAATCGCCTGCGCCATTGGGCTTGTCGACAGGCGGATACAAAGCACACGACAGGTGCTCAAGCTGCCGCCAGCTTGGGTGGGGTGGATTCGACGGTGCGAGTGGGCGGCGAATGTTACCGCATTTAGGAGCAAAACTAGCTCAGCGTTCAATTCAAAAGGCGACGTCTTCCTTTTGGACCAGCTCCAAGGGTGAGAACCAGGTAAAACTCTCTCTATCTCCCTACTTCTCTTCCATCCAAGTGCAGCTCGTTTTTCGACCAACTACGTCAAATAGGATGTCTGCCGCACCGACTTGCACCAGAGTTGCTCGCGATGGCTCGATAGATCGCGTTGGCGATTTTAATCGTTGCAAGCACGCTCGTCCCTTGAACCTGATGACCGTGATGGAGCCTCCCTAGTTCCACATACGAGAGCAAACGACCGAATGGGCCGCACAAGTGGCCACTGGACTCTCTTGGCCACTAGCGGACTGAAGGGGCGCCAGTCTATCGGCCACTAAATCTCGTCATGCTCGCACTCCCACCTGGGCTGCGAGTTTCCCGTTTCGTACCTGGGCCGCGTCTTTGAGATTGAGAAATCCCAGTTTCCCGTACAAAGCGTGCTGCCGAGGAGTGCGCAAGTATTTGGCAAAACACGCTCGCATGGCCTGTCAGCTCGGTGCAAATGAACCTACGCAATGCAGCAGCAGCCAGATCGGGAACCCGTGACGCTCCAACGAGAAATGCTCTCTCAAAAAATGGTTACAACCCTTGAATTTGGATCAAGCGCCACGCCATCTAGAATGGACCCCCTCTTAACCAGAAAACTCTGGCCTCCACATGGGCAACTGAGGTCAAACAAACAGTTTAGTCTGCTGTGTATAGCTGGCGCGCTCGTCTTTGCGCCAAGTGCACCCATCGTCCTGGCTGCAATCTTGCCTACTCAGATTGGCCAGTCCGAGGGCTGTGCAATAACCTACTTTGACGAGAACATGCAACCAATTCAAGCCTACAATGGAAGCCAAACTCTTGCAACAACTCAGGACGCGTCCCTGCCGGCGCCCTGGCTTGCAAATGGGGGCCAACAATTGCAACAGCAGAGCCCAGCCGGCAATGGCTCGAGTCAGCCGCCCGCCTCAATTGGACTGGAGTGTCAATACATAACTGCCGAGCAATTGCACGATCAGTTCAATAGGGCCAAGGCAGCCAATATGAGAGTTGTTTCCTTGGCTGTCAGGGACTCTTACCTGACCGCGCTCAGTAATCTGCCACAGGGGACGCACGAGCTCAAGAGGCTAGTCATCTCAAATACATCGATTGATTTGGAGGTGCTGAAGGAGGGCAGCGAGTCGTTGGATCAGCTGACAACATTGGAGATAACAAAGGAGAAGATCTCCAACATACCTCAAAACTTTTTCCAAGAGATGCAATCACTAAAGGAGCTTAGATTAGAGAATGACGAAATCGCCTCCTTGGATGGGGACGCCTTTCACAATTTAGATGATTCGTTGGAGGTGCTCGATTTGAGAAAGAATCGTTTCAATAGATTTCCAATGGCAGTTAAAAATCTAGCCCAATTAACTGTATTAGATTTATCTGACAACGATATAGTCATTGATACGCAGGATAACGATTTACCTGAAAAATTGGAGCCACTGTTGAATTTGCGCGAACTTTCAATGAATCGCATAAATTGTACCTGCGAATTTAGTTCATCGCCCTTCTTTGAATGGATAGCGCGAACTCACATCTTTGGAGTTAGATGCTTTTCGCCAGAGAAACTGAAATCACAGGAGGTTATCGTCTTCGGAAGGGACGAGTTTTGTACCCAGACAAGCTCGGCTGTTAGCGCTCAAATTGGAACGTTCAAAAAATTTCTGTCACTCGCCCTGTCTACCTTTATACTACTCATTGCAATCAGCAGTAGGCGGTTCCACTGAGGCCCAAATCAGTTTACTTTCCAAATAACGTGACCAATTTACGCCCCTCACAACAGGGGCCCAATATTGTTGCGCAAGATTCTAAAGATCTGCTCTGTTGGAATTGGAGACCAATAGAATCAGCGCTACTGAGCTTGCACTACAAGCGTATACCTGGCAAGACTTGGTCGGAATTGTCAGCACGAGCCTCCGAGTTTGCGCTCTCTATCGCGCCAAAATCTCCTCCTCCTGAAACTCTGAGGCTTTCCAGTTGGAGCACTAGCACGAATTGACACATTGCAACAGGCAGAGGCCGGATCCCTCATACTCGAATCCTAAACTGGAGAGCCAACTCCAATCGAGCGAAAAGAGGCCTGACCCAATGGCCAGCAGAGAGAGGGGGGCTCTGAACTAGCTCGCTCGCCAACGCGGCTTATGACCCCATTTGAGCGCCCGCCCTGCACCAGGTGAGGAGGAATCGTCGCCTCCTTCTCCTCTCAAGTGGGAAGGTCTAGTTCTAAAATCGGGCCGTCAAGCCAGACGGCGCGTAAAGCTGAACGGCGCAATCCCAAGGGAGGGGAGCATTTTGAGGGGATAGTGCGGCCGGTTGGTTGCGGGTGTCAATGCTGCAACCAATGCACTGGATTGCCGCCTTGCCAGCGGTGGTTATTTTGAGCGTGTTTATCGCATTAACGCGCCCATCCCACGAACAACTTGCGCGTGAATCAATCCATCCATCTAATGAACTAGCGGCGGGCCCATTGATCATCGGGAAAAACAAGGGTCGCAGATTCGAAGTTTGAGCTGGGAGGTGAAAGTTGGAAGGTGTCGATTAAGCTGGAATTAAAGCTCTCTAGCTTTGTGGGCGCGAAGTTTGCGAGCAAATCTTCTGCGCTTGATACTGGCAGCTGCTGGTTGCGCGCTAGCAACCTATTCGGCCGCCCACACTCGGCCACCCAAAGGGATCAACTTTGGGCTAGCTCAACCCGCTGGCCTGCAGGCGCGATGGGCCCGCGCAGTTCGAGGGGGAGCGAGCGAGGGGATGGACAAGCGGACTTCCGTTTGATACAACTGACCCTTCGGGTTTAGGCTTTAATTGGGACGCCCTGACGGCTATTGACAAGCTTGAGCAACAACGGGAACCATTAAATGATTGCTGCAAGCCTAACAACTGGGCTCGACTCTATCCGTCCGCTCAGGGCTCCAGCTCAACAATCTCAGTGGCCAAAGTGGGCATGTTGGTGGCCGAGGGCGGACTGTTGTTGTTGTCGTTGTTGTTGTTTTGGGTCTCAGTTGGTGGCTTATTTTTGTTTTTACTATTTCTATTATTGTTGTTGATGCTGTAGCTGCGAGTTGTGCCAGTGAGGCCAGTTGCGCGCGAGCCAAGCCGGCCGGCCGAGCAGCTCTGGAGCGAGTGGTTGGGGTTGGAGTTTTGCTGGTTCCCACAGTAATTGGACAGGCTGCGCCAATTGGACGGGACGCCGCCGGCCGGCCCAAAGCAGTCGGGCGTGGCGGGCGGCTTACTGTTGCGCGACTGAGCTTGCGCGAGCCCTCCCTTCCGGCGCCGCCGCCAGTGGAAGCAGGTGAGGAACTCTCTGAATTGGGCCCTGAATGTGTCTGGGGGATTCGAGCGGAGGTGCGAGAGAGGAAAGGTTAGCTTGTGCTGCTCGAGGGTCGGCCAACGTAGAGGCTCAATCTGGCTGATGCTCACTGTTCATGTAGTTGTAGATTATTGGATTAATGGCCGAGTTCAGGTAGCAGACGCAATGCGAGAGCATCGAGATGGTTGACGTAGCGTCGGTTTGCGGAATCTCGTCGATGAATTGTCTGTTGTTGGTTGGTTTAGAGGATTCGTTAGCCAATGTGAGCGAGCGAGTTGAGCCTTCGCCTCCGCCACTCACCTGAGAAAGTTAATTAGATGGACGGGCAGGTAACAGATTCCGAAGAGCGCAACGATAGCCATGAGCATTTTGGCCGCCATTTGGCGCGACTCAAGCTGGTGCTTGCTGTGTATCGTAACCATGAGTTGGTTTGTACAACTGAACGAGGCTCGCCGCCCGTTTGCATTGGCGCGCAAACCAGTGGCCCCGCTTGCTGGGCTTAGATATGGTTGGCCACTCTGGCCAGCCTCCCTCTCGCCCCTGGCTTGGGGCCCCGAGTTTGCGGTTGCTTGGATGGCTTTGTTCGCGGTCTTGGCGCTGGCTGCTGGCCGATCTGAGCCATGATCCAAGGAGAGTCTCGCCAGTGTTTTGCCCCCACAAGCTGGCTGAGCGTCGGCGCCGGTTTGCGCCGCCGCCGCCCGCTTAGCTTGGTTGCTCGAAACTGAGACGCTCGTTTGGATTGTGCTCGCCGAGTCCTGCGTCTCGAATGGAGCGCGAGCGCTCGATTTGGCCTCGAAATTAAGCCCGCACGAATCGAGCCGCTCACCTGGACTGCCGAGGGCCGCCTCATCCGTTTCATCGGCCCCGAGTGGCGTCTCGCAGCTCGAGTAGCCCGGCGCCGACTTGGCCACCTGCTGATCGGCGCCCCCGGCCGCAGCAACGGCAGCAGCCCGGCCGCAGTGGCCCCCCGAGAGGCCCGCCGATGCGCCGGTCAGCAGGTGGAGCTCGCTGGCCGAGTGCTTGCTTGCCAGGTGGCCGCCGCTAGTTCCAGGCGCAGAGACGCGCAAGCGAGCCGCCTGGCGCGCGCCCATCTCAAGCTGCTCCTCGTCCACCCGACCCATTGAATTGAGCTTATTGTGGACGGTTGTTGTGGCCATTCGAAGTGTTTGCATGATCTTGAAATGGGCGCAAAACATTAGGATGAAAGGCAGCAGGTAGAGCAGGATTGTCTTGACAAATTGGAACACCTTCGAGGAGCGCTCGCTCCAATCGTAGTTGCAATCGCTATACAGAACTGTATCCAAGCCAGCCTCGCTAAGCTCCTCGCTCTCCTTTGCGCTAAGATAAATCAAATCGGGCGCCATCGTCATGAGCGAGATGATCCAAATGAAAACAATGGTCCTCTTCGCCTGGTTCAAGCTTGACTTGAACTTCAACGGGTGACAGATGGCGTAATATCTATCAATTGAAATGGCCGTTAGAGTTAGAACGCTAACTGAAATCGACACATCCTAGTTGGTGGGTTTGGATCAGAGTTTGGAGTTTGAGTTAAAGTTTGAGTGGGTTGTTCTTTCGAGCTAGAGCGCAGAGTGCAGAAGTGCGCAAAGAGCGCCCGCCTGATGCTTCTGGGGGCGCCAAGCTGGCGCCCAAATTTGGCAGGAGTGGTTGTTGCCGCCGACCTGGACTCTAGGCCGACACTCTGGGCCAACCTTTCGTTGGTCTGTCCGAGGCGGCTGCCAAAGAGGCCGAGCGAGACTCGAGAGACTTGGCCGGCCAGAGTGGAGTCTTGATCGCGGCAAGCGTGTTTTGTTTGCTCGCTTGTGACGCAACTCGCGCTTGGCAGCCGCCTGACTAATTAATCTGACTTTGCCTCCCCCACTCTCGATCGCAGACTTTCAATTTGGCCCCATCGCAAATTATTAAAGATTTTGCCAACAATTTGTTGTGCTCTAGCCGGCTGGCAGCTAGCTTGGCCGCTGAGCGAGCCAGTCAGTCAGCAAGTCAGCCAGCCAGCCAGCCAGGCAGCCGGCCAGCGAGCGCCAGGAACAATCCGCTGAAGAGGCTCCCAAGTGGCAAGGTCCCAATTACAGCGAGGACGAGCTCGGCCGCTTGCAAGCTGATTGCATAATGCCACCAACTGGCGAGGGGCCGCTCCTGGCCTGGCCTGGCCTGAGCCCCTGACAAAGCGAGCCCGGCTTGATCACAATCAACGTGGACCCCCCGAGCGCCCGCCCATCCATCATTGGCAAGTGCTGCCGGCCGAGTGTGTGTGTGTTTGTTTGCCGTGGCCGTGGCCGTTGCCGTTGCCAGAGTTGGCCGCCACGGCTGCCAGTTTTAAAGGGGGCCCTTGTGCCGGCTCCGGCCCAGAGATGGCGCTGCGCGCCCACCACTTACCTGTAGAAACATTATCAGCTTGCAGGGAATCGTGCCGAAGAACCAAGTTAGCGAGAGATCCCAAACTACTGTTGCCGGCAAACAGATTAGGATGACGAGAAAGTCTGCAAAGGCGAGATTCACGATGAAATAGTTGGTCACATTTCGGAGTTGATGGTTGCGGTAAACTGAGAGGCAAACGAATATGTTGCCAGTTGTTCCAAATAGGAAGATCAGAATGTTGAGCACAATGATTGGATAGTGGAAGGTTGAGAGTCTTAAATCTGACCAGAGCTTGTCGATCCACTGGTCGTGGGTGTAACAGTAGAGGATATCACTCACATTGGGCAGCACTAAAATCTTGGGCCCATCTAAGCAAACGTTGATTGTTCTATTTGGGTGCTCGTTCAGGAGCTCAAAGGTTGCGTTCTTGAGGCTGCTAAACTTGTCCTGGCGCTGGCGCAACCATTTGAGCAAACTCTCCTCGTCGGCGCCAAACTTCATCCTGACCTCCCGCTCGACTTCCGCCGCCAACTTGACCTCCTCCCCCTTCGAACTCTTCCCTCTGGCGGCGGCCCCCTGTCGTTCGCGCTGGTCTTGCAGTTTCAGCAAACGGAGATACTGTTTTACTTTGTTCTCGCTTTCAAGAGTGTGAGCATAAAATTGGGCCAGCAGCTCTATCATTTCATCCTCAGCCCCATCCAAACTGGCCGATCGCTTGCCACTGTCGGCGCCACCCGGCCAGCCTCTTGTCTTGCCCAAGTCGGTCCAAGTTGGCGCCAGCGGTTGGCGCAAGTGTTGGCCGAAAGCCGCCGCTTGGTCCACTGCAGCGCGGCCATTGCGGCCACCACGACCACGAGCTGAGCCGGCCGACGCAAACCGCGCCGCCTCTTGCCCCTTGAAGCCGGAAAAACTGTGCGCGCCAATTCCAAGAAAACTAAACCTCAACTCGCCACTTGACACTAACCGGCCGCCCGCTCCACTTTGCTCAGCTTCCTCTTGTCGTCTAGAGCTAGCGGCGCCAAATTGTCGCCCAATTTGCCACCACTTGCCCCCAAATGTCTCGACGCGCCCAAACTCGCCAATCGCTCTTCGTTTCGCGCAAGTTGATCCGTTGCTCGCTTGAGTATCAGCATCAATGTCAGGGTCGAAAGACGCCTCGTCCCAAACAAACAAGCCCGCCGCTAATCCAACTCCGCCGCTCTCGTCAAGCTCAACTCTGTCTGAGAAGGGCAAAGCGGGCGGCCCAATCTGAGTTGGCTCACTTTTGGTTGGAGGCGCAACTAGGAGCATCAAAATTATGAGCTCAAAGAGAGTGCCTCGTGCGCAATCACAATTACTATATCCGCGCGCCGCGCTTCGCACCGCACGAAAGGTGCGAGCCTCGAGATTTGCGCATAGAGGCGCCCCTCGCCTCTGCTCGCCAGAGCCGCCCTTGCAGGCCGATGACGCGACAAAAGCTCGCCAGGCGGCGTGCGCAACGCCCCCCAAGAGTCCGCAACACAAACTCACCTGGCCAGAGCGGAACTGAGCTGAGGGTTGCATTTGATTCACTGTACGCTCCCCTGGGCTGCAACTAGCCGCCTCGCTCGCAATTGAATCGTTGCTAACTCCAAACTTCCCACTGCAAAACTCCCCCTCAAGCTGCTCACTTTTGCCCACATCAATGGCAAATTTGGCCTCTCGAATATTGTTGCCCAATTCCATTGGGCACGTCAACTCTTCGCGCCCATTCGGGGAGCAAACTTGACTCAATCTTCGCGCAAAAGCATCATCACTTTTGGCCCCAAATCCGTGCGGTCGATCCATTGCATCTGTTTTGTTCTCGCGGGATATTAAGCAAACCTGGCGCAATTCCGGCCAGCTTGAGAGCAAACAAATGCCCACTTTTGCGCCGCTTCCGCCTTCAAGTGGCTCTGCAGAGTGGCGCTCAAATCCGCCTTCCTCCTCCTCCCCCTCCAGCCGTCAGTTGCTGGCGTCCCATTTCGCTTGGCTGCAAACCTTGAGGCGCCAGCTTGGCGGCCAAACTCTCGCTTTCGCTCGCTGCACAAAATGGGTCTTGATTTCCTCTAACTGCCAAATCTCGCTCCAAATTTAAATGCGCCAAAAGCTAGTTGTAACGATCGAACTTCGGCCGGGCTGCGGTCACCTGAACGAGGCAAGCTCAGCTCTCGGACTGAATATGAACCACTTGTCTCGGCCTCCCCGCCGACCAGAGGCAAAGGGGCCCAGATCTTCGTCTGCGCTCGCCGCCGACAAGAGGAAGGTGGGACGCAATTGGAGGAGAGTGGCTTTTGGCTGCCCGGAGAGTGGCGGCTCGGCCGAGCGAGATCCGGCAAGCTCGAGCGACTGCCGGGCTGCCTGGCCAATGGGCCAGGTGGCGGGCGAGCCAGTCTCGGGGTTGGCAGGCAAATTTGTCCCGAGGCAAGTCTCCTCTGCGGCGCCCCATCCTGGCCAGAGTGGGCGCGCGCTGAATCATCATTAGAGGATTCCGCTCAAGTCCAGTGAACTCTGCACGCGCTCCTCGCTCCAATTTGGGGGCCAGCTCGCTGTTGGCCGGCCAGCGGCCAGCGGCCAGTTTGCTGGGTTAAACGGGCGAGTCCGTTGCGCGCAAATTGCTCGGGCGGCTCGAATCTGCCGGCAAGCCATAGCCGCCAGCTGACGGTTTGCGGCCGCCGCTTTGTTTCCCAAGTTTGCGCTCGTCCAGAGTAGTGGAGCAAACTGCTCTGCTCCTGGCATACGAGCGACTCTGGCCAAACACTTACCATAATCGATAATCAAAGTGTTGTGTCTGCTCGCCCGCTTGGCTGGCGCCAGAATCATTAGCTCGGCCCAAATAAGATCCGCTCAGATCCAACACATCCGGCCCAAAGCTGGCACCCCCATTCACCGCCACTCGCTCGCTCGCCTACTTCTGGCGCCGCCAAGCCGAGCTCTGAGTTTGCCCCCCAGAGCTCGGTGGCTGCAAATTGCGCGCAAGCAGCCCGCTGAGCGCCAAGCTCCCCTCGCAAACCAAAACACTTGCCGCGCTAAAAGCAAACCGGGCGAGCAGCCTCGAGCCCGCCTCTTCCAGGGCCGCGAGTCGGGGGCAGGTGACGTGTTGGCCGATCCGCTTCCGGCCACCCGTCTGGCCGGCGGGCTGGCTCGGCCGAGTTTAGGCCGGATTGATTGGCTTGGGCGCTCGTTGGAGGCGCTGAAATGTAACACTTGGCCCATCGATTATGTTTACTGATGCAGGAAGGGGGAGGCGCCGGCTGAGGCGGGTTGGGCCGAACGGGTTGCTTTGGCGGCCAACCAGCCGGCTCGCTCGCTGGCGCCCAAGTTTTGCTGATAAACTCAAATGTTGTGCGAGCGAATATTCAGCCAAGGCCAGCAAGCTCGAGATTTCTTGCCACAAGCGCTGAGGCTGGGAGCGCAACGGGTTAATCCGCCTGCTGGGCCTACGATTTCGATCCAGCTCTCGCTGAGCTGAGGTTGAATTGCCGGCTTCATCGCACTTCGTTCGGCCGAAGCTGCCAACCATTTCGCCACCTCAACTCTCCGGCTAGCAGCTCGCATCGAGGCGACCAAGTCCGCCTCTCGAAGCGCCGCCGACTCCTCTGAGCCTTGAAACCGTCCTCCTGCACAAGTTGACACATCTGCACTGACTGCGCCGGCTTGAGCTGAGCAAAGTTACCTGGCTTAGCGGCGACGGCGGCGGCCTGGAGGCTTCATAATTGGATTCCCTCGGTTTGCGCCTTTTTGGAGCGTGAGAACGGAGAGCCTCGCAAACTCGCCGTCCCCTCTGGCCGGCCAGCTCGCCCGCCCGATTGGCCACTCATGAGCGAGCGCCGAAGCACTGAAAAGCCTCCCCTAACCCAGAAAGGAACCCAGAAGAGCTCTTGACCAGACTAAAACTCCAGCGACCGCAACGACAACAACTGTCTGACACTAATAGGAGTTTGGCATCCACTTTCCTGTCCGCTTTGATCGGATTTCACTCGCTCGCATGTGCTCCAGTCAATCCTCAGCGCCAAGGTGGCGCTGCGGCCACCTTGGCGCCTCCAGCGCTCGCTTGCAGCCTTAAATGTGACACACAAGCGTCTCACCTGCCAGCCAAGCGCGCCTCTTGCGCACTGATCAGTCTGGAAGTTGGCTGGCAGGTTGCTTGGCGAGCTCGTTGCTAAGTTAGCTTGGTGGCCCTCGATTGATGAGCCAACCATAGAAGTTTATCGGGGGAAGGATGGGCGCCGACAAAGAGCAACGAAAACACTATGCTGATCAGTCTGCACCCAAAGCAAACCGTCACCAGCTGAAATAATGCGCCTCGAACTAGCGCTCATTGTGGGCATAGTATTCTTCTGCTGCTGGTGCGCTTACATAATAGTCAAGATGAACTCGAGCGTGGACATTTCGCAAGCGAGCGAGTCAAGTTTGCCCACCGCAAGTTACTTCAACTTTTCGCGTTTCAACGCAAGCCACCAGTCCGCCGGCCAGGCGCCCTATCGCGTCCAACAGCAACAGCGCCACACGGGCGCCCTCTACGACCAGCGCCAAGCGGAGGCCAACGCGCCACTCCGCGCCCACCTTGCGGGCCCAAATTCAAGCTACAGCGAGCAGCTCGTCTCGAGCTACCAGCTCAGGCCGCCCTACCTGGCGCAAATGGGCTGGCCGGCGGCGGCGGCCCCAGCCCCAGCCCCAGCC
>ENA-UOVY01000501-UOVY01000501.1-plant-metagenome-genome-assembly--contig:-NODE-501-length-17729-cov-600.395383_pt1 | contig 17729 bp, 13 predicted proteins | sample MGYA00249840_ERZ761561 | MGnify/ENA primary metagenome ERZ761561 (study PRJEB28882, sample SAMN05720143) | plant metagenome | isolation source: Guanajuato, Mexico | place: Mexico:Guanajuato, Mexico...
GCCGCCGCCGCCGCCGCCGCCGCCGCCGCCGCCACCCGCCGACGACTCCACCAGGCGCTGGTACTCGTCACGGGTGGCCCACTCGTTTGTGGTGGCCCCATCGATGATGATGGTCAGCGAGGCCGCTTGTTGCTGCTGGTGCAATAAGCAGAGTAGGGCGTAGTAGCAAGCATAATAGTGGAATGAGTGTAGCATAATAATGCATAATAATCAGCTAACCGGAAGAGCAACACTTGCGATCGAGTTAACCGGAGGTCTTGTCGCTGTTGCCGCCGCTGCTGCTGCTGCTGCTGCAGATGCTGCCACAACTGCTCCCCGCTCCCACAACTAGTGGCGCCGACTAAGGAACTTGGATGGGCCCCTAACTTCGGATCTAGTCGCTGGCTGGCTGGCTGGCTGGCTGGCTTGCTAGCTAGCTCGCTCGCTCGCTCGCTTGCTGCTTGCTCTCAATCGACTCTTGCTCTTGCTTCCACACAGGCTCTCGCACAGTCAATGCGAGCTCAGACTAAAACTCTCTCGCAATTTATCCTCCTCAGATTTGGACGGCCGCCTGCCGCTTCGGTATGGCAGGCGCGCGGCGCTGACTTGCGCGCTAGGTGCCCGACGAGAGCGCACTCGTGCGCCCCGCCGCCGCCGCTCCCCGTTGCGGCGGCCGCGCGGGCTTTGGCGGCTGGGCGTGGCGGCCCGCGCAGTTGGCTTGCAACCGACTGGCCGGCCCACCACAATGGCCGCCCCTCGAGCGGCATCCCTTGTGTCTGCGCGCGTCTGGCCCACAAGGCTGGCTGGCTGGCTGGCTGGCTGGCTGGCCGGCCGGCCGGCCACAATTATTGCTCGAGGCGGCAAATTTTCCGCAAGCTAGAGCTGCGGCGCAACAGCGAGCGCTAGCCATTGTCGCCCTTGTCGCGCTCGCAAGTGTGTGTTTTTCTAATCAAGGCAGCTGTGTTGGCCTACAGGCGGCCGCAGCTAAACGGATAGCTGGCGCCCAGCTCGCGCCTCTGCCCTCCGCCGAGTGGGCGCGCGAACACTGGGAACGGAACCTGCTCCTCGGCTGGCTGGCTGGCTGGCTCCCTCGTCTAGTTAGCTCGGCGACGGCGGCCGCCTTCACGCCGCAAGCGCTGCTGCAGGTCTAGCAACAAGTCGTTTGCGGCGCACTCATCGTAACTGGCTGGCCGCACTCGCGCTCTCGGCGCCAGCTTAGGGGCTGCGTAGCGAGAGCCTTAGATGGCAAACAAAGGCCCTCGCTAGATAGGAGCTCCCCTCGAAACTTGGCGCCTTTGACTCATCGGGCGCGCTCGCCTGTGCCTGCTCATCGATGGTTGTCACCGATTTCTAGCCCAGCGAGCGCAACACAAGGATTCACCCGCAGGCCGCAGCCGGTCGGCCGGTCGGATTTGGCTGGATGGGCGAGGAGCACAGGGCGAGCGCGTGCAGCTTGGCGCCGCGATAAAATCGTCTGCCCTCGGCGCTGCTGCATTGGCCCTCTCTGCAACAATGGGCGCGCTGGCAGACCCATTGAAGCCGGATGGAGCCTTCGAGCTTCAGAGGAGCGCGATGTGAAAGCCTGGCCAGGCCGCTGGCCAACTCGTTAGCGAGCTGGCTCGCCAAGGAAACAGGCCAGCGGCGAACCCTCGAGTTTGCGGGGGAGTGTCGGGTGCATTGCGTGTGCCTTGCAGCGTCTCCGCTCGCTGCGAGCGCAAGCAGCAAGCAAGCGGCCGACCGACAACAAGTTGCGCAGTGGGCCGCGCGCGACTCGCGCTCCTTGGAAAGGGCGCGAAAATCAACCGGCCGCAGTGGAGTGAACTCGCGTTCACTCTCTGGCCGCCGCCGCTACTGCCGCTGCTGCAACCCGATTGGCCACCAGCCGAGCGCAAACCCGCCCGCAAACCGGCCAACCAACCGCTTCCGTGGCGTCTGATCAAATAAACACTCGAGCTCTGCCAAGATTGGCCACAGGCGATCTCGCTTGGCCAAGAGCGCGGCCCACTTGCGCCGAAAGCCCTGCTCACCGGCGCCCACTGCAACCAACCCAATTCGCTCGGTGGGCGCCGAGGACGGGCCGCTCAGCGGCCGCTGACTCGCCGACCACCTGCTGGCCGAGCGGGCGGCCTGGCCCTGTTTGGTTAGCTAGCGAGCTAGCCAACAAGGCAGGCAGGCAGCGAGAAAGTAAGTAAGACGGAGGGAGACAAACAAGCGCACTTGCCTGCTTGCTCATGCTGGCGCCAAGCGAGTGCTTGACTCGAAAACATCTTTCCATGCTTCGAGTTTGAACTCAGTAGCCCATTGACAACTCCCTCCCGTCGCCGCCAGCCCTCAGACGCCGGCTTGAACCCGAGGTGAGAGAGCTCCAACTCCAACTCAAACTCAAACTCCAGCTCCAGCCCGAGCGAGGGGGCTCTCGGCTGCGCTGAAGAGAGTAGGCGCAAAGCCTGGCCCAGCTAACAGTCTGCCGGCTTAAGCCAATAATGAGATCCTTATCCACACTCAGGATATCCAGCCCACTTGCTGTCTCTGGCTAAGCGGCGGGCGCGCAGCCTGAGCGCCCGACGTCGCCGCCGCCGCCGCCGCTTAGCCAAGAGCAACTTATCCGTCTATGTACGAGAGGAGACATCCGCCGGCTCTGGCAACTAGGAAACTGGGAGCGCCAGCGCGGGCGCTAGGCGCACCACGCTGAACCAAGCTGGCGCCAACGCTGCAGCGGCAGCCTGTGCGCCGTCCAAACTTGAACGCCCGAGCGCGCAGTGAACAGCCTTGGGCGCGCAATCTCCGGCGAGCCGAGCAGTCCGTTTTTGAGCAAAACCAAGCGTCGGCAGACGAGCGAGCGGCTACAGTGTTTTGGAGGAAGGGAGCTGTCTGCAGCCCCCTCAACCAGTCTGGCGCCACCAAGCCCTCAGTGTGGCGGCCGCGCGCAACCTTGGGCGGCTCGCAGGTGGCCGGGAAGCCAGTCGGCGCCCGCTGGATCCTCTGGCGAGCAGCGAGCAACGAGGAGCCGCAAGAGACGGGAGGCGGCGGCGGCCTGGGCGCACATAGCGGCAACCAGCGAGCGGGCCAACAAGTGCCCACCAACCAAATGGACACCAGCAGGCCTCTTGGGCGGATAAAACGCGGCGCCAGAGTTGGGCAGGTTGGTTGCGTGTTTGCCCTGAAGTGGCCTGATGATAATCTTGCGCCAGAAGTAAGAGCGGCATTGGAAGCTCGCATTCAACAAAAGGCCGCTCGAGTCTTGCTTACGTCGGCAAGCAGATAAAGCAACTTTATTCCAACTTGTTCCAGTATCCTTATTAGGTTTGCCGTTCTCTTCTCTTCCCTTCTCCTCCCTTCCAGCTTGCTTCTAGACAAGCAATCCCAATGGGAGAGTCCCGTGGGTTTAGTTCTAGAGGGCTCGCTGATCTTGGCACTAGATGCGCGGACTTGGTTGGAGCCGGCCGGCCGACCTCTCGCGGTCAGTCGCTGCAGGCTGGCCGAGCAAGCCTCGCCGACCTTCAAACGACCTCAGCCGGCGGGCGAGCGGCGGGCGAACGACCTTGGGCTCGCTGAACATTCGCCCGCTGACCGACGGACTCGCCGGCCAAGCCAATACCGCCCATCAACAGCCTAGTCCCTCCAAGTAAAGCAGCTCTGTCTCGCCAGACAATGGCGCTGATACGAGAGAGCAAAAACAACAACAACAACAGGAAGAAATCGCATTCTTGGCTGCTCCAGTTTTCTCGAACAACAATCGGCTGGCTTTTCCACTGGCTGCCTGGCTCTATTGCTCCTAGTGGAGTTGCTGGTGCTTGAGCTTGGACTTTGTTGGGAGGTTGGAAGTGGAGCTGCTCACGCAGTGGCCAGCTAGTGTCCATTGGGTTGGGAGGGTTCCTGGTGCTGCGTTTCCAGGCTTTAGCTTGGATGGGATGGGCTAGGCTGAGCGGGTGGCCTGCATTGGCCCGCTATCATATCTGCTTGTTGTTAGTGTTGCAAAATGCTTGTTTGTAAACAAGCTCCGGTTGTGGCGCTGGCGCAACAACAACACCACCAGCGTGGCCGCGGCAGAGCCAACGGACAACCAACGTGCGCCGCCAAGAGATGGATCCGCGTTGGCGCTAAATAAATACAGACGCCCACTGGCGGCTTGGCCTGGGAAACTAGGTTAGCCAGCCAGCCAATGAGCTAGCCCGACTTCCTTGGGCCGGCAAGCCAAGCCCGCTGGCAAACAGCGCCCGGCTGGAAGTCTGCCGACTCGGCGCTAGGTTGCTGCCGCGTATATAGGGAGGCCGATTTGCGGCTGGCTGGCTGGCGGGCAAGCGCCAGCCAGCCGGCCTAAGGAGAAGCTCTCGCCGTCCATTCATCATGTGCTAACAACTTGCGCCGAGTGTTGATCTGGAAGGATGATCTATCTATCCGGCTGCCAGCTGGCTCGGCCGTCTTCGGTCCGGCGCTCTATGGAGTTTGGAGTTTGGATTTGGATTTGGATTTGGAGTTTAACTTGGCGCTGCTCGTTGTCTGGTGGCGTCCTTTTGATCAAATCCATGAGCATCGGGCGATCTTGCACACAAACGCCAGCTGGCCCACCATTGGTGCAGCCCAAACAATCGAAGCTTCCAAACGTTTCCGATCAAAACCACTCGAATTTTTGCTTAGCCGAAAGCGAGAGAGCAGCCACTAATTGCGCCCAACAACTGGCTCGAGTGACAGCGAAACTGGCGTGCATGTTAATGAAGCAACAAAGCCGCTTAACTTGCCTGATTAGCATCGCTAAGGCTCATTATCCGGCCGCCGATCTTGGCCGAGGGCTCTGCCGGCCAAATTGCTTCATTGTTGTCCTAAAACCAACACGGCCAACCTTTCTCCTCCTCCTCCTCCTCCTCCGCCGCAGTGATTGTCCCTTGGCGGCTCTGTTAACAGGTGCAGCTCATCCGTCAGCAGCGACACGACAAGGCCGCCGCCAGAAGACGACCATCACAACAGCGCCCAGCCGAGGGTGCTCGCGCCACCACTTGCGTCAGGCCCGCGGCCACCGGACCAAACAAGTCCATGGGCGGCCAAAGTGAGCTCGAGCCGCACTTGGCTTCCGATTGGAGGTTGGAGGTGGCCGACTCGAACTGAGAGAGGGGCCGGCTCGGGCTCTGAATCTGGAGCTGGCCTCAAGCCTCACCGGACTGGCGACGAGTGGCCGCGGCCAGTTGCGCCCCCCCCCCTCGTTGGGTTGGCTCGAGGCATCGGCCTTGCTTCACGAGTGTTTGTCAAGTTGGCCGCTCGGCCAGCTGAGGCTCAAGGCCGAGCGCAAGCATCACGCGCCGCCTCACCAGCCAGGTGAACGTCGCCTGGCTCGAGCTTGGCCTGGAACCCGATCGCTCCAGTTCTAGAGCCTCTCGAGCGCGGCCGACCTTTTGTTTGGGATGTTAACTTTGCGCCGCGACCGACTTATAGCTCGCCAATTTGGTTGATTGAGCTCCAGCCAGCTGTCCTATAAGGGGGCCCACGAAAGGGCGAGAATGTTTGCACTTTCACGCAAGCGGCCAACACAAAACGCTCACCAAAAGCTGAAACCAAACACCAAGGGTGGCGCTCGCAAGCAGGTGAGCCGGAAGTAGGCTGGACGAAGGGCGAGCAAAATATGGCGTCTGTTTGCTCGCTTGAGCTCGAGCCCTGAATTGAGCCACTCACATGAGATTAGCGCGCCAACTTCCGGCCAATCGAGCCGATCACTCAAATAAGCTGACACCTTAGCCAGGTTTGGTGGCTAGAAGGGGCCTTGATTTTTTGGTTCACCCAGTTTGGTGGTTTATTTGTGGCTAAGCCTTGGAGGCTGCAGATGGCTGGCCGGCTGGCTGGCTGGCTTTGAAGCTGCAAGCGACATCAGCGTGAACGGCGTCCACCGCCGGAGAAGCCAAGTGGGCGAGCAAGTGGAGGGGAGAGGGGCGCCATCTATGTGCGGCCGGGTGCCTCAGGGCGGAGTGCCGATTTGGGAGCGAAAGCAAGTCTTGATCGGGGGAAAGGCCGACAACAAGTTGAGGGTGTCGCCTGCCGACGCGAGCGATCGCTTTGGAGAGAGATGGAATCGCTCACTGAGCTTCAGTGCGGAACTGCTCGCCAAATGTTGACAGGAAACGAGTGCCCTGCGAGCTCGCCAGTGAGCTGGCCGCGTAGAAAACACGCGCTTGCGGAAACTCAAGCCGCCAAAGAGGAGACAAATCTGCGCCAAAAGCATCGGTTTGGACGCTTCACGGGCCGGAAGCTGGCTCGGCCTTGCCGCCCTCCTGTCGCTCCCAGAGCGCCCTGTAGAATCCGCGCTCGCGTTTCATCAACTCCTCGTGTCTGCCCAACTCAACCACCTTGCCCTCGCTCAGAACTGCAACCTTGTCTGCGTCCTTGACGGTGGCCAGCCGGTGCGCTATGGTGAGGCTGGTGCGGCCCCTGCGAGCCTTGTTGAGCGCGTCCTGTACGACTGTCTCGTTCTTGGTGTCCAGCGCCGAGGTTGCCTCGTCGAAGATCAGGATGGGCGCATTTCTAATGAGTGCGCGCGCTATTGCTATTCGCTGGCGTTGGCCGCCCGACAGTTGGCTGCTCGAGTAGGCGGAAGTGGAGAGTTCTGTGTCGTATTGGTCGGGCAGGCTCATGATAAAGTCGTGTATGTTTGCCGTCCTGGCTGCTTGAACAACCTCGTCCATGCTCACGAAGCGGCTGTTGTCGCCGTAGCGAATGTTGTCGCCAATGGTGTAACTGAGCAAAGTTGGCTCCTGGCTTACGAGTCCAATTTGCGATCTAACCCAGTTTGGCTCAACCAAACGAAGATCGTTTCCATCGAGCGTCACTCGGCCAGCGTGGTAATCGTAAAACTTTTCTATTATAGAAACACAGGTGCTCTTGCCAGAACCTGAGCCGCCAACAAGGGCAACGCTTTCGCCTGGCGCAACGCTCAGGGTGAATCCGTTCAACACTAAGGCGCTCGGCCTGTTTGGATAAGCAAACTCGACGTCGCGAAACTCAATGCGGCCGCGAGCTTGGAGGCGCGGAACGAGCGAGTTTAGGCGCGACGACTTGCGTCGCATGTAACTGGGCAGGGCGCTTATGTTTGAGAGGCGCCGGTTGACCAGCCTGTCACCCATTTCGCCCGCCTCCTCCGCCAACTCGGCCTCCTCATAACGGTGCTCCGGCTTCCCCTTGGCCGGCGTCTGATCGGCCGCAAGGCCAGGCGCTTGCCTCGCGGGCTCCATGAAGGCGATCGAGCGCTTTGGCTTGGCTGCGGCGGCTGCGGCGGCCGGGCTTGCGGTTTGGCTGGCTGCTACGTCGGGCGCGCTGAAGACGCCCGTGGTGGCGGCCGCCATCTGTTCCAGGTGGAGCCGATTTTGCTGCTCGAGTTGCTGGCCAAGTGTGAGCGTCTGCAGCACTTGGGGCGAGAACTCGCGGTTCATGCGGTAGAGGCGCTCGATTGACTTGCGAGCCTTCAGCAGCTCGGGCAGGAAGACGAGCGCTCGGAAAGTGTCGTTGACCGCGAACAGGACGACCGGGCAGACGCTGGTTGGTCGGGTTTTGTTTTGGTTGGGTTTAGTTCAGTTTGGTTTGGTTTGTTTTGTTTCGTTGCGTTTTGTTTGCGTGCATTTGTTTGCATTGGAGGAGGATGGTTGTGTTAGTTCAAGTGCACTGTTGCTAGAAGCCAGCCGCTCGCATCTCTGGATCTCGGGCGGCGCAAGCCAAGGCTCCACTTACATGAAGATCGTCTGCAGGTCAATGCGGCCATCAACGAGCAGGTGGCAGCCGTAGTACATTGAGGCGCTCCATGACATGGCCGGCATGACAAACTTGAGGCTGGTGAGAAAGGTGCGCAGCCAAACTAGCGAGCGCCCGTTACTTTGGTTCCATCTGGTTAGCTCAAGTTGGTTCATCGCTTTCTCTCTCTTTTCCATCGCCTTCCATCTACTCACCCAACTTCGCGCCTCCTTATAATGTCGCTGAATCGGTCCGTAAAGAACCGCTCCTTGTTCAGCGAGGCAATAGTCTTGATGTTGGACAAGGCGTCGGCCATCAGGTGGGCCAGTTGGGCATCAAACTTTTGCTGCAAGCTCGACTCCAGCTGAACTATTCGAGATTCGATGATTGTGGTTAGGAGAACGAGGAGGGCAAAGCTCAGACAGAAGAGCGAGAGGCGCAGGTTTTGGCCGAAGCCGAAGAAGGCGCCGGCCGCAAGCGTTGACATGGCCTCCAATATGGTTGCCACTCTCGTTCCAGCCATGCTTTGGATGTTGCTTATGTAGGAGTTCAGTCTGTCGCATAGGGCGCCCGCACTGTTCGCGTCCATATCGAAATAAAACATCGGCTTGCTGAGCAGCGAGTCCATTGTCTTCACTCGCAACCGAACGCTCATCTTCTCGCCCACGTAACCAGGTAGGATGACCTGCAAGAAGGAGACTATAAATACAAAGGTGCTGAAGGAGAGAATGACTAAACCAAAAAGGTGCAAGTAGTCGCCGATTTGCTCCAAATCGTTGTAAGCGAAAGCGGAGAAGAGGTAACTGTGCGCGATGAGGTTGATGGGCAGGATGAGGCCGGAGAGGAAGCAAATGAGCGCTGCTGCAAGCGAGCTCCACTTTGGCATCTCGACAAACTGCCACAGCTGCCAGGCTGAGACTCGCTGGGTGTTGAAATCTGAGGAGGCTCCGCTTGAGGCATCGTCGAGGTCCTCCTCTTCGTCGTCATCGTCATCATCATCATCATCGTTGTCATCGTGTTCAATTGAGTGGTCGCTGTTTTGGGCGCCAATTTCGCCTCCATCACTAGAACTAGCCTCACTGAAGGTTAGCGCTCGCTCGAGCGGATTCAGCTTAAGCTTGTTTGGGTCAAGCTCGCAAAGTTGGTGCGTCTTGTTACCCTTTTGCTTTGGCTGAACCAAGGGCGGCGCAAAATCGTCCACCTGAAGCCTGAGTGGCGCGCAAACAACAGCCGCCAGCTGATCCTCGTACATCTGCTTGTAAATTGCTGGCCCCTCGCTCGGATTCCTCGCAAGCAACTCCTCGTGGCTCCCGCACTCGACAACCTGACCTTGACTCATCACCACGATCAGGTCAACGTGCTTGATGGTTGCAAGCCGGTGGGCCACAATCAGCGTGGTCCTATCCACGCTGGCCGCCTTGAGCGCCTCCTGAACCTGCGCCTCGCTCTCAGTGTCCAGCGCCGAGGTGGCCTCGTCCAAGAGCAAAATCTTTGGCTTCCTTATGAGAGCGCGAGCAATTGCAATCCTCTGCTTCTGTCCACCAGACAGCTGAACTCCGCCAGAACCAACGCGAGTGTTGTAACCATTTGGGAGTCTTGAGATAAAATCGTGCGCGTTTGCAGCGCGCGCAGCCTCAATCACCTGTTGCATGAGTGCTGGCTCAAACTTTCCATTCTGATTCCCATACTTGAGCTCATCCTCGTTGCTCAAACCAAGACGTATGTTTTCAGCTATGGACATGTCAAACAAACGAGGCTCCTGGGTGACAACGCCAATTTGGTTGCGCAACCAGGCGACGCTCAGGTCCTTGATGTTGTGCTGGCCGATGAGCAGCTGGCCGCCCGTTATATCGTAGAGTCTCTGGACGAGCGATAGGACTGTCGACTTGCCCGACCCGCTTGGGCCCACAAGCGCGACCGATTGGCCGGCCTTGATCTCGAGGTTGAAGTAGTTTAGGACTCGCTTGTTGGTGAACTTCTCGATTTCGCCCCCAATCATGCGCTTGATTGCGGCCGAGGATCTGCGTGCTGAGCCATCGGAACTGTTGGCCATTGGCCCCCCAACAGCGGACGGATTGCGTGCCGCCCGTTGAAGCTCAAGCTCGTCGGCAAGCTCGTCGATGAGGCTCTGTCTGCGCGCGCTAACATTTGGCTCCGATTTGAGCGCCTCTGGCGGCCTCTGACCGGAACCGGGCGAACCAGGTAAGTTTAGGAAGGGCAACGTCGAGCGGCGTCGAGTTGGCCCCGAACGATCGGCGTAACCAAACTGAATCATGCGAAAACTAATGGACGGCTGCCATCTCCTAAGCTTGGCGCCTCGCTCGGATGATGGATTTATCTTCGAGCGACGCTCGATTGCTGCATAGATGCGCGCAATGGACCCCTTAGACTGCTGCAGGGCCTCCATAAATGGGATTGAAATGAGTATGTTTACAATGGAAACTTCGGCCCCTCGCATGACAGCCAATACGGTTGACTTGTTCAATGGGCCATCATCGTAGGGTGGAAACAAGCGCATTGCATAGAAACAATAGGCCGCAAAGCAGGCAAATATGGAAAATTTGGACAACGACGTATTGAGGGCCGTGTAGAGGTGCTTGATTAGGGATTTTCTATATACTGGCTGGAGGCTAATGCTGTAGCGTGTCATCTCCTTCTGTTGACCATTGAAGGCAAACACAGTTCTTATTGCGGCCAAAATTTCCTCAGCTAATTGGAGCGATCGTTTAGAGAAGAGCGCCTGCTGGCCAATTGCAACCGCTTGCAGTTCGCTCAGGTAAGCGATCACAAGTCCAACCACCAACACGAAGGGCATGCAAAATGCGGCCAACTTGAACATTTGGTAGAAGGCAGTCAGCGCAAAGAGGCCAACATGTCCAATGAAGTAGCTTAGAAGCGCTAATTTCATTCCAATTCCATCCTCGTATTTCTCAACTAAAGCGTTCAGCGAGGAACCAGATCCGCTAGCGCTATCAATGGCCTCAAACCAGGTGACCTCCTGGTGCAAGGATGAACGGAAGTAGAGTATTTTAACGCGCGATGCTTGCTTTTTGGCGGCCCAAGTGATGAGTGTCATGCCAACAAAGAAGGCACACAGTTGCGTAAGCGCTAATACAAACGCTGACCCATTAATTTCGAAGCTCTTTCGCAGGAATTGATTTGATTCGCGTTTCAAAATGTCATGTACGGCCGCCTTGATAGAATCCTGATCCTCCTTTGCTCCCGCTGAGGCGTCGTGATCGAATAATGGCGTCACGATAGAGTGGAGCGGGCTTAGGAAGGCGTAGCTGGCGTATGAGGTGGGCGGGGGCGTTGGAAGCGCTGCCGGATTGGCCACGGGAGGGCCAAAAATCGGCCCGCCCCCAGCGCTCTTATCTGGGTTGGCCGGCCCGAGCGAGCCTCTTGGATGTTGTGAACTCTCGCTCCCGTTAACTCTTATAGCTGGCTCGCTTGAGTTGCCCAGCTGCTCAAGCCAGCTCACCTGCTTCGAGTATTGACCCATAAGCGAGGCCATGATGGCCAAAATAAACACTGAAATCGGTTGCCATGAGGCGGCGTACCACATAAACATAACGCCAAGGCCAACCGCCACCCGCTCGCGAAAGGTTGCATATTTGAACAAGTCTAGGGTTGCAACGCTATTCTGGCGCTCGGCATACTCCATATTGTCATAGGAGTGTTTTGTGTATTGGCTCAAACTCTTGTTCAGCTTACTTCTAAGCCGGCGCCTCTTCCGGTTCAACTTAGTGAGCGTCCTTTGGACAATCGAGCGATGCTTCTCGTCAAGGTGCTGGCTTTTCATGTCGTTGTGTTTCTTTGAATCTTCGAGTTGAATGGCTTGAATTGGCTGAAACTGCTGCTGCTGCTTCCTGGTGGCCGGAGAGCCTCTCTCGCTGGATCTATCTTTCGGCGAAACCCCGTTTGTCTTTAGCATCGGCATCTCTAACCCCCCTCGACTTTTTACTCTCGACTCCGCGAAAAATCCAACTATCAACCAGGAACTGGGAGGCTCGAGTTTGTTTGAGCTTGTTCGCTAGCCGTTATCAGGTGAATGCTAGCCAACGAGCGAGTATCTCTCCCTCTCTCTCTCTCTCTCTTCCGCCCTCCAGTCACAAGGCCTCACAGCAAAGCTGTCGTTTAGAACGGAATTATAATTATAGATTTTTCACCCTGGACGTCATGCCGATTTGAGTTTAAATTCTCAGCCGAGTTCGTAGCTTGCGACGACTGTTTTAATTAAAAGAGTGTGTCGGTATCCTGCACCCAAATGTATCTGTTGCAGGACCTTCTGGTTTGGTGGCTTCTGTTTCTATCAGTATTGTTATTGTTGGTTTTATTTCCGCTAGTTCTATTGGGTAGGCTAAAAGTTTTTGAACCTCTACATGTAATTTAATTGAGGCTAACAGGAGCTCACATATTGAGTTTGAGTGACAGTTAATGCAACGATTAGAGTCGATGAGTTGCATGATCAAGCTGATATTGCTTGGTTCTCAACTTGGACAAGACTATTTATCAGACATCAGAAGGCTCAGTTTGCGCGCTCCTGGAGTGAACTTGAACCGACCATATCCTTGGTACCGCCAGTCAGGTGCCTTAGGGTCCAAGAGAAACGCGAACACAATAGACAATGTGGCGGCCCGATTGAATTTGCCTATCTTTCGTAAGCAGAAGCTCGCAATAAGCTGGCAGCGTGAGGACTCTCTCAAACTCTGAGAGTCAAATTTCAACAAAGCATAAGCCGCTTACTCAACCACTATGAGCTAATGACAACCAATCAGCCGCTCGTATGCGCGAGGAAGCCGATCAATCAGAGGATCATGAAGCCGATGATACAAGACCTCGGCGCGCGAGCTCCTGTTTGCTAGCCGGGAGTTTCGGCCGCTCTATTGGACCCGATGCCTTTCAGTGATGCATTATGTATTCAGAGTTGTGTCACTGCAAATCAAAGCATCGAGTTCGATTTCATTGTTTCCAGTTAGCTAATGACGACAGGGCCCCTCAACTCTATTATCCTTTGGCTGAACTCTCGGAACTCGGACTCTCATTCTGAAATAGGATCACTTTTGGTGGAGTCAGCTGGGCTGGGTAGGGCGGAGGTGACAACTAGACAGTCGAAATGATCTCCATGTTGCCGACAAGTCTACTGATGGAGGAGTTGGTCCATGTTTCGGCATCAATGGCAGGCTGCGATCCCAATGTGCCAGGATAGGTAGCATTCCGTGCTGAAGGTTAGAAGTGCGCCAATCACTGGATCAGATGCGACTACGGCTCAACCTCCAACTAGCAATCGCGAGACTGCAATCATGGGCGACGAATTTTTGCGATAAAATGCGCTCGCTAAAGCTGTAGAAGTGACTAGGAATAAATTATAATGGCATGAAAAATCGATAGGCTTTCTGTGTGGATAAAATCTTTCATAAATGTTGCTAGTTGCCTAATGGAACACCTCATCGGAGTTGTTTACTTTCTCTTTGCTGTGGAGCTGGTGTTAGATCTTGATCCTGGTGCTGAAACTCCCACGGAATCGGACGAATGCAATTTGAGCAAGTCCAGGGCTTGGTCAATGGAGGAGGCATTTTCCCCATCATCGAGACGATTCAAATTTGGCACTAGTGGTATCGGCACTGGGTTTATCTTCTTGTCCTGCTTGCCTTGCTGCCTCTGCTCCTCTTCAAGTGTTTTGTGAATGTCATGTCTAGTCACTTTTGGGACGATTTCAGCAGCTAGCTGTTGTTTAGAAGTCTTGGCTTTGGCGCTCTTCTCCGCAAGCTCCATTTCACGCTCATAGGCCACCTTATTGGCAGCCTTCCTATCTCTCTCCTCTTGGGCCTTGAGTTCCTTTTCTCGCTGCCTATCAAGCTTTCTGTTGATGTGTTTATCATCATCGCGCCAATATTCCTCCTCTTTTTTCTTCGCTACGGCCTCACTCTTGGCCTTCTTTTGGGCCTCCTTCCTTTCACGTGCCTCCACGGCCTTAGTGTTGATCCCCATCTTCTTACCCATGTTTATCACTCCAAATGTCTGGCTTATTTGCCAGCCCTCGCTTGTTTGCTAAGGATGGTCTTGTTTGGAAATGATTAAATTGCTGTTTTGATCTATTCTTGGGCCATATATCATGTGATCAAGAGGAAAGAGTCTCGCTAAAAGTTGCCATACAATCATGTGAGATAATTACAATCATAACAGATAAGTTTTGCGGTAAAAATTCAACATAAATTGGCCAAAGAAGGTAGCTGAGATGGGATCGCGAAATTTAGATCGGTGGAGAAGTTTCGCGTGTTTGCAACCAGCTGATTGCAACTCACACGTCAAAAGCAGGCATGACCGGCGACCATAGACTCACTGTCGCTCTGGCTCACTCATGTGTATGCGCATGGCGGAGATCCCGGCACTTGGCCTGTGGCATCATGGTTGGCCGGTTCTGATGGGGCAACCAGCTGACAGGTCCACTCTCGTTTGGTCCGTCCCATAAGCCTTTGGAGCTCATTTGAATGGCATAGGCTCCTTCTAGACTCACACTAACCCGCCAGTTTGGTTCAAAGGAACGAAGCTGGTTTGAGGCTGACAGGGCGGCTAGAGGCGAGCTTATTAGTGATACAGGTGTGAGCCGCTCTCAGCAAGTCCACCTGTTTGCGCTCTCCCTCTCTCGCTCTCTCACACACACATACACACAGACAGGCACAAACACACATAAGCGGCGCTTCAGGTAGTGGATGTTGCGCGCCGGTCGCCGTTCAGTATGGAGTGAGCGCGCATTCAATTGGCCTACTTCCACTTGTCTTAGGACGCTCGCTTATGCAACTTGTCCGATGACTCAAAACAAGCTTAGCAGTTGTTAGTTTCATTCCGGCTCGGCCAAAGTTTGTTGTTTGGCTGCAAAGATTGGCCGCCATCTCAACGGCTCATTTTCGCGCTTTAAACTCTTCACAAAATGGCCCGGCTCATCCATGGGCTCTGCTATTGAGCCTCCTAAGCCGGAGCGAGACTAAATAACTAACTAGCAACAACGGCATTACCGACGGCGGCAATGCTAGACAGAGGAGGCGAGATTCAGCTGGCCAGTCTCCCCGCAGAGCGAGCTCTCGTCTATCCTACTCTCCCGCTCAGGTGCGGCCGCTTGATAATCGAAGCCATATTTCGACATAGACCCATGATCAAGGGGTAGCTGCGGCGGGCAAACGGGAAAGGGGATGGAGATTTACTGTGGACGCCAGATCACGGCCATTTAAATGCCAGACTCCAGAGTCCATAAGGAGGAGGAGGAGGAGGAGCAAGATAGGGGGCAGCGAGAACGCGGCCGAGGACTCAAGGAACTGGAACTGGAGAGGCCAACGTGGATGGAGAGGAAAGCGAGCACGAACAGGAGCAAGAGCGGCATCAAGAGGCAAAGGAGCGAGGGTAGCAAAGTTTGGGCTAAATCGGCAGTGGTCAGTGGAGCCGCAAACCAGCACTGGTCGCCGGAGAGTCGGATCGTAACGGTGAAGGAGCCTGCTAGCTGGCTGGCCGAGACAGGGTGAGAGTGAGTGGGGGCAGAGCTAGAAAGGGAGGCAGAGAGAGAGAGCTTGGATTGGAGGCAGCGCTACTTGCCAGGCACCAGCGCCGGCACCAAGAAACAAAATGCGTCTCTCCATCTCCATCTCCATCCGCACAAACTAGAGTTGCCGCCGGCTTGCTGTGAATGTGGTTTGTGCGGTTGCAATTGGTGTTGCCATTGCGGGTGCACCTGTCCAATTGGCTCGGACCAACCGGCCAGTCCGACGGACGGACCAACAGGCCGGTCACATTTGCATACAAACTCTCAGTAGCCGATGCTAATGATCATAGTCCATCCGAGTTTATTAGAAGACACACACACACACATACAGACAAGCTGGGCTCTGCTTTGGTGACAGTGCGAGCATTGTTTACGCTGCGCACCTTTCGCTGCCACAATTTGATGCAATTAATTAATTAATTAACCGGGCGGAGATAAGTCAAGAGTGGGGAGTGCAAAACAGGTGACAAGGTGCCATCAGCTAGCGGCAAGGGGCGGCGGCTGCGATAGAGGAGGAGGAGGAGAATCAGCTTTGATGAAAGCAAGTTGGAGTTCGGCATAACTAGGCGGCAACAGGTGACAGGAGACTAATTAATTTAATTGTTTATTGTTTAATTCAAGAATGACTCATCGGAGGATCGCCATCCTTTGGACAATTGTGATTGTATTCATATCTCAACTATTCCATTGCGCCTTCACAAATCAACGCGAGCACCAAATTTTAGCAAGCGGCGGGCTCGTGAACAGGCAGCAACAGCATTCGTTTAATCTCGGCCACCAACTTGCAGCCAGGCAACCAGCTCTCTTCAGCTACAACAACCACGAGCCACCCCTGGAGGAACCGGCCAACTATAACCCTCTGAGCAACCAGAATAGAGAGACTTACGAGGAGTTGCTTAGTAGCAGCAGTGGCAGTGGCAGTGGCGGCGTTGGCAATGGAGCCAGTGGCAGTGGCGGTGGAGGGAACGCGGCCGATCCAGATCTCGGCCAGGACCACGTGGCCAGCGGCCAGCTCCAGCAAGCAAGCGCCCGCGAGCGATGCCGCGAGCTCATAAGTCTCACCTTGCTCTCATTTAGGGACCTGTCGCCAGACGAGCGCGCCTCTGAGGAGATTGACTGCGCAAACTTGCGCGAGCAAATCGCCGCTGCCACCACGAGCAGCAATGGCCGGAATCAGGATTCAAGCCAGCGGGTTCGCGCGCAACGGCCCCTTGAAGACAGTTCAGACCAGCAACCAACGGACGAGTTTCCTCTGGCGCCCAGCTACCAGCGAGACCAGCCTCAAACTAGCGCGAGCCATCACCAGCTGAGTGGCGGCCGTGGGGGCGGAAGGCAGCTCCAGCAGCAGCTTGCGCCGCCACCCTTTGTGGCCGACAACTTTACCTCGCCGCTCATGTCCAACTGGCAGCCAAAGGGTTCCTACGTGAACCAGGTGCAGCAACTGTTGCTTCAGCAGCAGCAGCAACAACAACAACAGCAACAGCAACAGCAACAACAACAACAACAGCAACAACGACAGCGGCAGCAACAGCAGCGCCAGCGCCAACCGCCGCAACCAGTCTACCAGCAGCCCACCACCACGACGCAGCTGCCCACCACCCAGCCGACAACGTTCGAGTCCCTGTTCGAGACAACTCTCGCCCCAACGAGCACGACCACGAGCACAACAACCACCCAGGCGCCCGTCCATCCCAAGATCAGGGTCGGCGGCGGCGGCGGAAGACGGCGCGCGGGCGGCAAGGCGCTCAGGTCCTCGACCACCACCACTAGCACCACCACCACCACGCCAAAACCGTCCACGCTGGCCGACTATGCGGACGGCAGCGAAGTCTCCACTGACTACTACGACGAGTACGACGACCAAACCCAAGCAACAACAACCACCACCACCACAACCACTGCCAGGCCAAACAGGCAACGCGGCGCCGGCGCCGGCGGCCGCAAACCAAGGCGCCGCTTCTCGACCACAAGCACAAGCACAAGCACAAGCCCAAAACCCTCTACCACAAGCACAACACTCTCGCCCGGCTACCAGCCAAGACCAGACGGCCGCATCATCGACTACCTGGCCGATCCAAACTTCCCCCGCGAACTCAAGGGCGCCGATCTAACAAACTACCCCTTCTACATTAGTGTGCCGGAAAAAATCGACTTCGAGTGCAAAGGCAGACACGACGGCTACTACACAAACATCGACCTTCACTGCCAGGTAAGCGAGCCATTGGAGGGGCGCTTGTCTCGCCTGCTCGAGCTCAGAGCGCTCGCTTCAAGCGCCGCCGCCGCCGCCACCAAGTCTGTGTCCGGCTGGCAAGTGGCCATTGTCAATGGAGCGTGTTATTCGGTTCAGTCGGAGTGTCTCTTTGTTTTTCACCATCGTCTCAATTCGCCCTGGCCAAGGAGGCTCGACTTGCGCCAACCCAATTTGTGCCGGCCAATAATTGAGCCAAACTCATTTCCGCATCTAGATCAAAACTAACCAACTCTCTCTCTCTCTCTCTCTCTCTCTCTC
>ENA-UOVY01000502-UOVY01000502.1-plant-metagenome-genome-assembly--contig:-NODE-502-length-17702-cov-620.899416_pt1 | contig 17702 bp, 15 predicted proteins | sample MGYA00249840_ERZ761561 | MGnify/ENA primary metagenome ERZ761561 (study PRJEB28882, sample SAMN05720143) | plant metagenome | isolation source: Guanajuato, Mexico | place: Mexico:Guanajuato, Mexico...
GGAGAAGGAGAAGGAGAAGTTAGAGTGAGAGGTAAATTCAATCAAATTGGATTGGTTTGAATGCGAAAATGGGTGACGCTAATCGAATTGAATCGCCTGCTTCCACCTGGTGAGCCAACGCAACCTCTCACACCTTTTAGGAAATCCAATATCGAGCAAACTAACAAGACAGAACGAGTCCGAGGCGAGTGCAACGAGACTTGTACTCATTGCTATTGTCTGCTGAGTCCGGTTACATCAGCATCAAATGATAAAATGGCTAGAAATCTATAGCACTGTTGTTGGATCTTTAGATCTATTGTATTTTTACCTTGAGAGACAGTGAAATTTGTCGATCACGCTTGCTCAAACTCAAACAAACCTGACCCTAAACTCGGACAGATTTGTAATTTATCATAAAAGCAACTGTTTACCTTCCAAACTGAACGGACCAAAATCTGTTCAGCCTCCTCTGGGGTCCATTGTCGCCATCAGGTTGAGCCGCCTAAATATACAAAATAACCAACTTGATTCTGGCAACCAGAGTAAGGGGGCTTGGCTCTCGCTGTGGTTGTAGTCGGAATGCTGTAATTCAATTTAGCATGAAAGGGCGATGGCACAAAAGCAGACGCCGGTTGCGTTCCTCGGCCTTGTTTGTCGGCAGCTAAAAATCGGTTGATGACGAGAGAGAGAGAGAGAGAGAGGGAGGGAGAGATTCAGTATCGAGTTTGCTTTTTATTTATGCTCAAGGCTATACACTTGGTTTATACTCCTTGGGCGCGCGCTTTGGGCGCGATGACAAACAAGCCACCAAATTGGAGGCACAGGTAAGAGCAAGGGAATTCCTTTCTTCCTCGTCGAAGGTCCGACTGTCAATCAAATCAAATCAAATCATCTCGAGCCAAACAAAGTGACCCCAACCTAAACGATCCGTATCGCTTTAATTTCATCACGTTTTAAGTCCAACGCCGAAAGACTGTTAGAGTAACACTGAAACTTCTTGTCTGAGTCCTGGACATACTTGTGCTCAGTTCGGTTCAACAATATTGTACCATAGCTGGCCACTCGCCCATACGAAAAGCCGACTAGACCTAGCTGGCTAATCCAGTCCTCTGTGTCGGCAGATCGCTTGAACTTTTTCTCAAATTCATCGCAAAATTTCTGTCCAAACTATTACCAACTTACAGATCATAACGGCTAGCCGATCCAATGTCAGAAATTAGTTAACAAAGCGCAAATGTGAAAGCTCTAGCTTGAGCGCGTGCAAGCGTCCCATGATTGACGGTTTCATCGAAATGTTTTGTCAGCTTTCTGGTCCACGATCACAGTATAGTGTTGATTCGCTTAAATAGAATCAACTTGTGTGGTTTAATCGATGGCTTCTAACCTTAATCAAGACTGAGTCGCTCATTTAAGCTAAAACAGCCCGCGTTGTCCTATGAAAAACACGGTCTGATTATCATTAAGGTAGATAAAGCGGATTAATTAAGAATTATGGGTCGATTAAAGCTAGCTAGCTAGCTAAGCTGGTCTAGTGCAGGGGTCGTTGGCTGGCGATAGCCGGGAATTCGGTCTGTCACGAGACACTGGCCACTCTGATCTACAGGTCGCTGGTTGTTGATTCGCTGATACGATCGCTCCTAGGGGCTTCCAGTTCGTTATCTACAGACGCAATCTATCGCTCTGACCTCTGAAATAGAAATCCCATCGTTGCGCAACTCGCCTTGAATGCAATCGAGACATGGGGGGATGTTCGTGTCACTTGTCACACAGGAAAAAACTTGAACAAACTTACTGTGGCCAAGCATGCCACTTCAGCTCACCTGTGCTGTGAGGTTGACAGTTGAATTGAAAATCAAGAGGGAGATTAATTTTTTCTCCTCCCTCTAGCCTGTGCGCAGTAGATATCTGCAATCCATGGCCAGTCCATTGAACGCAATATGCGACATTGTTTGCACAATCCCTAGAGCGCAAGCAGGTTTGCAAATGGCGAAAGAAAGATTAGGATTGACATCGCGGCCCAGCTTTGTCTATCGCTCCTCCAGCCCAGAGAGGTGCACGGCAGTGCTCTCCGAGTAAGCTGGACATGGGCACGCTGCGCACTCGGATCCGATTAAAACTTGGGTCTGCCAGAGTCCAAAATCAACCCTTGTGAAGGCTAAGAGATTCTTGCTTGTTATTCTTTCACCCAGACTGCAAAATCGACAGGTGAGATCGTCTTAAAATTCTACTCCGCATTTCACCAGGATTTCGACGCGCAAGAGTCCAGAGGTGATATAGTCGGGCAAACATGATTAAATATCCCGCCAAGCGGAGTTCTTACGACAGAAGAGATCAGATACCTTCAGCCACAGTAAGAGTACAAGCTCAATTTGTTGTTCGCTTACTCCCCATAAATGATGGACTTGTTTGATTGACAAGCATTGTGAGAGAAGAGGGGAGAGTCAAACTTGTCTCATGGTCACACAACTCCTCTAGCTCAGCTTTCTGATCAACATCTCCATCGTCTAACCAAACAAAGCAAGCGTTGCTAGGCTCAGTCGCAAGAGGGCGCATCTCCAGCAGTTTTCAAGGGTTTGTTATTGGCGCAGCTGTCAACAAGCCTTTATAGGCACCGACTAAAGCGCCACCAGTTCCTTCTATACCTTTTCCCCTAGTTTGTGTCCTCGTTCAGGCATAAACTGTTGCAAACTTTGTCATTGAACCAGCAATAAACAAGCATAATCCATCACAAGGAAGAATAGAGGCGGAAGTTGGGATGGTGAAACCAGAAAAAGGCAACGAGTGATCTCGCGTTCGCTGTATGGACTCTTCTCTCAGTGTGCCAACGTTTCCTATCCCTAGAGTAGCAAACCAAACGAACAATCTGAGCTTCGCCCTCCTCGTTGCTTCGGAGAGGGTTTTCGCCTCATCGCTGTCGAGATTATAACACAATCGATTTGATATATCATTCTTGCAAGAGCCTGGCGTAGGTTTTGGTTCGCCGATCGGGTGCGCCAATTGCGCCAGCCGACAATTGGTCGGCTTGCCGACACTGGCTGCTGCTGGTCTGGTTGGCCACTGTTAACGCGCTTACAATGCTTACTCTGCTTGAGATATCATTGGAACTAGGCTGGAGGCATGAGCATTGGAGGGAATATACACGAACCAGCAATGATTTAAATATGAGCCTAAATCCGACCCAAAAAGGATGGCCCAAATCCCCCGACGGGGATTAGCTTGATCCCTCGGATTATATAGATCCCTCCGACTTGAAACTGGTTCACTTTCCTGGTTTCTGACTCGAGTTGGCGTTTGTAATTCATAGGCAGCAATGGTGAGCAAAAGTTTCCTTCTCCCAATGCTGTTTGCTTCTGTATATTTCCTGTTTGGCGCTTCTGTTTTCGGAGCCATTTTGCTTTTTTTGCTGTCCCCCAAAGCTTTGCTCATCCTTGGATGGTCGCAAGGTTTAGGTCGCCGTATCAACAGGAGGATATAGATTAGTCAGCCTGCTATTGGGGCAGGTAACATTACCTTAACGAAACCAAGGCGAGCAGATGGGTTCGCCAGCTCGAGTCGGAGGCAGAACAAATTGAACGTGGTCTCGAGCGTGCGCCCCCAAACAGGGCTCCAATCTCAATGAATCTAATTGTTGCACGTACCTGGTTATCCGGCGAACAACAACAATAGCTCTGATCCCGCTGCCTAAGTCCGCCAGTTTCCTTCTCCCTCTTCCTTCTTTTCAAGCAGACTAGAGTTGAAGAGTCACTCTAATCCGACAAAACGACCACCAAATTTAATATAATCTATGCCCTAAGTCTTCTCCCAACTCTCGCTCGCTCGCTCGCCCGAGTTTATCTTCATCATTACGATGGTTCCGCTGATGGAGGTAAGAGGCGAGGGGGACGAAGTTTAGTTCTTTCGGGCAATCCAACCTAGCGAGGATAATCTGGGCAGATGATCAGCGGACGCGATGGCCAGGTGAGAGGTTAGCAAGGAAATAAACGCGAATTGTGAAAGTTCGCTGGAGGACATATTTGAAGGAACTGCGCAGCTAGCTTTTGCGAACGCGCGAAAAACAAACCCTCATTGTTCTGGAACGGGAGCAACCTCAACGTGTCCTCAGGTCTGTAGAGCAAAGTGACAAGAGCTATTAAGATTAACTTCTGGCGTTAATTTGCATAACTTGTCACCTTATAATTCAAGCTGAGCCTTCATATGTTTTGATTTCTCGCAAGCATGCAGCGTTTGAGCGATCAGCTTAATAATCTCAATCCCTTCTAAGCTTGAAGCCCAAAGCTCAAACCTCAGCACAACTTGGAGGTGCGCAGTGACATTTGACTTCCAACTGCCGCTCTTGTCCCGAGATTTGGAGGCCCTCTCGAGCTAACAAATTGAATGGAGGGCTCCAAACTAAGGCAAGCCCTCGCCGAGTCGTGTCCACTGCAATGCCATCTGATTTCGGAAACGGGCTGCACGAGATTGCTGGAACTTTGGGCAATTCTAGCAGGCTATGAGCGAAGAGCAAACAAACGGATCGCCCCTCTCCGTCGAAATCGGGCTCTCAGCAATCCATCTTGAGGCAAAGAGCCTTTGGTCGCCCGCTGCCGTCGGCCACGCAAACAAGGTAGCAAATGAACGTTGGAATGGAGGTAACCGAGCATAGAGCGAGAGAGGGAGGACGGCGAATCCTGGGCACAATAACAATAACATGCTTCTACTGAACAAACACCGACCATGTGTATCCTCAATAAATGTTATTCAATCCAATCCAATCCAACCCAACCCAACACAATCGAATCCAATCCGATACAGAGTCAAATTGAATGGGTATCTGCTTCAGTGGGAGGCAGTGTTGGCGCCACTTGGATACTCCTATGTTGAGGGCGCGAGACTTTGCATCCCTTGTTTGTGTGTGTGTACATTCCGAAAGCTTGGTGCGCATAAGCCAAGTTATCTTCTGCCATTGCCATTGCTATTGCCCTCTAAATGTTAACCCAAATGAATCCAAATTGGCGCCGATAAACTCAAGCAGGTATTCTGACCCGCAACAACAACGAGGGACCTCTGGCCGCTCGAGGGAAGCCCCAGAGCGGGCGCCTGTTCACACACTAATATGGGGCTATCAAATGAGCCAAGGTGAGGGGAAGGAGGAGGAGGAGGAGGAGGATGCCACTGGCTGCAAGCTCCAAGTTTGGTGGGCAAACTTTGGGCATAATCATCATTGCGTATGTGCAATTGATACTCGAGCAGCAAGATGGATGATGAGACAAATTCCATTAGACATTTATTATAGTCAATTTAATATTGTTTAGTCTGGGCTCCGGATAATGCGAACGAGAGGGATGGTTAGGGGGCAAGTTTAGAGGGGCCACCGATTTACCTGAGGCTGTTGTTTCCACCTCCTCTCTTAATCTCCCTCCTCTTCTCCTCTGCAGCAGCAGCAGCAGCAGCAGCAGCGGCAGCCCTCACGTTTATTGCTCGAGTATTGCATCACAATCAACTGGATAGTATAATCCTTGCCCTAGTCGCTCGTAGTCTTGTTTTTGCCATCTTTGGTCTCGCTCGTCCCCCCTGATGGTCTACACTAACTTGCGCTTAGCCCAGAGCTGCTGGCTTGAATTAACTCGGCTTGAGTTGTGAGCCTCAAGCTGGCGCCGACTTGACCATCCACCTCCTCCTTCCCCTCCTCGCCGTCCTCCCTCCACAGCGGCCACAGCGCAAGGAGCTCGCTCCAATTGTATTCAAATCCGAGCAAGCAAACCAGAATGTGGCTCACCAAGCCGGCGACGATTTGATGAAGAGCGCGACCGAGAGAGGAGGAGGAGGCGGCGGCTAACAAGCAACATAACTCATCCTAAACCTGTATTGAGTCTTTGGGGATGTGCCACTTGGCTTCGGCGGCTTAGCCGACCTGCCTGCTCCTGGCTCAACGCTTGATTTACCAACTTTAGGTGGTAAAAAGATTTAAATATAATCTCCATGATCCACTTGCGTTGGCGCTGGGTTGCGATTGCCGTTGCAGCGGCGCTCGCAGCCGCGGCGCCAGCAAGAAGATTATATAACATGACCGATTGAGCCAGATCATCGTGCTGAGCTCGAAGCGGCCAGTTCCTCGCGAGCAGTCTGGAACAGGTGGTGCGGATTTCTTTCGTTCCTCTCTCTCCTTCTCGTTCCAATGATAAATCTCCTCCCAACGATCATGGACACTCGCTCCTGCTTGGCCCCAACCACATTGGGCGGCTAGCCTGAGGTGCCTAAGCGTCAGAGGCGACGAGGAGATTTCGCTCCGGCCTTGCCGAAATAACCAAACCAAACCAGACCAACCCAAAGCAGAGCGAGCGCAAGCGCATCGAGTGCGATACTGGCCGATTGCAAACAAATCGCGCGCCCTGATCAAAGTGACGAACCGGCGACAGAATGGGCCGAGCAAGCAACCTGGCCGCCGCTTACCTCTACGCTGGAAGCGGGCCCACACGAGGCTTTGGCCGGGCCGACCAGGTGGTTGGTTTGAATTGATGATTTCGAGAAATGCACGAGCCCGCGCAATCAAACGAATCTGAGCGATTCTCGGGCGAGCCAAGGAGGTTTGTTGTGATTGCTTTGCATGGAGGAAGACAAACAAAGCAACGGCGGATTCTCTTTGTTTTATTCCAACCGACAAACCTGAGCCTCGATGCAAGCCAACAGGTTGTAGGCGAGCGGGCGGACAGAGAGTGGAGGTCTGGATTTGGTTTGTGCTTGCTTGGCTGGCCAGAGTATCACTTTGTTTCTTGCGTCATAGCTGCAAGCGAAGACTCAGCCGGAGCGCAAACAGAGGTTTAGCTGGCACAAGCTCAGGATGCTGGCAAGCTCGGCCCATTGCATCCACGCGAACGAAGGGAGCCGTGCGCGCAGGTTTAGAACAAATCTGCTGCCGGCGCTAGAATAGAACAGGATAGACAGTTCATCGGTCGAGCTATGGATGGAGCCAAGCGGACAGCAAACGAGCGACTCCGATCGGTCCAAGCAGTTGGCCCACCTGTGCCTTACTCGAATCCAAATGAGTGCTCCGATATCCGCGGATCAGGAGTATTAATCACCCGCGTTTGAGATCGCCGCCGCCGCCGCTGCCGCCAGTCCCTTGCTGCGAGTCCATCTAATCTACAGGCCGAATTCTTCCTGCCGACATGATAATAATGATAATTGAATTTGATCGATGACCAGACATTGGCCATGGAAGCGGCGGCGGCGGCGACGGCAGCCCCGTGAACTATGATCCAGCGGCCTGGGTCGCCTCTCCGCCGCCGCCGCCGCCGCCAAACTATCCCGTCCGGCGCTCGAGGTTGCGAGCCTGGCGCGAGGGGCCAGCGGGCGTCGCGTCATGCGCGGACCAGGATAGAATATTCTAATTGCTTGCGCGAAATGATATTCGATATGCGCCAATTTGAATACCTTGTGTTAGTTTGTTTTGTTTTGACGTCATAGGGCCGCAAACCGTTTTGAAAAGTTGTTGATTGCTCGGATTGATATTGTCAATCATTGCAGTTGTCGTTAGGGGGCTGCATTCGGGCGCTAGCAAGCGTTGGCCAGCTGAAATTTGAAGCCCCGCCAAGCTAGACGAGCATGGCGAAAGTGCGACATTCTCACCGAAAGCGGCCTGCTTGCAACTCGAATAGGAATTTCAGTTTCGCCATCATAGTGCACCGAATGGCCGCTAACAGGCGGCCGCCGGAGTGGGCAAATTTCTACATTTAGCATGGAGGCCAGCGGCCGAATTCATTAGCCAAAAGTGGACATCCATGTGAAATGAACGTTTTCCATCCCCGCTTCCACTGTCCCATCCGCGCGCGCTTGCTGACAGACCAAATGGACTTTTGCATCCACTAGCCAGCCAGGCGAGCGCCTCAGTTTGCAAGGCTCGAATGCGGCCCCAGTCGGTGTCCTAGCTTGCTTTGCCGGCGCCAATCATGGGCCAGCTTATTCTATTCAACCAACATGCGGCCAAACATGTGATTCCCTTCCTCGGCCATACTCGCCAACCTCCCTCTGACCGACGGTGGGCCAAATTTTTGCCCTGCCATACAGCCGAGGCCAATTTGGTGACTCTGTCCGATGATGAGTGACTGACATGCGCTGCTTTCGAGCCGCTTGCAAGCCCACCGCCGACCAAGCGGCGACCAGAAGGCAGCCACTATGCAAATTAAGCAGCCTCCATATTCGCTCCCATACTCGGACCCCTCACTTTTCTGCCTCCAATCAAAACAATCGGCTGAAGGTTGGCCGTCCAGTTAGTGGGCCTGTGGATCGACCACCAGACTGCACAATCAACTCGGCCACTTGCATTTCTGCAGCCACTGAGAGATCTCCTGGCCAGCGACGAGCGTCGCTGCGACAGAGGCGCACTGCCGTTGCAATTGCACTAAAGCTACCTATCCAAGGGCAAAGGGATACGACTCTCCACTGCTTGCCTCGCACGTTTACGGCCTCGCGCTCGGCGTTCGTTTTATGGGCAGATGGAGGCCGAGCGATGGAGCGGATGAACAAATCAGGCGATTCATTTCAATATAAGACGCTTGTTTGCGTGTGGTTTCTTCATCAAGTTCCCAATTGGCGCTCGCTCGGCCATACTTGAACCCCCCCCCCTCCAACTCTGCCTCTATATGCCGTCGGACGGCCACCCCAATTTTCCGCCACAAACTGGCGCCAAACACACAGCGTGTATAACTGTCAAAGCATGGCCACCGCCCCTCCAAAGCGTTCGAGCTTGGCCTCAGGCTGCGGCCGTGGCTGGGGTGGCCATTCAGCCAGTATATTTGTTGCGGCCACCTCCTCTTTGGCGGCCCATTGTGCATCGGTGGCACAAAGCAGAGGCCCCACCGGCGAGGGGGGGGGGGAAGAAACGCAGAAAGGTAGCCAAACCCACCTAACCATTGACAAAGGGGCCCCGGTTGATAAAGATATACCCTAACATGCGGCAGGGGAACAATTGAAATGGGACAATCAATATGTTGTCCGAGGCTCTCCCTCCCACCCTCCAAACTGCATCGATCCATCCATTTGATTTGATTTGGTTCGATTTGATTTGATTTGCTCTGATTGGTGGTCGGCGGGCGCTCAGTGTGTAAGGGACCTCGGTGGCAGTATATTCACAAATATAGATGCGGCACATAAAATCAACAGGCAAACTTTGTATCGAATATCTCGCGAGCTTTTATTTGAATGGCTTCATTCCATTAGATTGGCTCAAAGGAGGCGACAGATAGGCGGGCAGACAGGGGAGGAGAAAGAGGAGAGAGAATTGCCACACACGATCAGGGTTCCTTTGAAGGGAGCCGCCGCCTCTCCTCCAGGTAAATCGGAAGCGCTCTCAAATTTTAGAATGGGAAGCGGGTTGGTTTGTTTAGAGGGCTCTTGGTTTGTGGTTTGCATTGGATAATCTGGAGTGAGATATCAACAAGCAGCGCGATATGATCGCGCAAATAGGAGGACGTCACACAAAGGTGGCAGTGTGCCAAGAGGCAGCTTTTTCCGTCGCCCGCCGAGTTGCGGGAGTCTGGCGCTTGCTTTGCAGCGTCCGATTTGGGGCTTGGGACTTAAATCTAGGTTGACGTGTAACAAACAATGGGGCCTGAGACAGGCCAGAGGGAGGGAGAGAGCCCAAGCAGGCCTTCGCTGGGCGCTGAGGGAGCACGACGGAGACTTAATCATGATTGACAAATGAATTAATTGAAGCCCAAGTGGGAGGTTGAATCACAAGGCATCGTGTGGTTCGAATTGCTAGCCAGGGTCTTTATCATCCCTCCCTCCAAGGGGTAGTCTTTTTTGAAACCTCAGAGTTGTCATACTTGTCCGCTTGAGCGTCCATCTCTTGCGCTTGTTCGCTGCGCTGCGTTTATTTGTCCCCACTTGGGGCGCTAAATTCAAACTCGCGCGCGCAGTCCGTCGCTGGTGGGGGCACAGGCAACGCTATAGGCCGCTAACGTTGCGGCCCCGCTCCATGCAAAGGCGCCAACAGCGCGCGCCTATACAGTTGCACAGGCCCCTTGGCAAATCCCTACTCTCGGACCTTGGCCGCATTCAGACTGAGCTTGTGGGGGGGGGGAAGGAGGGCCAGTGCTTGGTTTGCGGGTAGCTCCCTTCGAAGCGCGTGGGCGGAATTTACAGGCTTCACTGAGGGCGAGAAGCGCGCGCTGGACTCCACCCGCTCGGCCAATGCCTCCAATGCCAATTACTCGCATCTGGTTCGTTGGTGGCCAGAAACAATTGATTGAGACGACACCTTTTGGTCGGGGCTGCTTTTGCGCGTGTAAGCCGCTTTTAGTTCGTTTGTTGAGGCTGGAACAAGACAAACAAAGGCATTGGTTTGGGCCTAATTTGCAAAGCGAATGATATCTCACTTTCGGCTTGAAAAGCAGGGTGACAAATTGAGGCAAATTTGCCGCCTCCTCCAAGCGCCAGCCAAGGTTACCTGAGAGAGCGGCAAGCATTTGGCGGCAAATTTAACCTCTGCTTTCGTGTCTCTCTTGTTGCTTCAATCGAGCGCAAACATTGGACAAGAAGCGCCTCACTCTACTCCACTGCACTGTATATTTACTCGCCTCGTTTCATCCCTTCCACTGCTCGCCTATCTAGCCATTCCTTCTGGCTCTGTGGCCTTGGCTTCTGGCTCCGTCTCGGGAACTTGGCCTCTACTTCGCCGCTTTGGCCCCAAAACCGCAGCTCCTTGATTCTGTGCGGCGCAAAGAAAATTCCTTTCCGAAACTGATACACTTTTCTCCATCTTTCGGCGCAGAGTCGGCGAACCACAAAGGGAGCTGAAAGGGAATTATCTTGTTCCTATTTCCCTCTCTCCCTGTTTACGTTTCGCGCCGACAATGCGCGCTGTGTGTTATCGACGCCGCAGAGCAAGCTGCCCAAACTCACAACTAACTAGCTCACTGGCCCAGGTTTGTTTGTCCATCTTAACCTCCCCCTCGGCTTCAATTTACAAACAAACGGCCGGCCGGCAAGCAAAGCCAATTGAGACGTGCAAACTTGACCAGACTAACGTGATTTAACCGGGAATCATGTTAGCCGATGGCAAATGTTTCACACCTGCGCCTGGCGGACGCCTTTGATCGAAGCCATATTTTTCAATGCCAGCGCAAATGGAAACGCGCTCGGCCTAGGGACTCGAATGCTGGCTCTGTGTTGGTCTTGCGGTTGCTTCTGGTGTTAGTCTTGTTCGTCTTGTCGCGCTCGCTCATGAGCTTGCTGGCGTTTTGCTGGTCTTGCTGCTTGGAGGAGCTCGTTTTTGGCCGGCGCCCATTGGAGCTGCACACAAACTGGCCGCGTTGATTGCAAAGCGGCAGCTCTGACCCTCAGCAGCGGCCGCCACCTTGGAGGAGTGCCAGCTGGCTTGACAACCTCGACCGAAGCCACAAACGGGCGCAGACTGGGCGGCGCTCTCGTTCGGGCGACACAACTCGAGTGGCCATCGAGAGCGCTGCTCGCGCCGACGGTGGCGATTGGCCGCCGGCCCGCGAACAAGGGGACAGCCCAATGGACTTATTATTGGCCCGCGAGATCCGCCGCCGTTCGTGGTCAAAGGCGCAAGTTTCAATCGGCTTCGCTCAGTCTTAGAAGCCGCTTAGGATAGTAAAGCGAAACAGAGAGGGACAGGGCAGTTTTATGCACTCTGGCTTACGTTTTGTTATTGCGCGCGACGGCAGCGCCCAACAGGCTTAGCGAGAGTTGGAGATTGAGGAAATCGGATTTGATGCTCGCTTTGGTTGGCATCAGATCGTCTTGCTGGCCTCTCGTTTGGGGCCGCCGATGTGGTGGGCACTTGTGGCTCTGCGCAGCGTAAAAGCGAGGCGGCCGGGCAGGGAAAGTGAGGCGAGCTGGCGTTAGCGGCGGAAGCGCGAGCTGAGGGATGAGAGATGAGAGATGAGGCCTCGCAGGCTAGAGTGTAAACAAAAGCGGCGGCCGCCGGATGGGCGGATAAGCGGGCAGCTTAAGGCGGCTGATCCTGTGGATTTGGCTGGCACAGTTGCAGCCGCCGCCGCCGCCGCCACTGCTGCAACTGAGGGGCTAAAGGTGTTGCAAGTGGCAGCGGCCGCTGCCTCGAGCGGCGCAGATCCGCTTACGCAAGGTGGGCCGAGTTTGCGCGCGCGACAAACAAACAATTACACTCGAAGGTGAGAGGATCAAAGTTCAGTTTTGGCCCAAACAGAATTGAATTCTTCTACACAAACCTGGCCGCCGCTTCCAGGCTGGCCGCCTCGGGCGTCCCATTCTCACGCGCTCGTTGCACGCGGCAACTTTGCATGAGCCAGGCCTGTTTACTCAGATGTTTGTGTCAACCTTCCGGCTCTCGTTTGCGCGCGCAATTAGCGCTCACAGCGCCGCGAGCGAGTTTGGCGCGCGCGCATTATGCACACACAGTGAGCGACTTATAGGCCGGCCGCCTCGCTGGCCCGCGAGCGAGCGCCGCCCCATCCATGGCCATTGATTGATTATTATCTCGGCGGCTCGTTAGCTTGGCGAGCCGAGCGCCGATTGGCCCAGCGAGCGGCGGCGGCGGCGGCGTAATTGGCCCCAGCCACTTGGTTTGCGCGCCGCTCGAGTGGATGAGGCGGCCAGATAAGCGCCTTTGTGTTCGATTGGCCGCCAACGGGCGCCCTTATCAGCGGACCCATCGGCCTGGGAAGATTCGGCCGGCGGGCCCAATTGGGCCGGCGCTCGACCCTCAAACAGGTTGCGCAAGCGAGCGAGCCTTGCGCGCTCCCCTCCAATCCTATCTGCAGGATTAATCGTCGCGCTCGCTGCGCCCATTTAACGCACTGCGCGCTAATGGACAACAGCCTCAAAGGCCCCCCCCCTCAAACTCCTAATCTGGCTCCCCTTGCCTTTTCACTTCCATTTCCGCTTAATGGATTCGGGCCAAACTGTTTGCCTCGCCGCTCGGCGGCTTGCAGTTGGCGCAGGCGCGGCCGCCGCCGGAGCAGTTCATCGAGCTCGGCGGCCGGCCGCCAATGCTTGCGTTCAAATCCAATTGCGCGCAATTAGAGCCGCTAGGTGAGCCGGCCGCACGTGCTTCCGGTCGGCGGCCGCCGCTATCTGGGCGCCAACAATGTTGCTCATGTCGCTGGAAGCGGATCGCCAATTGAAACGCCATTAGCCAGCATTAGCGGCCCATCAGCCAAACAGGAGCTGGGAGCGGCGCCGACTCGCTTGTTATCGGCGGCCAGCATGCCAGTTGTCGGCCGGTCGGCCGCCCGCCGCCGCCGGAAGCGGCTGGCCAGCTAGATAAACATCGGGGGCCCAATTTTTCGCCTCGTCGCCCTTTCGAGTGCTCATTATTTGGCCGGCGCCTGTCAGCCAGTCGCTCAGTGGGCCGCTTGGTTGGCCTTTTGGGTTTGCTGGCGGCGAGCAGTGTGTTGGCTTGTGCAACCTTTGCCAGCTCATTTCGTATTCATCGCAAGCCAAACACGCCGCTCCACGTTGGTTGTGGCGTCGCCGCCGCCGCCTTCGCATGTGAGCAGCGCAAGACGCACGAGAAAGTATCCGTTTCTTGGGTTTCAAGGAGGAGGAGGAAACTGATATTCCATCGATCGAGCCTCCCTGTTCATTTGAATTCATTATGGGCATTGTTGCAGCAAAAATGAATAAAGCCCAGCAGAGGCGCCCCTCCAATTGGATGGGCGGCCAAATTTGGGTTAGCCGAGCGGTTGGCGGTCGAATGCGAGCGGGGCGCGCGAGGCCCTCCGCTCTGATTTGGCCCCTCAAAGCTGCAGCCTGCCACTTTAGCGCCGCCAACTCGAGAGACTGCGCGGCGCCCGCTCGTTTCCTGTCCGGCTTTGGCTCGCGGCCGACAACTTGAATCACTTGAATTCATTAGGGTTCCTGTCGCGCCTTTTCAACCAACTGGGCGCCTCCCCTGGGCCAGCGCCTTGCGTTCCAAGCCAAGTGGCCAGAGCCAACTTGAGAGGCGTGAACTTGGTGTCAAAACAAGCGAGCGTCAACAACGACAACAACAACAACACTTGGCCTCGCAAGACGGCGCCGGCTCGCCGGGTGCGCCCGAGCGCCAGCTAAAACCCGACGAGATGTCCCTCTCCGGCCCACAGGCATCACCACTGCAAGGCGCCCTCAACTTGCTCGCGCGAAACTGGACCCAGCCAACCAACCGAGCGAAGCCAGTGATGAATCTATATTGTCTCGCTGCTCCAATCAGCAGCGAGACTCCCGAGTGTTGAGTCTGAGTTTGAGTTGGAGGCAGGTGCGGCTGCCCTCCAAGGGGAGGCAATTAGCCCAAATGGGTCCACTAAGCTTAATGGCTGGCCGGAATTTCTACGACCAATTTGCGTGCGCCGCCCACTTTCGGGCGCCGGCTCCAATCGGCCCTCTAACTCTCGAGTTCAGTACTCAATTGGCGCCAACCGGCTCCACCTGTGGGCCCGCAGCGGCGCCCTCACTGGCCGGCCAACTCTGGAGCCTCTCGTTTCGCCCGCGCGGCAAACTCGATTGCCTTGGCCCGAAACTAATTGAATTCCCTGCTCCCTCACCTGAGCGCTTAGTTGTTCGCGTGGCCGAGCAATTTCCCGCTCGTCTGCCGCCGCTGCCGCCGCCGCAGCCCAAATTACGCAACACTTGGCCGGTGATTGATTTCGCCCTCTCGTGTCTTCCCGCCGCCTCAAGCGCACAAAAGCAGGTAGCCCCAAAAGGGAGGCGCCGCCTCCGCAAGCTGGGCCGCAATAAGCGACTCCTCGAACATCTCCTTGGAAGGGTTGTGCCTTGCGCAACGGATTAGGCCGGCTTGTTGCGGATTTCTTCCAGGCAAAGACAATGGGCATTCCCAGCCCGCAAGCAAACTGGCAAGCTGCCCTGGCCAATTCCGCTTGCGTGCAACAGTCTCGCCGCCCTTGGCCAGTGCGCAGCGGCGGCCCGAGAATCGTAAGCCAACTGGCGGTGAGCCAACCGCAGAGGCCATTGTCTTTTGGCTCAGCGCAGAGGGAGATAGGCCGGCAACATGGAAGCCGAACGGCAGCGGGCAATGGAAGCCGCGGCCAGTAGCAGTCGCGCTGGCGCCCCATAAACTAGTTAAGTTATCCAAAGTGTGGTTTAGTTTTACAACCAGTTGGCCGCCGTCGGCCAGTTAGGCTGCTCGGCGCGGCAAGAATGCGCCCGTGTGATGGGCAAATCGGGCGAGCGTGTGGCTCTGAATCATGATGAAATTCTTGCCTTACCTTTGCTCGGATGGCCAAGCAAACTGGCTCCCGTGTTGGCGCTTTGAGTTTGCGAGTTGGCGAGCCGGCGAGTCGGCGAGCTGGCCAGCAAGGCCCAGCAGTAGCTCACACGCGGAACTAGCCTCGTCGGCCAAATCGGGAGCAGCTGGCCCTCGCCGGCTGGCCCAGCGGCTTCGGCGCAAACAAAACCGCCGCCGCCGCCGCCGCCGCCGAGCAGCCAGGCGGCCAAGCGGCCAATCAGCCAGGCGGCGCTCTCAGGTGAGATAACGAATGACTCGCCTGCTTGTCCAAGCCGACTCGGCGGAGAGGCCGCTTGATTGATTGGTTAATTAGTTTTGAATTGTTCTCGCCGCTAAATGGCGCTGCGTTTGCTTGTTTTGGCCAGAGGGGGCTCGAGCCGCCGGTCCAAGCGGGCGCTCCAGTTCTAAATTTCACCTCCATCCAACTCGAGCGCTCTGCTCTCAGCTCCACTCGAACTCCCACTCTTGTCGGCCGCTCAACCTGGACGGAAAGGTGGATTGAGCTCGCCGACAAATTTGCGGCATCGATTGGGCGGCCGTCCCGCTTCGAGAGGCCAACAAGGATCGATTGGTTTTGGGCTAAAGTCAAATCGGGAGCAAGTGGACGGAGTTGCTGGCAAAACTTAACCGCCAATGTAAACAGCAGTCTTGCTTGCTTCCACTTGTGTAAACACATGCTCGGCAAGCGAACGAGGAGGCGACGAAAAAAGGAGCCGGCCGGCCGGCCCGACCGAGTTAGCCGAGCTGCAGGGAGGGGGCTGATTGCGTCAGTATTAGCACAATAGCTCACCTGGCGACCATTGTGCCATCGCGCTGGATGGGCCCACCACTCTGGCCGATAGGAGGCGAGCGGCAAAACTTGATTACCGTCCATCGGCGCTCCAGAGCAGGCTGGCCGGCGGCCGGCGCTTTATTATAACGACGCCCCATTGATTTTTCACGACCAGTTTGCTCCAAATTGTTCGCTCGCGGCCGTGTTCACGCAACAGTTTGCCGCAGAGCAGCAGGTGATCTACCTGCCGGGCGGCGGCACCGCCAAGGGAGCGCAGACGGGGCTGGAGGCGCCCGCTCGTCCCTTTGAGCGGCCGTTGGCTCGCGGCCGCCAGCCCTTGGCCCAGCGAGCGCAACAACGTCGATCCAAGCGCCGAGCCAACTCACCTGGACCGCATAATTTATCTAGCCTGGCGCCCAAGTTTCAATTGGGCCTCGCGCGCGCGCGCGCGCGACAACCGGCTATCTGGTTGTCCAATTGGCCGCTCATGTTGGAATGACACCGACATGGCTCCACTCTGGGGCCGCGCAACAACCTGACCGGTCAATAAATTAAGGGCGCTCAATTAACATGACTGGCCGACAGGCGGCCCTAATGATTCTTGCATTCACCTTGACGTTTTGCCCCTCATCTGGCGCCGCTTTTGGGGCTCACTTTTGTTCGCTTGCGGCCCAATTTGGCCGCCAATCGAGTGGTCGTTTGTTTTGCAACATTTCCTTTCCTGTTCGCCTCTAACCGCGAAAAGCAACGGCCAGCTCCACGGGCGAGAGCTGCGGGTGCTGGTGGTGGTGTTGGCCCGCCAATAGGCGCCGACCAATTTGCATGCTGCGAGACAAATATTTCAGACTCCAAAGCGAACCTGAAACTGAACCTGAACCTGAATCAAAACCCATCGAGCGGCGCTGCCGCCGGCGGTGGCCAGGAAACGCGCCAAATATGTCCGCTTCAGCTTGACCCCAGTGGGTCAGCTGAAAGCATTCAACTGCGGTCAACCGAAATCAAACCATCCAATTTGAGGGGATCCAAGCCAATCGAATCGCTTTCCTCGCCCATGATCGTTTACCTGGCAAGAAGTGGCCACAATAGATGGCGGAGGTGAACTCTTCTCTCGCGCCAACTCCACCCGTCCGGCCAAATGTGCACTCGGCCCAGCGCTTCTCACTACCACTTAAGGCAGCCAGCAACGGCACTGCCACCGTTGTGGACAAATCTGTTTCCTGGAAGGTGAAGGTGAAGGAGGAGGCAGCTCTACAAGCAGGTGAGTTGTGGCAGCTTTGTTTGGTTTAAGCCAGCCAGCCTGCTGGCCAACAAGGAGCAGATAATACTCGCTAATGGATCGCCCATATCCGGCCCGCCCGCCCGCCAGCAACAACTGCAGTCCCATTCATCGTGCGCAGGTTTAGAGGCGAGCGTGGTGCGAGTATTTACCATGCGTCCGCCAGAACCTGACCAGTGCTCTTGGGTTGGCTCGGATTTCTGCTGTCGTGTCCGGTTTCGCGATTGGTCGCCGCGGCTGCGAGGCTGATGTTGCTGCCGTCGCCGCAAATGCTGCTCTCGTAGCCACACACTAACATACTAGCACTTTGTCACATTCGCCGTTTAAACTCAACCCATCATGGCCTCCCACTTGAACCCTACCTCTTATCGCCTCAATGGGCTCGCGGCCATACTCAGCAAACCCGGGCTCCACTTGCCGCCCGTCAATGCGATGCCCATTTTGAAAACTCAGCCTCACATCCC
>ENA-UOVY01000506-UOVY01000506.1-plant-metagenome-genome-assembly--contig:-NODE-506-length-17623-cov-590.907388_pt1 | contig 17623 bp, 12 predicted proteins | sample MGYA00249840_ERZ761561 | MGnify/ENA primary metagenome ERZ761561 (study PRJEB28882, sample SAMN05720143) | plant metagenome | isolation source: Guanajuato, Mexico | place: Mexico:Guanajuato, Mexico...
GCAGGAGCAGGAGCAGGAGCAGGAGCAGGAGCAGGAGCAGGAGCAAAAGCAGGAGCAGCGGCGACGGAAAGGATCCCTTGAATCGGGGTCAGCGCGTCGGCCGGCCGACGGGCGCATGCTGACAGGTTGAACGGGAGACTGGCGGCCAGAGTGGAGCGTCCACACTGAAAGTGGCTTCGCCCTTCGCCTCCTCGTCGGCGGGCGCGCACTTCGCATTCAACTCCAGCTCCCGGCTCCAACTCGGAGCGGCCGGGCTGCTCGGAGGGGAGATTTAGGAGTTGGATAAGTCAAAATAATGGAGCTTCGCACTTCGAGTGCCGAGTTCGGGCCAGCGCAGTTGCAGTGGTAGTCGCAGTTGCAGTTGCAGTTGCAGTCGCGGTCGCAGTCGCAATGGAAGCGGCAGTAGCAACAACAAGTGGCTGCCGGTGGGCCCAGCCGAGCGGGCTGCCTAGCCGGCCCATTAGCGTTGCGGCCGCTGCAAACTCGTAATAACATTTCTAATGATCTCTATCTATGGCCGGCCAAGTTTGAGCTGGAGCTGGAGCTGGAGTGGACAGGTGAGCTGGGTAGAGGTAAGATCGGCGGGGAGAGGAGAGGGCCGCTTTTGAGCAAAGTGGCTCGCGCGCACTGGCAAGCCCATGCGCACCCAGCAGTGGCCGCCAGTGCACCAAGGCTCTGGCTGGATGGATGCGAGTTGAGTTGGGTTGGGTTGGGTTGAGCTGAGCCGAGCCGAGCCGAGCCAAGTGGAGTGGAGTGCGCTGGCCCAGGGCGCTCGGCCGAGCGGGCCGACTTGTTTGCACTTTGGGCCGCCCGGCTCGGCTCGGCTCGCTCGCCTTGCCGGCGGCCCAGTGCGCTTGATTGAATCGGCCGCGATCGGCCGGCGCCCAAAGCGCAAGTCCGACTTCCATCCAGGCGGCTCGTTTGCCGGCTCGCCCGCTCGCTTGCAAGTCTTGGAAGGGGCGAGCAAAGGAGAGGAAATGGGAGGCAAAACATGGCTCAATCCTCTCAAAACTTCCTCCTCTCGCTCTCGCTTGGCCGGCACGAATTTGGCCGCGCGCGATGGCCGGCCGAGGAAAGTGTTGATGCGCCGCCGCCGCCGCCGCCGCCGCCGCCAACTCTCGAGCGCCGGCTACTCGAGCGGCCGGCTAGGCTATAATTAGGCCGACACCTCCAAGCCCGCCAACTGCAGCCCTGGCCGCAACACAATGGCGCCGGCCAAACATGTAATTGAATTATGCCGCAAGCCCGTTTAGCCGGCGCGATCTTGCCGCCGGCCAGTTTACTCCAAATTGAGGCTTAAACGGCCTCGACAAGGAGCCGCCCGTCGCTCTGTCCTGCCGCCGCTCGCGCTGACTCGGCCGGCCAGCGGCCAGCCTCAATGGGCCATCAATCAGCGCCCTGCAGCCGCGCGAGATCTCAATCGGGCGGCCGGGCGAGACAATATTGCGGCCATTGAAAGCTCCACTTGACATGCGGATTCAATTGTGCGCCAGCTCGCTTGGCCCGACTTTGGCGCCTGTCGAGCCGGCCTCTCAGAGCGCCGAGCGCCGAGCATCCAGCATCGAGCCTCCAACTCCCGGCGCCGACAACAATGGCGGCCTAATTCAATTTGCATGGCGCCTCCAAGCAGCGCCCAGAGTGGGAGACGTTTTGAAGTTTGGAAACAAAGTGGAATTGGAAGTGTCGGTGGCGGAGCTTGTTGTTGTTCTTGGCGCCGGCGGGTGAAAAATGGCGCCCTCAGAGGGGGCTTTGGGCCAGCGGGGTTGGCGCAGGGGCGGCGGCAGATTCGGATGCAGTTACGGGGCGCTGAGGCAGCTTGAGCCGGGCCAAGCCAGTCCGTGTCGGTTGCAGCCACTTGGGCGCCCCCCTTGCGCTCAAGGGCCGCGCGCAGTTGTCCGAATGGCTCCCAAGTGGCCGCTCCATTTAGATTCGCATCTCGGGCCACTTTTTAGAATTTGAATTGAAATATTGTCGCTCCTGTTTACATTGGCCGAGCCGGCGGCCTAATTGAAGCCGGCGATCTATCACGTTGAGCTGGCTCCGAGGGCCGCCGATAACAATGTTGTTTGTGCGCCCAGCAAGGAGGCCGCCCGCTCTCGGGGGCAGTGAACTGGCCCATTGAGTGGAGCTGGCCGAAGGAGCCGCTTTGCCCTGAGCGCTGGGCGGTGATTTATTGGCCATTTCAGGCTGCATCCCTCGAGCGAGATAAGCGAGAGTTGTTGCGCTCGCTCGTTGGCGCAGAGCTGATTGGCGCTCGCTTGCCGGCTTCACTCCAAATGGGCGCCGCTTGAGCCAGCCAGCCAGCCAGCCCGCTACACTGGCCGCCAATCAGCGCCTCCCATGATCGATGAACGGCGAGGCCGGCGCGAGCAAGGCTTAATTCGATTTACCTGCGCGCTCAAATTGGAATATTATTCAAATTGGGCCGCCAGCTCGGGGGATGCCGTTCGCCGTTCGCCCCTCGCCCCTCGCCGCTCACTGCTTGCGGCCTTGCGAGCCGAGCGGGGCCGGCCGTGCGTCTAGGTCAGGGGGGCGGGCGGGCAGGTAGGAGGGTTTGGTCGGCGGCCGCCTGCACGCACGCACCGTCGGCCCTATCGGCTGTCGTCGGGCGCCAGCCCCGCTCGCTCGCTCGCTTGCCGGCCGGCTGGCTGGCTGTTAGCGCGCGAGCTGGCGCCACCAAGACTCGCGCTGTCCGGATCCGAGCGCGCGCTTCCACCTGGCCGGCCGAGCGCACGCACTCGGCCAGGCTATCGCTGGCGCCCGATTGAATTAACAGGCCGCTCAGGTGGCACAATGCTAGCGCCAATACTACGCCTGTCTGCGCGCCCGCCAGCCAGCCAGCCTACCTGTCTTTCTCGCGCTTCGAGGGCCAAAAATTGATTTGTTTGTGAGAAAGTTGCGCTTTGAGCGGGCAATATTTAGATTGGACTGGCGCCAGGCAAGCTCGTTTGCTCGCCCAAGGCTCGGCCTGCGAGCGAGCTTGCATGCAAAGCGGCAATAAAGAGCCTCCGCCGGCCACCTGTGTGTGTGTGCCCATGTCAATTAAACAAATTGCCGCCAACCGATGGGCTCCTCTCGCGCCCAAGAGGAGTCGGCGGCGCGCCACCGACGCCCGAGCAGCGGCGCCCGCGCTGCAGGCCGAGCAAGCCCACCTGACGGCCCTCCACTCGGAAGGCCGAGGGTCTCGGCGCGAGCGGAAATTGCGCGGCGAGCTCGGCGGCGGCGGCCGCCGCTGCCAACCCTCGGCGCTGGCACCAAAGTGGCAGCTCCAATTAGCGGCAGCCGATATCGAATGGAAGGCCCAGCTAATGGTCTCGCGTGCAAGCAACCGCCAGATCCATTACCTGATTCAGACGCTCAATGTCTGCCCGTCCGTCCGTCCGCTTGTTTGCTTATCCCTCTCAACTTGGAACTGAAACAACATGCGAGCGCGCTGGCGCCGGTGGCAAAATGGCCAACACCGAGTCTTGGAGGGGAGAGGCCACTTGCGCGAGTTTGAACACGCACACCAAAGCTGCCTCTGACAGGCGGCCGAGCAATTGCGACTGGAGGGAGAGACGATCTTGTAATGGTGGCTACCGCGCGACCAGTCGGGCCGCCCGAAGCCGTTGCGAGCGCCCTGCTTGTCGCGGCCAGCGGCGCCAGTGGCGCGGCCTGGCGGCGGAGGGGCGCCCAAGCCGGGTCAGGTTCAAGAGCGCTCCTTGTCTCTTGTCATGTCTAGCTTGGACGAGCGGCCAGCTGCCTCGCCCGGCCACATCTGCCACTCGCGGCCGCCTGCAGCTCAGGTGGACGATGGCCGGCGGTTGCATGCGCGCCGCTCGCTAACAGGCTTCAGCTCGTTAGCTAAACGAGCCCCTCTCAACCAACCAACTCCGCCAACTCCATTCAATTTGATGAGTCTTGCAATCAAAACTGGGCCTACGATTGGCTCCTCTGAGCGCATTGAAATTGGTTCCAGCAAAAGCTTCAGCTCGAGTAGGAAGCGGCAAGCGCGCAATGTTATGGATCTAAAGTAAACAAGCGCCTCCTTGCGCTCAGTCACGACTCCCGTCGGCCGCTCGCCCCACAGGTGAGCCTGCCGGCTGTGCCCATTGCTCCAGGCGTCTCGACGGCCGCCGACCGCCAGCCGCCAACCGCCAACCGCCAACCGCAAGATAGCTCAGCAGCCGATCAGGCCAACTCTCGGCCAGGAGGCCGCCATTCCAACCGAAACTCTTTCCAGAAAGCGCACCAAGACCACACACCATTGCAACCCTCCTCCTCCTCCTCACTGCAACTCCACTTGCGCTGGCCAAATTTCAATCCAAATCTCAATTCTAATTTAAAGCTAACACTAACGCAAGGGCTCGTGCTCGTTTGCATATAAAGCGATACTCGCAACAGTCACACTCGCTGCCTCAACCAGCTGGATGACGGAAGTGGAGGCCGTTTGCAAGGATTCCATCACGGAGGCTCAACTCTAGCAATGGGAGAGGTGGCCAAAAAAGTGGGCGAGCTTAAGTTAAGTTAGCTCGTCAGTGCAGCGCTCGCTTGTTGGCTCGTGCAGCCACCGTGATGAGCGGTCTATCAGCGCTCAAAGCCGAGATTGCTCCCCCCAACAGGTGCGCGCAGTTGGCCCGTTTGCTCAACACGCGGCCTTTGCGCACCTGGAGCGAGCTCGAGAGGCAATTAGAGAGGGGGCCGCTCGAGCAAAACTCGCTCGACAGTGACAAGTGGATTGGCTGGAACTTGCACGAAGCGAGGGCGCCCATGCGAGTTGACCAGGAATGCTGCTTAATCTTGGCAGTTCAGCTAGAGATTGGATGGTGGGATAGGTCTTGATTGGATCGGATTGGATCAGATTGGATCTGATCGGATCGGGTCGGATCCGAGCGGATTGGGTCGGGTGTGAGCGGATCAAGTTGCACGGGCTCGGCCGAGCGGCCGATGGAGGTGATACGGCGAAAGCGCGTTCGGGCAAACCAATGGAATCCCGCCGCTCGGTTGCTCAACCAGAGCTGAGTGGAGCTGCCAATTAACTCTCCGTTAGCTGTTATCAGGCCGCAGGCAGTCAGTGTCACCTGCGCGCCTGACGTTGATTGAGCGGCCGCATCCATCAGGCGCGGGCATCGCCAGCAACAGGCTGCCAATGGTTGCGGTGGCGCCGCAGCAGGCGCAGTTGGTTCCGTTGTCTTGTTCTACTTGCCGTGATCTACCTGCGCGGCCGGAGTGAACTGGCTACCCGCTTGTCAAGCCAACCAAGGCATTTAATCAGCGAAGATAATCAACCCGCCGCTCGGCTCTCCCGCCCAAAAGTACGCCAAAAATGTCTCGATCCTAAGTCAACAACAAGTCGCTCTGGCGCTCGCAAGCGGAAGGCCAGGTAAACATGGGCCGGCCGAGAATAAGCTGGCGCTTTAATTAAAGCGCCTGCAAATTGGAAGCGGCAGCAGCAGCAGCGAGCAAAACTACGGCAAGGAGGGCCGATTTGCTGGAGGCTACTCAGCCGCTTCCTTGGCAGGCGGACAAAGTAACATGTTTTGATCGCTCGCATCATCCTTAGACTAAATATCTGCTCTTCCATGACGAAATCTTGACAGGCTAGTTAGCAAACCAACTGGATAAAGAGAGCTGATTCTCGGCATTTCGAGACCGAAAAGTCCAGGTTAAATGGAGGAAAGATTGCCCACAATCGATCACCCAAGTGGCTGGTGTGGCTTGAATAACATGGACTCACACAAAGTTGGCCCGGCTAATCATTGTAATGTCATAGGGCAAGACTAGCTGTTAATCTCTAACCGCCAAGTTTAGCAATAGAAACGGAACAGAAGTAGATAAATGGCCACCGGAGTTGGACTAGGAGGAAGGTTAGCCAATCTAGTTTTGATCTCTGCCCTCGTCGGTCGCCCACGACTTGATACATGGCGTCACTTTGCGACAAATTGGATAAGCCCTCGTTAATCCAAGAGTGGTCAGCTTATTGAAGCCGCAAACTAGCTGAGCTGGCCCTGGCACGCAGCGCGCCGCCTGAGATAGACCTCGATTCGGTGGAGAATCTATAATTAGTTGCACTAATGAGCTACCTTGATGCGCTCGCCAGCTACAAGGCAAGTCGCACTATCGGGTATGTTTTGTGCAATCTCGACAATCTATAGAGCAAAACTACACACCTACACGCAAATCGCTTTATCTAGTGATTCTCGTAGCCCACAAAACCGAAATTGACGACGGTCGGGGGGCCATTGGTTGGGCTAGTTATTCAACTGACTTGATTGTACTTGACTGCCCTCTCTATTCTCGAGCAGCTAATTGTTTTACATTATATTCAAAGCTGCAGTTCCAAGTTGTAAGGCAGAGGCTGAAAGTAGGCCTCAATATCAGTCTCCTTGACGTCCTCTAATTTGGCTGGATTCCAGTTAGGTTTGTTGTCCTTTTCAACGAGCACAGCTCTAACACCCTCATAAAACTCCTTATTCTCCAAAACTCTACAAGCCATCCTATATTCCATCTTCAAACATTCTGGTAGAGTCATTGATTTACCTCTTTTCAACTGTTCAAATGTTAACTTTAACGATGTTGGCGACATCCTGCTCAAAATATCAAGATGCTTCCTTGCCCACTCTGAATTGTCCTTCGTCAGCCCACTTATTATGTCCTCAACTGATTTTGCCTGGCCAAAAATACTGTTGATACGGCCAATGTGAGGTTTCAGCGAAAACTCCTTCCTGTAGTCGTCCTCCCATTGTTCTTGGTACTTTTGCAGCACTTTCGCTATCTTAAGCAGGTCTGGTTTCTCAATACGCAAAATATCCTGCTCGAGCGCGGTGATTTTGTCTGAGGGCACAAAATGGGTCGCTATGCCGGCCTTAAATAAATCGCGACCCATCAATCTCTCGCCAGTGAGACCAAAATATAAGCCCAGGCTGCCGGGCAATCTATGCAAGAAGTGCGAAGCCCCAACATCTGGAAATAGACCGATTGCAGTCTCTGGCATTGCAAACAAAGCCTTTTCTGTTACAACTCTAAAGTTACCATGCACCGACAAACCACATCCACCACCCATGATGATTCCGTTGATGAGAGCAACATAAGGTACTGACAGGGAGCCAATAAGATTGTTCAATGTATATTCTTGGCGAAAAAACAATTTCCCATCCTCGGGTCCGGCTTTCACAATGTGCTTAACGTCTCCGCCGGCGCAAAATGCTTTCTCACTAGCGCTCTTTATCACTACCATACGAATTTCACTGTCAGTATCCCATATCTTCAGTTGGCCTTCCAACCTTTTGGCCATATCATAATTTAAGGCATTTAACGCCTTCGGTCGATTCAACGTAATAACACCCTTATCTCCTAATCGTTCGAGCAAAACACTGCTTTCGGCCTCCTTGCCGGCCGCTGACGAAGTAGAATTAAATGCCTTCATCATGGTAAGAAAACCTCTACAGACAATCCTACCACTTGGAGATAGTTTAAAATTGACGACATTTCGAGTTAGGGTGGATGCGCTCATGGTTTTGCTCTTCAGTCAATTTAAGCGCCAACTAAAAACTCTTGTCCTCCGACTGTGAGATTTCGATTGGCACACTAGTTCAAAGCAAGATTTTTGGCTTATTTTGTGTTTGAAACTTGAGGTCGTAAATCTACATTCCAAGATGATGTTAATTATTATTTAGGTTGACAATTTCTCTCGCGACAGACAGGATATTGTCATCAGAATTCAAGCCCCTCTAATTAATACATGAGATGGATTCACTCTAATGGGAGTGTTAGCGAATCCTGAAATTTACTCCTCTCTTTAATGATTGTTATGTCTTATCGTCTTTGAGATTGGAGGAGAAGGTCATTTTAGACGACAATTGTGATTATCGCCTTCGCATTCGAATAGATCTTTGGCACTTTCGCTTGCTCAATGGAGAGCGGGCGGGCCGAGTGATACCAAATCTCGATCTGTGCGCGTCCATTGTTTTGGCTCGCGCTGCACTCAGATGGAGCGGGATCTTTAAACAAACCACATGGCTTATTTCGTGTTGTGCAATCGATGCACCATCACGATGTCCAACAGACTTCCACCTTCGATCCTACTATTGCATTAGACCAACATTCGGATGATCATCAAAAATCCAGGCACCATAATTGTTCGCCTCCTCCACCAGTCGGCACGATGTCTGGAGAAAGAGAATACCAAGCGCCACCTCAGGATATCCATCATTGGAGCCCCGAATGCCGGCAAATCAACTCTACTCAATCAATTAGTTCGTAGTGAGATCAGCTCTGTGAGCAAGAAAGTTCATACAACCAAGAGGAACATGCTTGGAGTTTACACGAAAGACGAAGTTCAATTAGAGTTTTATGATTCGCCTGGATTGGTGACAAGCCAGCACTTGTCGAAACATCGACTTGACTCAAGAATGTTGACAGACCCAAAAGATGCAGTGTTTAGGTGCGATCTCGTTGCTGTAGTGGTTGATGCATCTAACATCAGGGAGCAGAAGCGCTTGAACAAGGGCGTTTTAAAGCTGCTACATGAGCATCAAGACAAGAGAAGTATTCTCGTCATGAACAAGGTGGACCAAGTCAAAGAGAAACGTTTATTGCTTGATATCGGGACACGGCTCACACAAGGTTGCATCGAAGGACGTTTGACTTTCAAAATGAGGGATTTGGAAAGGTACAGCCATGAGGACATAGTGAGGCTCAATTTAACTGGTCACTTAGGATTAGATAAGATAAGAAAGGAACCACGAGCAAAACACCCGCATGTGATAGATTTGAACCAGCTCTACGGCCCGAAAGAAGTTAGTTCAGAGCAGCGAGAGAGATTATACGAGGATCCCGACTCAATAGGTTACAAAAACTTTTCCCATGTATTCTCAATATCGGCACTCAAGGACGATTGTGTGGACGAAATTCGTGATTATTTCATCTCGTTGGCTATACCAGTAGGATTTTGGCCACATGCGCCCGACTTTCTTACAAAGTTGCGGACACGCGATTTAGTACACGAGATTGTCAGAGGAAGGGTGTTGGAGTATGTGGAAAAGGCTGTTCCATACCTGGTCAAGTACAAGTTTCTCGAATGTTCCTATGACGATGTGGGCTCTCTACACGTCCAAATAGTTGTGCTATGTCCTGATCGTTATATGAGAGGCTTGGTGGTTGGTGATAATGGCGAAATAGTCGCCCGCATAACAACGGAGTCTCGCGAGCGCATTTCAAGAGTGCTAGGTTGTGACGTGAAGCTCCACATTTCGGTCGAGGTGGTGAAGAAGTCTGAATTGTTGAAGGATAAAAACCTTTACTAACTGGCATCAAGCCATTGCTTGATTGGAACCTTCTTATGATTCACAACGCCCCCCATGCTTTGTAGTCTTCATCGATCTACTGGTCTACATAGGTTGTAGCGACAACGAAATCATCGAGAACTGAGACTTTCAAGACTAAAGATGAGACTTATTAGCATGGGCGGTTCAACCAATTGAATGATAACAAATCCATTGATGTCTAGATGCGATTTAAACATGGAGTTAGACTCAAGCTACAACTCAGCTTGAGTAGGCTCGGATTGGTGGCGGTGCAACGTGATTGTGCAATTTCAAAATCTGTTACGTGACGCTTATCCGCATGAGGCTCAATTAGGGTATTTTGTCAACTTGGATTGCAGGTGCCATTGAGTTGGGACTATTGGCGACCTTTTGACTGCAGGGACCATACGATCGGCTACCCGCGACAACCCTATGAGTGGGGTCGATTGATTAAGCAAACTATCGCTAATCGGCCTAGCCAATCCGTTTGGACCCAAACTCAATTCTAGAATTGAGTTTGGGTTCTCAGAGGACTCAAATCTCGTTCAGTTCAGACCATTCTCGATACATCTTGTCCTCTATGACCGCTAAGTCAGATCCCGAATAAAGTAAGTGGAGGGGCTTTGAAGGGTTTCGTGTTTCCTTGAATTCATTTCGAGAGCTAACCTTTAATTAGAATTAGCAGGAACAAAACATGGTCTTTGGCTGCATTTGTAATTAGATAACATGATAATTTTAACCTACACGCACACTGTTTCTCTCTTCCTCTTTCTTTCTGTCTGTCTGTCTGTCTCTCTCTCTCTCTATCTATTGGGAATGATGAACTTGTCGCCAGAAACTTGCCAAGGGTATGTCAACAGTTTCAGGATGGGCGTTGTCAGGTTGCCGCAACTAAGTGAAATCGATCAGTTTGCGCCTTGACTGTGGCTCGTTGGCTCAGTGGGCTTTTCGGGCGAGCTCAATGGAGTTGGTGGTGTTCCTCCCCATCGGCCACCTAATCAACAAGGAACACCTCTCTCGAGCTCGATGTTGTTCGCACAATCTCAGCCGAATGGGCGCCCGCATCCCTCAGTTGGCGCACCTCAACCTGCTGCAATGGGCCAGAGTGCCAGACTCCCTCGAACTCGCTTCCGGGCTCGCCAATCTCCACCTCAGCGCCAGAGTTTGCGGCCGCAGAGTTTGCGTTCTGTTGCGCGCTCAACTCGTCGTAGCCGGCCGCTTGCTGGGAGCCAAGCTCGAGTTGGTGCCTGAGCTTGTTCAAGCTGGATTTGCTTATCCATCTAGAGAGCTCCTCCCTGTTCGTTTCTACCTCCGCACCATCCCTTGGAGGCTCGCTCTTAGCGCCAGGCGGGAGACTCGCTGGACTGACCAGCACTCGGCCATAGGATTCGCCAACCGCCGAGCCCCTAAACCTATCCGCGCTTTCCGGCTCCTGTGTCCCGTCCAAGCTGGCGCCAATTTTTCTCAGTGAGCCTATTGGATCCTTGCCGGGCTCGTCGCCTCTTTGGCTTGGCCGCAACAAAACACGCCCATAGACAAACTTCTTTGGCCCCGTCTCGGAGGCTAATTTTTTGGCAGAGGAGGGGAGGGGAGAGGAAATGCCAAATGTTTTGCTTAGTTTTGGCGCCCAAAGGTGGTTTGATTGCACCAATTGAGGTCAGCTTACCTGGATCTTTGTTTGGAGCTGTGCGAATCTTGTTCGTCTCCAATTCGCTGTCCCCGTTCGGCTTGCCTCCATCGGTGTCACCCGATGAAGCTTGGTCCAGATTTTGCTGCAGCTGGCGCAACTTGTCCAGCGTGTTCCCGATCGAGGAGGAGGAGGAGGACTCGCTGCCGGCTAGATCGTGCGGAAAGTGCACAACTCGCCCGTAGACGTGCTTATCCTTGTCCTCGAGCCGGCTCAATTGTACTGGCTCCTGCTGGCCAACTCGGCTCCTGTTCAGTCCCGACTCGTCTCTGCCGAGCGGCCTCTGCTGCTGCTGCTTGTTTGATTGGCGCTGATTCTGAAAGTATTGCACCAGCCTCGCGTAGACTGGATTGGTGACCACGCGCGAGATCCAAGAGCTGGGCCTGAGTTGCGACTCGGCGCCTTTGCCCGGATCGGCCCTGCTCGCGGCCAGCTGATCGTGCAACAAGCGGTCCGCCTCGTCCAGGAGGCGTCCAATCGATTTGCTTGGCTGCGAGAGTCTCAGGAGAAACTGGTTGCCGCTTCCAGGTGCGGCGGCCAGCGAGTACAAGTGGCCCGCAAGCCAGGGATAGCTGCCCTTGAAGGAGTTCCAGAAGAGCGACAGTCTATCGCAAGCAAGCCTCCTGTTCGCCTCCCTCTCGCCACTTGCTGGCACACCATTGGCGCCATCCGATGGTGGATCCGCAAAGCGGCGCACTCTAGCCGAGCGCCAGCCTTTTTGGTCCCGCAGAGGCTCGCCCGGCTCGCGGCCGCCATGCAGGCGCCGCAAGCTGCTGGCCTTGCTCGAACCGGAACCGTTAGCCTCCAATTGGGCGCCACTCGACGCTGGCGCTGCCTTCGTGATGGCGAGTTCACTTGCTCGCCTCTCAACTCCCATTGTTTGCCGCTTGTTGTCAATGAACCAATCGGTATCTTTTCCATCTTGATCATTGATCGCAAGTTTCTCTTGTTTGTCGTCGTCGTCGTCGTCGTCGTCGTTGTTGTCGTTGTCTTGATGGTTTGAGTGGGGGATTCTATCTGCAAGCCTCAATGGGGAGTCTCTGTTTTGGTTTGCGGCCGATGAAGCTTCGTTTGGTGCTATTGTAAGCGCTGCAAGTTCAACTCGCCGCTCATGATGCTGAACCCTCGCCTTGGGCACGAGTTGCGCCGAGTCTAGAGTTTGCGGCAGTGCAAGCAGGAGCAAGACAAGCAGCACCATTGGCGACAGCGACAGGCAAACAGTGGCAACGGGCGCCACTGCCGCAACCAGCTGGCACCGGACAACCGAATGGCTCCACCTCTGGCAGCAGCCGCGCCCCTGGACGCCACCCATCAAAGGGCCCACTTTCGTCCAAACGCCGCCTTGCTCGTCTATAAAAATATGCCTATCACTGCGTCTATCACCCTCAAGTGTTGCGCTCGATCCGCTCGCCACCTGTTTGCTGTAAAGCTGGCCGCGTTCGCCCGCTGCAGCGCGCCCAACTTCCGCCTCTCGCAGCTCCAACAAAACACACATTCTGCCCGCTCGCTCGCTCGCCTATTGACTGGAGGAGATGGATTTGCTCGTCCGCTTGCTCGGTGGCCGAGTTGGCGAGCTAGCCGGGCCAAAAGCAAGGAGGAAGAGCGACTATCTCTCTCTGGCCGCTGGCTGGCTGGCCGGCCCAAGCTGGTTGGCGAGTGTGTGTGTGTGTGTGTGTGCGCGTATATGCGTTTGCGTATGTGCGTTTGTGTGTGCATGCATGTCATTGCGTCTGGCTGGCCGCGGCCATCAGCGCGCCAAAGTCACGCGCAGTTGCCTGCGCGCCGCCCTCAACCCTCGTCGAGCCGCCCAGCCATCGAGCCGCCCGATTTGCCGCCCCCGAGCATCCGGCGCCGGCTGCTCCGGGGGCGGGCGCATGCGCGCGGGGCCCCGCGTCCGCCCGCGCCTTTATAATTGTACCCGTCGGTTTGCCGCATCAACTGCAATTGCAACTGCAACTGCAACGCCAGCGCCAATGGCGACATCGAGCCAAACCAAGCCGACCGCCCTCCCCTCGGCGAGCTCCGATTCCCTCCATAGGCGCTCGCCCATTCATCATTGGCCGCCGCTGGCACCTGGCTGCCCGAAGCGGCTCGGTCAGCCGGGCCAGCCGTGCTAGTCTGGCGCGAGCTTTTGCGCTGGCGTCATCCTTGGCCGCGGCCGCAGCCGCAGCCGGCGCCAAGCTCGCGCTCTGAAGCCGGATATTGGATTCAATTGCTGGCGCCAGGTCAAGGCGCCGCCTTTGGAGCGCGACAAATGCGCATCGGCTCCAATTTGTCTATCTGGCTGGCTAACTGCGTTTAAAGTACATGGCAAAGCTCAATCAATCATGCTACAATGTTGTCGCGCTCGGCCAAAAGTCGGCGGGCGCGCAATTAGCCGGCGCAGAGCGAGCCGGAATGGAAACATCCCGTCCGCCGCCGGCGCTGCCATTGCAACGGGCCCGGCGCCCGCTTGGGGGCCCAACAGCAGCTATACGGCCGCTCGCCTGAGGCCTTGCAGAGGAATCGGGGCGAGATTTGTTGCTTGTTTACAATTTGCGCCCGAGATGGGAGGCTCGCGCCGGCAAGACAGCGCATGACGTCAGGCCGAAATGGCCCCGCCGCCAACCACCGGCCTCAGGTTGGCGGGCTGGCGGCTGGCGCGACATTGAGTCGCGCGATGGGGGCGCAACGAGGCCGAGATGTGGGCGGCTTTTGCGTGATTTGGCCGGAGCTCGAAACCCGACACCGGCCGGCGCATCGAGTGGCTCGCTAGGCTCAACTCGGCTGCACTCAACTCAACTCAACTCTACTCTACTCAACTCAACTCAACTCAACCCAAGAAATATCGATCCCATGGAGCTGCTGGTGGCGCCATTACAGAGTCCGCAGAGAGGATGGGCGGCCTCCTTGGGCAGAGCACAAATTACGTGCTCGGCCGCCACTTGGCCATCGGTGCGCCCATCTGATGCAACGCGCAACCAACCCAGTTGGCCCGCTTGACCAAAGCGAGCGAGCCACTTTTAAGTGCAAACGCGCGCCCCTCCGCTCCACTTCCGCTGGTAACAATTTAATTTGCCTCCGAGTGTCCGCCCCCGTCCACCATGGGCGGCCTCGCTGGCGCCGGGCCAACCCGGCTCGGGCTGCACCTGGCGCCCTCCAGTTGCAACCGCCGCCGCCGCCGCCGCTGCACCGAGGAGCCCCTCGCGCGCCAGAAAACGTGACGATTCAAATCGATATTGAACCCTCCGAGCTGGTGGGCGGCGCTCGTGTTTGCGGCCGCAACTTCTGCCTTTGGGCCCCAAGATTGTTTGCTCAGCCGAGTGGAGTGGAAGATCCATTTGCGAGCGGCGAGGGCTAAATTTAGAACGATTTAGAGCAAATTTCCATCCACAAAACTGGCTCCAAAATGTTGCTCGGCCCCCAAATCAGTCGCGGCCGCCCAATTGGAGCGGCCTCTGCGCTCGACGGCGCCGCCTTGCCGCCGAGTTCACGCCCACGAAACCGAGGAGCTCGCTTCAAATCTCACCTTGCGGGCTCAGCGCGCCAGCCAAGCATGCAGGAGAGTCGCGCGCAAAATCCAACTCGGCGCCGCAGAGTAAATGTTGCGGCCCCAAATTAGTATTAGAGGCTTCATTTAGCATTATGGGTCAGTTAACACGAGGCTTTGCGCCGCGCTACGGAAGCCAAGCAAGGCCATTGTGAGCCGAGAGGTGGTTCGCGGAGGGGGGGGGCAGGATACAAGGAAACTTTAATGAGCTTTCACTTTGGCGATGGGCGGATGGCTCAAGTTGGCAGCGCAGATAAATCATCGCGCCCGCCGAGCTGAACCTGTTCGGGCGGCTTCAGCGCTCGCGCATGTCGCGCCCAGATGCTTTTGCGCAAACTTAGCCGGCAGCACCAGCACTAGGCAGCAACTCTGGCGGCAAATCCTCCCACGCCCCCCCCCCTCTCGTCTGGCCACCGAGCGCGGCCTTATCTCAAGCGAGTCAGCTGTTGCCAGCGCCCAGGTGTCAGGCCCAAAGGGTTGCGCCGCTTTGTCGCAATCGAACGCGCCCGAGCCAATGAAGCGCGAGCAGTCGCGGCCGCAGCGACGCCCCCTCACCTGGCCGCCGCTTCCGCCGGAAGCCTGGCCCAATGGCCCCGACTCAATTGGATCCGCTCGGGACAACAAAGGGCCCCTTTATCGGGCCAACTGCCAACTGCCGCCGCCGCCGCCACTGCCACTGCCGCTCAAACTCGTCGCCAGTCCAGCTGGGCCAACTCGGCCGGGCAAATCTGATAGTGGTGCGCTGCACTGCCAGCCAGTCGGCCCCTCCGCCCGCAGAGCGGCCTGATTCGGGCCCCATGGCCAAGCCAACAAATTGGCCAACTAAGGTTGGCCGCACCATTTGAATTGGAACCCATTTAATGGCTGGCGACCGGCGGCCAGTGCTCGGCGCTGCTCAGAGCGGACGGGGCCGGGCCGAGGCAGGGCGAAGCAAAACAGTAACAACAACAACACCGCACGCAGCCGCCTGTCCAAGCAGCGGACCCGCTCTTCACTTGGCCCGACTATCAGTGACACCTGGCGCCCTAATGGGGCCGCTCGCGCCTTGCCGGCCGCCGCCGACTCGGCCGGCTGAGAGTCGGCGGCTATTTTTAGTCCCACTGGAGGGGCGCGAGCTTTGGTTTTGCGTCAGCTCGCTCGCCGGCCACACAAGAGCGTCCGCATCCATGAGGCCAGATTGGCCGGACAGGCAAGCTGGCCAAGTTGGGGACGAGTCTCGGCTTCGGGCTGGCGGCCAACCATTCATAGTTTATGAGCAGGCAAACTGCTTCTCGCTGATCGGCGCGCCAAAGGGCCACTTCTGCGCCTTCCGCCTCTCCACTCAGCTGCCGGCTCCTCCAAAGGCAACGAGATTGCAATCGCAACTGTTGGGCGCTCGAGCGCAAATGGAGCAAGCGAGCCGCTTGTTTGCATATGAGCCCAACTCTCGAGCTCAATAGGTTTGAGTGACAGGCGAGTTGATTGGAACTGGCCACTTCCAATGCAACTCGCATTTTCATTTCCATTTCCATTTCCCCTTCCAGTGACAAGTGGCCAGGTGCGCGGCGGCCACTCGGCGCGAGAGGCGCGAGGTGGCGCTGGCGTCGCGCTGGGCGAGTCGCGCACGCACTTGACCAATCGAGTGGGCAAGCAAAGTGGCCGCCCGCTTTGACCTGAGCCGGATTCGGCCAGGATGGGTCGGCCAGGTTTTGCAAAGGCAAACAGGCCGACAGGTGGGGGGGTTGTTTTAAGCGAGCAGCCTGGAGCCAAATGTGACTTATGATCGCTCGGCCTGGCTCACTGGCGCGGCAGTCAAGGCTGCCGGCGCGGCTTCCTTGCTTTGGCCTCGATTGCGCGGCTTGAATGGGCGAAGCTGGTGAGCGAGGATTTGCAGCAGCAGCAGCAGCGGCCGCCGCCGCAAGTGGAGGGCAAACAAAGAGGTGAGCTTGGCGCCGCTCAGCTGGCCTCCGTTTGCTCATTGAATCAGCGCGGCCCATCCGATGAGCTGGCCGGCTAATCATCGGCGAGCTCTCAAAGAGGCTCGACTCGAATAGTTGGCCGGCCAGCCGCAAACTCTAGCACCTGCAAGACTGCCTTGCTGCGAGCGGCCAATTAATCATGGAGACTCGATCGCGCTTCTGGCCGCTGATTTGACCAGAGAAGCTCCTCCAATCGTCGCTCTAGTCCAGCTTTGCGCTTTCGCCTCTCAGCGGCTGGCTCACGACTCTTGGCTTGGCCGCCGCTCGCCGCGGGTTTTGCATCCGGCGGCCAGGCCTGGCTTGCGGCCGGCGGGGCAAAAGTGGCCCCATGAGCGGCGGCGGCGGCAGCGGCAGCGGCGGCAGCCAAGCGGCCGGCCGGGCAACAATAACGCGGAATCAGTTTGCGGCGACAAATTGAATTGAACGGGGAGGAGGGGAACAGGTTGATGGCATTGTTGTCGCTTGGCCGCGCCGAGTTCACCGAAAGCTCCTCCTGCGTCTTGCTCGCTGGACGAGAGACAAAAGTGGCAGTCCGAGCGCAGAGAGAGTAGATTGGAGGAGGACTCGGCGGCTTGCGGGCTGATTGCGGCCGCAGCGAGGGAAAGGGATCGATCCGCTTCCACAACAATCGCCGCCCTCACGTCTCAGGCCGCCTTTGTGCGTTTCTCCGCGGCAAGATGGTTGCCGTTGCCAGTGCCAGTGCGGCCGCCTCTATCTTTGGAGCTGCAGCAGCCGCCGCCGAGTGGAGCCGGCAGTGATGGATTTGGCCGCGCGAGGGGGCCGCAGCGAGTGCCTCCCTCGCGCGCGAAAGCGTGATCCCCCAATTACACCTGCCGCTCGGCCGCCACTCCCGGCTAAGCGGCGAGTCGTCGTCGTCGTGCTAATTGAATTCACTTCGTCATTATCATCGCAGCGAGCTTGAGGGCCGCGAGCGACGGCTTGCCCGGCTCTTGGGCGCGCGTTGGCCCCCTCGCTGCAGCTGCAGCTTGAGCCAGCATCCGGCCGCCAAGCTCGGCTCAAGCCTGCGCGCAATCCCCCTGGCCGGCCTGATCCCAATTGGCCGAATTAGAGGGGGCGCGCGACGGGCGGTTTGCTTGGTTCCCGCTGCGAGAGGGACTCTGCCTTTGGACTTTGCGGCGGCGGCGGCGGCGGCGGCGGCGGCGGC
>ENA-UOVY01000509-UOVY01000509.1-plant-metagenome-genome-assembly--contig:-NODE-509-length-17482-cov-11.419407_pt1 | contig 17482 bp, 11 predicted proteins | sample MGYA00249840_ERZ761561 | MGnify/ENA primary metagenome ERZ761561 (study PRJEB28882, sample SAMN05720143) | plant metagenome | isolation source: Guanajuato, Mexico | place: Mexico:Guanajuato, Mexico...
ATTCCACTTCTAGATTGCTTCTTTTTTTTTTTTTTTTTTTTTTTTTTTTTTTTTATTTTTTTTTTTTTTCTTTTTTTTTATTATTATATTTATATGATTTCAAACATCCAACAAATTATATACTTATAAACCGATTTTCTGTGCAATATTCCTCACTTGCAGAGTACTTATCTATCAAATCTGTTCACCATCGTCCATCCATTCTAAAATGAATGGAATTAGACCTACACGAACAGCAGGCAGCTTGCAACAAATTTAATTCTCCCATTTTTTGATATTTTTCACGTCTCTTAATAATGAAGAATATTATATTATCGCTCCGGTGCGTTTTCTTAAAAACTATCGGTTTAAAAGAAAAAACGGTGCACCGAAAAAACGAAGAGAATCAAATATTATAAAACTTCGGATGGTCTCATATTCAATGGAAAATTACAAGACAGCTAAGAATTGTTCCCCTCAATGATTTAACGCATTGTTTTCTCTGAAATCAACGAAAAATCGACAATTTTCCATAATGGAGATAGCAATTATTGAGTAACTGGTAGTTTCAGAATAGTCTATGATTTGCATCCGTATTTTCGAAAATGTGGGTTACTTTTTGATATGACTCCATAAAAATAGGCAATTATTATAGAGGAGGTTGAATGCTGGATATCACATTTTTTTTGAGGTTTTACAAAAATAATGAATTTTTTGGAAAAAAAAATACCTTGGTAAAAAAATGATACATGAAATTTCGTACAAGATAATGTTACATCAGCAGTGCTACCACAATAGCGGCTGAAACATTTGCTATTTTTAACTTAAAATATTTTTTTTTTTTTTTTTAAACTGGAGGATAAGTGAAATTTTTTCTGAAACTGTGCCACCAGGTTTCAAAAAAACGCGGCAGTGTTACCGCAATAAAATGCAATTTAATTTCCCACTTTTCTTTAAAAGATAGAATTAAAAAGTTAATATATCTTCACGAATTTCATTCTATAATTGGTAGAATCCGCAAGCGAGCCTATAAAAATTGTATACCTACATTTTTCAATATATTATTCTGATAGTCCCGCGTGCGGATCATAATTGAAGAGCCTCCCCTTGCGACCCGACCCTCTCGCTACCATATGTCCGTTTTGAAATTGTGACATTCGAGACATAGAATATTATCGAGACAATTATCTCATTTAATTTACATTGATTTATTGTCTAGTTGGTTTTCTTCGTGCAAGATGTCTAAGACTCGATTGTTCAGAAATTGAACGGGTAGCGAAAGGGTTCGGTACTTTCTTTTCCAGGTTGTATAGCTCATAACGGTAAATAATAAAAGTAGTGACAAGGGCTTTTCATAATGGAAATAGAGCAGAAGGCATACAAATTTCGCTGCCAAAAGGAAATCCGGAACCGGGCCCCCGGCTTTGTTTTAAATTTTTGGAGTGTTGGAAAAACAATTGGGTAGAATCAGAGTTTCAATAAAAACAAAATTATTTTTAGGTATTTTGTAGCAAGAGAGGATATATAGAAATTTGAAAAATGATCAGAACTGACCCCATGAAAAATCCTCACAAGAGTGATCTTTTGGCTGGTACTTAACCATAAAATTTTTCAAAAAAAAAACGGCATTCAACTATAAAATTTGAACGGATAAAGAAAACCAGACTACGATATTGTATTCAGTGTGAAAATTACTACTGGAAACACATGACTTATGTATTTGATCGAACGACAAAATTTTATTTCATATTTATTTCATTGTGTATCATTGATCGCTTGTGTAGTAGTGCGAACATAGTTACTATTTTTTTCAGAATCGAAGCAAATTAGAACTTTCGATGCCTCAGTTACAAATAAACGAGATTTTTTACCGTGAAAAAAGCACGAAGAACAAAGTCATTGAGGCGTTTCAAAACTTTAGAAAAATAACACGAATTCATTCTGCGATTCCTAGAGAAAATAATATTCATAAATACGGTATAACTCACTTAAATCGTTCATCGTTTGCCAAGGTGTACATAGAAGTGGCTCCTCCGAAGGAATGACCGATGATTATCGGAGCTGAAAGATCAATCTTTCCCTAAGGAAACATAGATACGACATGTACATGAAAATCAAAAATAAAACACCACTGGGTAGGAAGACTGACTAATAGTTCAAAATTATCTAAGAGTCGACAGATAGATGGCGGGGTCCACAAACAAAAATATTGCGTCCACAAAGGAGCGCAAACGAAGCACAAACGATTCAGCCCATGTTTGACCTCAATTCGAGATGGGGGTGGATTGGGACATGCACTTGAAATTTAGATTTTAAGTGGGTGGGTCCAATTATGAGACCTTGAAGCACAATTGGTACAAGTGTTAAGCTTGAATTCGTGCCGTAATTTCCAGCCCCTTAACTCACATTGGGGATACTACCATTTCTTTGGTCTTCAACATTTGTTTTCTGAATGATGACCGAAAGGAGGGGACACAAATTATGGCACCTCGAGGCAAAATTAGAACAAATTGAGCTAGAGTATTTAGTTTATACAATTATTATCCGATTTTAACGGATGTACTTACTTTCAAAGAGAGTATATCAAATTTACTCGCTATCACATTTTTTGCCTTTCCATCATTGATTGCAGCTAGTAAATCCAGCGTAATTACTACATTCGATGCTACGGAGTTTTAGCTAGAAATAGAAAGTGGTAAGTGTCGTATAAGTGTATCCGAAATGAAAATTAAAATCCTTAAAAATATTTCTAAAATATACTACTTTTTTAATGTAGTAGCATTCAATTAATTGCAGACGAAAGATTGGTTTGAGGGGCTTCATTAAGAGATGTTATTAATAGATCCGCATCAATATTCTGACTAGCGTATACTTAAGAATTTTAGACCGTCAAAAAACGTTTTAGAGGTCCATAATACCTATATTATACGTCTAAATATCGATCAATGTTTCGAAGTCTTAAGATAGGTCGGTGTACGACCTCCTAACAGTCAACTAATTATAAATTACATAAGTCACATTGCCAGCATCGCATTAGACTCACGAATGACCTATACGGTAATTTACTGCATTGCGCGTATTTGGAAGTTGCGAATCAAGTACTGCTAGTTGAATTCTTTCTTTCTTCGTTTCTTCTTACGAAAAATTACGATATAGTAAAAAAATATCCCACAGGCCCTCTCCCCGACAATCACCCAGTTTCTTCAGCATCCGGATGCGGACGTAACTTCTCTTCTACTAGCGAGTTTCCCACTAAAAAAGAAAAATTTCTCGCTATATCTAACTTCAGTAACTATTCACTTCCCAGCGGTTTAGCATTTTTTCCACAACTTTACAAAATTCTTTTCTTTTTTTGGCCAAAGGTACCCCTATCTTCAAAATAGCTTCTCAACTCTACTTTTACAACGCCCATTAGTCGATTTGTTGGTTACAGCGCTCAATAAAATTGACATGTTTCATGTCTTTTCTCTGGGGTACCCCTTCCGAAATCAGAGGATGAACTCAAAATTTTTCTAAGTCCCACGGCCCATATATAGGGATAGTCCTTATTCTCATATTTCCTCCACATTTCTTCATTATATCCTTCATAATTCCTTCATATTTCTTCATATATCCTTTATATTTCCTCATATTTTCAACATATTTCTTCATATATCCTCCATAATTCCTTCATATTTTCTTCATAGTTTCTTCATATTTCCTTCATATTTCTTCATATTTTCTTCATATTTTCACAGGGACTTAGAAGAATTTCAACCTCCTCTATAGACCTCTATAGGGACTTAAAGGAATTTCGAGCTCGTCTATAGGGCTCTATGGGGACTTAGAAGAATTTCGAGCTCCTTTTAGGTCCCTATAAAGGCTTTCCCATGGACATGAAACATGTTTTTATTGCCGGGACTAGGACGGGAATTTCTTTTTTTGAATATGACAAGACCAGGAAAACGAAAACGGAATGCTGGAAAGAAAATAAGAAGATATAAAAAAATATATTAGCTTGGGAATTTCTTCTCTGTTGGTGGGACCCCGAGAGGGAGGATATAAGAATGCGATCGCCTCCCACATTGTTAGGTTGCGTAGGGGCACAAAAAGGGCCTGAATGCAAACCAGAAAAAAATTAGAATTGAGTGAGGTGGAGTTGGAGGATGCGTGGGGATTACTTCGTAGTGTCATAATTTTCTTTTAAGATATTGGCCAAGGGACTGGATTGCTTTCAGTCGATCTTAGTTTATTTGGATCTTGTTTTTTTCCAAAGATCATTCCGCGCCTGATCGCGAGAATTAGAGAAGGATAATATTGTGTGAAATTGATTATTTTTTAATGAGCTCTGAGTAGCTAGTACAATGGAGAACACATTAAATTTCTGCTCCTCTAAGTGGGGTTTGAACTTTACAAGGCAGGTAACTAGACTAATCGACTACAAAGTGCGCAAACATTAAAAGTGCATTTCTGTTTATTCTAATTGCTCAGCACGTTTTTATGGCTTTACTAGCAACACTAATGTCGAAACACTATCGGAGTGTGAAGAGAATGTGACATTCAGGAGTATTATATTATGTATGAATAGAATAAGAGTGCTTCAGTTAAATGTGGATTTTATATGGAAATAAGAGATAAAAGTCAGTTATGAGCAAGTGTTTGCGTTCGGGAGGGAGCTTAGGCATTGTAAGAAAGGACTCAATTTTGCAGTAAATATGAAGGTGTAGGGGCGGAGAGGGCGATTTTTCCACCTTTGCCTCCCCCATGGAAATTAAAAAATTTAGAAAAATTCAGTAAAATTGGGTGATGGTGCTGCCACCACCCACCTATGTGTGTAGCAACATATTCAGTCCCCTCATGTTTTCCTTCGTTCCTACGTTCCTGTCAAGGCGATAAGAAATAACAGACCCTCGTACAAAAAATGTATAAGCAGTTCTAGGTCTTGTTTTAGAGCCATATACCCAGTCACGCCTCACTGTCAAAAAAAAAAAAAAATTAAAAAAAAAAAAAAAACCGCAATTTTTTTTTTTTTTTTTTTTGACAGTGAGGCGTGACTTTTGACGTACCCGGTACATACTTAAAGTATATAAGATTAAAGTTGGATATTTCTCATGCGTCAGGTTATCGGAATATCTGGGAGGTGATGTCGGATTGTTAGATGAGTAAAAATTCACGGCGGGTTGGCAAAATTTCATCAATACGGTACGAGTTGGACAATTCGAGCGGCCGAAATTTTTCTTAGTCTCACTTCTCATGCACAATGTAGCTTCGAGGTTGGAATTTTTCAATTTCCTGGTTGAGGCTAGGAAATTTTGAGGAAAAGAAGTCTTTCAATTTTGAATCGGACCTACGACTCAAAAGTACGAATTTTCCAAGTTACACTGCTCGCACTTTGTGTGTAACTCGAAGCTAGCCTACCTAACAAATTTTTCAATTAGAAATCGATTGTCCAGAAATTTCGTCAACATTGAACTGATCAACCAGGAGGCAGTATCCTGTTCACATGTGGTCTGATAGGTTACTGGAACAGACGTCGGAGCTCCCATGAAATAATTCTCGGCTCATCCTAACCAAAACTCCCTTTATTCCTCTAATAAAAACGAATAAGTTGTATATATTTTCCATAGGAGAGTTTTTCGATTTTTATTGTTTAAGGTAGAATATGATTTTTCAGACCTTCTCAGAGATTTCTGATTTATGCGAAATCTATTTTATTGCGAATGTTCTCACTTTCATTTGGCTGACTCGTACTTCGAGAAAACGGTATAATTTTTCTTTAAAAGAAGCAGATCCATATTTGCGGTACACATGTAGATATAAAAAAAGAGGTTTGCTTTTCCCGCAGAGTGAAGTGAATTTGGCGTATTCCTCGTATACGATCATTTTTCGTGTTTTTTGCCGTCATGTACGACCATTAAATTATGGTTTATTTGCTTATCATCCGAATACTTGTATAGGCGAGTACCTCGGCCTCTACGACTATATAAATATTTACAAACTACAGACAAAACATGCTACCGGTACCTGTTTATTTCTGAGCATGTAATGGTCACTGGAGACCATTGCATTGAAGGGCTTAGCTAACACGTACGTTCGCTCGTCTTCATCTCTCTCCTTCTCAGATTTGTAGTAGTAGGTAATACTGGCCGACTCGTCTCTGAAAAAGAGAATTCATCACTCTTAGGAGGAAAAAATGAGTGGCTTAATGAAATACAAAAACTGGTAAAATTCATCTTAGGATTCCAAAATAATATAAATATTTTTTTCCAATATAAATGACCCTAAAAAAAAATTATTTAATTTCATCAAATAACTCAAGTAACTTAAATACAAAATATTTATTATTTATTTTGATAAGAATAATTATTAAAGTAACTTATTCTTGCTGAAATTAAAATAATTATTAGAAAGTTGAGTATTTTATTAGTAATTTGAATTCTTTTTGTATCCAGATTTTTCAAAATGTTATTTAAGTTGATTAGGTATTTGAATAATGAAATTAATAATTATTTGAATTAATTATTTGAAAATGATAATTTATCAAAAAAATTTCAATTTTAAAACTTACTAATTAAATATGAATACGGTACCTATATTCTTAAATTAAAATAATTTTGTTAAATCCTTAAATTTTTTATTATATTAAACAAAAAATTCATCTAAAATATTTATTATTAAGTTATCATCATTTTTAAAAAATAGCAGAGATGAACGAATTTTATTGACACTACAAAAGATGCAAAGGTCGCAAAAATTTTAAAAAACAACATGCACTGAGCGCTTTCGCTTGAACTTTAATATCAATAAAATTCGTTGATCTCTGTTGTTTCTACTACGTGTCATAATTTAGAAGACCGAATTTTGAGTGATATTACTAAGGCAAGTTAATATAAATTACCTATTTTAAAAATTAAATTTTTTTATAAGTTATTAAAATATTTTATTACGAATTTCAATCATATTGAAATAAAATATTTAATATTAGGTAGGTACCAGTAATGCATAACGAATAGGTCTAAGGTGACGCCAAAGAAAATCAATAACAGAATAATTATAATCTTTTTACAAACTGGAACAATTTGAATAATTCAAAGTGGGAATTTTGATCCTAGTAAGGGTTCGCTATCGTTTTTCCAGACAATGCAAAATCCACCATATCTGATGAGCAAAATGAAATAAACTCCTCAATTATGAGATGCAAAAATCCGTAGTCGATGAAAAAAAACTCGCACTTCGCTTTACTCGCTCTTGATAAAAAAATTCGCAAAATCCTTGCTTCTTCTAAGACCTAATTATTCGGTGTTCTTTCATCAATCGAAGGAAAATATAGAATTAGGAGTATCTCGCGTTAAATATGTTACACAAGTAGACATATCAAGAGACTTACTTATGCTCGAGAGCGGCGACAATGTACCCTCTAGAAGCGAGTTCGTTACATACGGTTGAGCAGAGGAATCTGGTAGCTCCATAACCGTGAGAAAATACAACAACCGGGAACTTCTTAATCTTCGTCGATACTGGTTCTTCCCATAAGGTCGGTATATACGCCTCTTGTAAGCAATATATAATAAAATAGACTCAATTTTTAAGCAAATAATGTTTACATCGATATGAAATATTTTACTTTTCGACAAAGAAAGAAACAATCAGCTGAAAGGCTGTCGCTCCATTTTGTACTCACCTCTTCCTAAAAACCACAGAACGATCTTCAGTACTATAACCCACAAATTTAGTAGTTTAGCGAAAGCATCGAGGTATTTTTCATTCGGTAACCATGACACGAATTGCCTAGAACGTTCCTAGAAAAGAAATAATAACTTTGCGGTATAATATTAGCCATGATGATGATTTCTCATCTAGTAAAACCTTGAATGACATTCATTACATCCGACAGACTCATTATCTCGTATGTACCAAAACCGAAACCATTTGTCGTCGAGAAATAATGTGATCGAAATAATACCAGATCTGAATAGTAAGTGCGCACGATGAATTCTAGCACCGAAAATGCTGCAATTCACTTACCTTTAATTCGGACGGGTTTGCATCCGTAGGATACGTGAGTCTTATGAAGAGTGAGTCTTTGGAGAGTGCATTCATATAATCGATGCTCCCAGTCACGTAAGGACCTTCAAAATAGGGGAAAAAAAATGTTAGCTTTACATCGAGGATTTTTGTATATTATTTTGGCACTCAAAACTCTAAACTATGAGAGTATAGGGGCTCATTAAGTTGTATTATAACGATTGACGACAAAATTAGTGACTCATAATTAATATTTATCGCCATCTGACGTGCTTGGTTCGCTTTCCTGCTGAGAAATCAATAATGAGCTTGTCATTATAAAACGTCGCTAAATAATTAGTAGCCGCATAACGATTTAACCACTATATTATGCGAATGATGATCTGGTAAATTGTGATTCATTTTTCTCTCAATGCCCAGTAGCACTCGGCGTGTACTTCATAATATAAAGTAAGTCACCGAATGTGGGCAAACGTGCATAAAAATTTAAATCATCTGATGTTTCGAGCATTGAACGCTCGTAATTTTTACTGTCTTACACGACCTTCATATCCTATACGTCGTCACGAACCGAAATGCCTCTTATCAACAAATTCATCCTCTAGGGGGAGGGGGTAAGAGTAATTAGGTTTACTGAACAGCAGCTAGGTTCAATCTTTTATGTATAGAACCGAGCAGCGTCAGTCGTGAAGGAATAATTTTGCGTCGAATGGAAACGTTTATAAACATTACGAATTGATCTAATCGTTAACAAGATTATTTATTTAAAAATTATTTTAATTATATTATTACGATCGTAAGCGCAACCTATTAATGATTGGATACAAAGAACGAGAAGAAGAAGAATAGGTTACCTCGTCGAAAAATTCCACAACTTTGGAAACGTACAAATTATCATACAGGGTCATCAGCCGAAATACGGTACGTTGATAATATAATGCGTTTTCTAGATTGTTCACCGTTTCAACGAGATCTAATTCTAATATACAAATTCTACCCGCAAGCTAGTGGCTACCAACTCTGCCACTCGGTATCTGAATTTGATTCATGAGTCCGTCCCATAATATTTTCTTTGTGCTTGAATTCAAATTAATTTTTTTTTTTCCAGCACTTTTGAGAACCAGCTTCTTTGCTCTACACCGCACTTATATACTGCTCTAGTTTCGTAGATTCCAGAAATGCATTTACCGCAACATTTTCCCACACTTTTGATCCGCATTTCTCTCTCATCGACTTAACTACAACAGAAATTTGTTAGGAATAGACACTCTTGATTCTCAATTTGTAAAATAATGAGGTAACATTTTCCTAAAATTAAGGCTCAATATCCTTCAATATTAATATTTCAGTACTGGGATCAATTAGCATACAACCTCACAAATTACCTATCTAATCTACTGATCCTCAAATTGAAACAAAGTCAAAAACTTGTCTCGCACATTTTCTGTTTATTAATAACCTCTGGCACACGTTCGAGTGAAATATGTCCTTTAAAGATAGCTTGCTGCTCATAAATATAACTTGTAAGGTGATCTGATATCATACGGTGGATGGTGTTATTATTTTCATGAATTCTCATCTTCTTAATAGTTTCGGAGTCCTTCAATAAATCAATACTTTATTCTCTTCACATCCATCAGTATATAAAGTACAATGCACGCTCTCATATCCTTCAAAGAAAGGCCATATTCATATGATACGGAGCCAAATCAGCACCTCCAAAGCCTACCTTGTTGACTAAGCGACCTGATCGGCAGCATAATGCATCAGTATGGACAAACCCACGATGAAAACAGCCAAAGGCCTCGCCATCCTCCTCGCCCCGCGTTAAAAGCCTATCCTCTCTGACCCCAATCATGGAAAACAATATCAAACAACGAACTTCGAGCAATAAAGCTTATGAAGATGAATAAATTAAAGAGAAATAATTCTAAGATAGATGAAAACACTTGAAAAAATTTGGCCGTCGGCGGGAATTGAACCCGCATCCCCAAGGTATCGCGGCCGGTGCTTTACCATTGAGTTGCATAGAACACAAATTAATTCATAGCATTTTCATCTACCCTACTTCTATGACATACAGTGTTCAAACCTGCGAGAGAGTAAAAAAGACTACAAGATCATGAAGAAGGCCAATCGGTTAACTTCTTTACATAATTTTATGTTCTTGTAGTCTTTGTACTCTCAAGAGAGTGGGCAAGAACTAACCACCAGATAGGCCTACAAGGCCTCCTACTCTTCTTCATACAGAGCTATCTTCAGAATAGTTCATTCAAAGTCCGTGTATCACACATACTCTCCACAATTAAACCTCAGGAAAAAAGTATCCCCCAAGGCTCACCTCAGAGTGGAACCCTTTTTTTTACTAGCAATAAATGAAATCACTAAAATCATCTCTCCCCCATTTCAAACTCTACTATTCGTTGATGACCTTAGCATCCACTGCGATCCTCAAAGACTCAACGAGCCTACCGCATCCTATACAAGACACAGTCAACACAATCCTCGCCAGGCTGTCTTCACATGGTTTTCGAATAGTTCAATTTTTAAAACTAAATTCATTATATTCAGTAAAAGCATACGAAGATTCCACCCCCTCCCTTAAAACTATGCATCGCTAACACTCTTAATACACAATAAGGGGGGGAGGGGCTCTACGAATTCTTCCATAAATTAATTTCTTACTCTTAATACACCTTCAGACACAGTAAAGTTTCTAAGTCTCCTTTTCCACTCACGCCATGCCTGGACAAATACATCAAGCGAAGTGCCACCGCGCCCTGAATGTCCTGGAATTCTAATCTCACCCTAAACATGGTTGCAACGGCAAAAATTCTTCTTCTTCTCTACACCACTGTAGTCCGCTTCATCCTAGATTGTAGTTCCCCGCTCCATCACATCTAAAACTCCTTCACTCAATACAAAACACCGCTCTCCGCTTAGCCACAGGCGTCTTTTGAACCATATAAGTTGATACGTTTAAAACTGCGGATCTCGTATCGAAAAGAAAACGAAAAAAAAAATAGAAAAGAGCAAGAGATTCGAACTTTTATATAAATTTAACGAGAAAACATGAAACTTTTTTCGACTGCTTAACGGCTCAGTCATCATCAAGGAATCACCAGTCCCCTAGAACTTCTCTAACCTATACCAGTCATAACGAAGAGATAACACTCACACGTCTCAGAATTGGTCAAAGTCGCTTTACACACATACATACACCTTGTCTCCCACGTTCTACCACCACTTTCTTGCCCCCACTGCAAGGACGATCTACCCCTAAGTGACGATGATCTCTTTTAATGCTCCCACCTAACACACTCACGTAAATCCCTTGGCATCCCACACAACCGCATCGCCGCACTCACCGACAACTCCATTTCCTTCCCCAACATAATTCGCTACCTCCGACACACAGGCTTCCATAACCGTACCCAACCCCTCTTTCTCAGACGCTGAGTTTATAGCCCTTCACTAGTATGGACCGCTTGTAACTCGTTGATAGAAATAAAAATAAAATCTCGTGCATCTCATGTATACAAGTTCGACTTCCTCGCCATTCTCGAAGTTCTTTTTCAGGTAAGTATCTGAAAAGAAACAAAAATTGACTCTATCAAGATCTCAGACTATAACAAGTACATTCCCAACTTGAAGAAATTCCTCACCCACAAAAATCGTTCAGGAGATACTTTTATCTTCCCCCAATCTGTAGAGCGGTCGGTAGATAAGTGAAGCATTCCAATCGACAACATTATGGGCATAAGCGGAATGGTGAAAATTCTTGAAAAAAATATTTAAAACAGGAAATATTTTTACGCCGTAAATACTATACGATGAAAAAATGAACGTAGAAAGAGTACGATTTGTGAGATAGAACGGCGGTATTTTGTGCACGAAAAACAAGAAATTACAACGGTCATTCCACGCATTGCTTTCTCATTCATTCGACAAATTAACGAAGTACCCACGAGACTTCTCATAATGACTTGACCTGTATATAATCTCGATTATTCTCAAGATTCAAGGATTTTACGTCGACAAGAGGAATAATATGTCACACGATGTACACGAGATTCCAATGACAAGCCAGGATTCCGCAGTCTTTGGAAGAAGAAGAAAAAAAGAATTATATAGGCGTCGCAATTGCGACACACCAGCCGAGGGAAAATAATGTGTATCTAGACAAAATACGTGATACTGCGGTAGGCATCCAACAGAATTTAGAATCACGATACATCCGTAGAAACCGGTTCAGCTAACACTCAGGCACCAGCCTGCGCGAGTTTTATAACAAGTATTGATAATTTGCATCGGGAAAAAACACGAGAGTAGTACCTAGTGTCAATCGTACGTACGAAGAAATTTTTGTCTCGCAGAAGGTAGAAGCAAAAATTCTTCATTGCAGGATCCGAGAATAATAAAAGGAAAATTCCTTCATTACAGTCGCGATGGGTAATGTTCGGTGGTAGGATTTTGAAGCGAATGAAGTAAGGTGTTTTCGCAGCATCGCTTGCATACATTATTGTGCACGTAATAATAAGTTATATGCACGTACTATCGGTGTAACGTGGAGTAAGTATAGGTACCCAAGAAATTGACATGTACTACCCTGTGACCCTGATGCAAAGGTTGCATACCCGATCATCAAACAGTGACGAGTGAATGAATCATCTTTTGACCAGACGACAAACTTTGATGACGCAGAAACCCAGGATACCTACAATGGGCAGCGACCCTGTGTCTGAAGTAGTGGAGAGAATCAGAGATCGATCGGGAAGAGGAAATGGTACTTACCTTCCGGATAGGGTAAAGTTTTCACAGTTTTCCTTCGCCACCAAAACATATTTCACCGAAGCACTAGCACTCGTTCGAGATGATAAGGATCGGCAATAACACGAAAATTAATGCACGGCTATACCCGTTCGAGCGCACGAATACGAAATGAGTCGTTACATAGATATCTAATTCGAGACGATAAGCCGAGCACACTCCTCCTCGAGAGGATTACGAAAGCACGAGGCGAAATTCTCACGAATTTTAATAATAAGATCGCATTCGATGGCGAAGCGGTAGGAACATAACATGTTTACGATTCCGCCATCGTACGTAAGCTACACACTTCAGAGTACAGAGGTAGGTTCATTCTCATTCATGGTCACCTGCATTCTATACGTGGTGCAGAGTGCTACTATACACAGTGTGCAGTGCACATCGTACTATGCGAGGTGCCTACGTAGAATAGTAGGTACTGAAAAATAATATCGATGGTAGGGTTAAGGCTCTTATCCATGCGCTGCACGATGCTATATGTCGAAGCAAAATACGGTAGTAGGTCTACAGAGTCGAGAGAATTGACACTGAAACACGCGAACAAACACAATTTTTTTTTTCGTAGGTTCGCATCCGATCATTCCAATTACGACCATCCTCAATGAAATCATTTTGATGACGAGTTTCCTCCAACTACACCCCATTGTGTGGACTAGGTACGGAGTGGTCTCGAGTACGCAAAAGCTCATAAAATCTTGTTGGGTTACTCCAGGCAAATAAGTTACCGATATCTGAAATTGATTGGGTCCTGAAGTTATTCTTCTCGAATGTGTTTCCCAGTCTGTCTATATATAATCCAGGAAACATAGAGAAAAAATTAGGGGCAAAGGTTTCTCTTCGGAAGTATAAATTAGGTTGGATGCGAGCTTGTATAAGTGTACACTGAAAACTCTTCCCGTGAATCTGTTGGGAGATTTTATACAGGATAGAAAATCGATATAAATTATTTTTGGTACCTATCTGGAACAACGTAACAAACCAACTTCTGCTCCTCATAGTGGGTTTGAACCAGCGACCTTTGACATCCGAGGCAGGTTGCTAGCGCAATCAACCACAAGGTGCGCAAAAATTTGAGTGCATTTTAGTTGATTCTAGATACTCATCAGTACGGCTCTACTACCACAAGTTGTGTAAATCGGAACACTCTGAGAGTGTCTGTATGGGACGCGGGCATAACTTGCTTCAACGCCCCTAAATTAATACTTTGTGACATCTTAAATCTGATACAGACGTTTATACTGGATAAAAAATCAACATTCATTATTTTTGGTATCTAGAACAACAAGCTTACTGCGTGGAACTAAAATGCGCTCAAACTTTCGCACACCTTAATTATGGTCGATTGCGCTAGCAGCCTGCCTCGAAATTCGAAGGTCGCTGGTCTAAACCCCACTCAGAGGAGCAGAAGTTTGTTGCGTTTTATGTTGTTCTAGATACCAAAAATAATTAATATTCTCCCCTGAAAACCTTCGACGGAGCTCACAGGGAACCTTGTAGGGGGCTCAAACGTTCTCAAATAAAGTTTTTCGCTGTTTCTCAAAAAGGTATACATTTCAATGAAACATGTCTAGAGACCAAAATCATTCCCCTTAAAATTTTCTAAGAAATTGTACCAAACACGAGCATATTGAAGAAAACAGGTGTGTGTAATAGCGCCTTTCCAGCAGGATAGAAATTCAAAATCTTCCAATTTTAAGTTTTCTTCATATTTTCTCAGCAAATATGCATTTTCATGAAAAATTAATAGAAGAGGTAAAAATTATATGCTGTAAAATTGACTACAAGATGATGCCTTGCAATATCAGAATTATATTTTCATAGTATAATGTATATAAAATTAGCGCTTGAATGAAACTGTAATCTGCTTGTTAATTCAAGAAACATTGCTAACAAGAAAAAATCATGGGTCTACTTACGGATTCCCCTCCTCTAAGGCTCGCGCATATTAAACTTTTTACGTCTAAAAAATAAAGATTATGTTTCATGTTCTCCTTATTCACGCAAGGCCTTCCTATCGAGGAGGAGTTTGAAATTCCAAGTTCTTGATTTTATATGACGACTTGTACTTCGCTCATGGGCACTCTTTAAAAGAGGACCTTGGAATTTTTTAAAGTTTCCAAGCCTGTATTAAGGGCAGAGCTCAGAATTTTGTAGAGGAGGGGCTCGGAATTTTTCCAAGTCCCTACTCCTATATAGAGAGAAAGGCCAGAAATTTTTCATATATAAGGAGAGGTAGAGGGAAGAGCTCGGAATTTTTTCAAGTCCCAGAGCATATATAATGACTCTTGGCCCACGAGCTCCCTGTAGAGGGAGAGTTCCGAATTCCATGTATATACCTGAGCTCGGAATTTTTCCCAAGTTCCAGAGCCTATATATATATATATATAGGCTAAGCCCCCCGGACACTAACGTCACCAAAAGGTGGGGGGATGTATTCGCTAATCTTCGAATTGTGGGTAGGATCCAGGGTTTGCAAAAGACATGAAATATCTCAAAAAAAACTCGAAATTTTTCCAAGTCCCAAAACCTACATAGAGGAAAGGAAGTTCCAATGACCATATGGAAGAGAGAGAGAGTTAGAGAGAGAGAGAGAGAGAGAGAGAGAGAGAGAGAGAGAGAGAGAGAGAGAGCTTTTCCTCTTATTTCCTACATATTCCATTCTTATTTCTTCATTATTTTCCACAAATTTCTTCATATTTTTTCATATTTCCTTCATATTTCTCTTCATATTTTCTACATATTTCTTCATCAATCATTAATGAAGCAAATGGATGATCAGTGGTGATTTCAATGCTAAGCATCCTTACTAGGAATCTCACACCACCACCACCAAAGGTCGTTAGCTCTGGCAGTTCATTGTTATCCCTAATGCATCATGCCTTTCCAATGGCAAGCTAATCAAATTTCTGCTCCTTTTCAGTGGAGCTAGAACCCGCGACTCCTGCGTACGAGGCAGTCACGCAATCCATTCCGCCACCGAGGTGTGCAAAAATCTAGCCCCACTGAAAAAGAGCAGAAATTTGTGCCTCTTTCATTCATTCATAATCCCCCCTATCCCTATTTAATAGCCAAATTCCCAAGTTTTTATTCCAAAACCATTAATAATTGAAGTAGTGCACGGATGAATGTGAAACATTAATGAGCAATACAACGTATCCCTTATACTCGTAAACGTAGACGAAAAATTAACGCGAGCTACAATAGAGGTTATAGCGCTCATAAACTTTTTCCTGAATGTTTTAAAAGGTAAAAATAAAAGATATATATATATGGGACACTTGGCGACATGTCGTCAAGTAGCTTAACTCATACTATTCTCTTCAAAGAAATAATAGAAACTGAACTTATACCGAACAAGTGAAATCTTGCAATCATTTTGTTACATGAGAAAAAAACGCAAAATGACGTAAACAACAAGCTACGGAGACCTATTAGTTAACCAGCTGTTTGAAGGTGCAGGTTTTCAGGGTGTCTTACAGGTCGAGTAAGTCAAGTATTTTGAGTGTCAGTCAAAAAAAAAAAAAAAAAGAATTATTTATTAATTAAAAAAAAAAAAAAAAAAAACAAAAAAAAAAAAAAAAAGTATTATTTATTCATTCGATTCAGAATAATATCTCACAAAAACATTCAAAAATACAGTACTTGGTCAGTATTACGATTACAAAATAAATAAAATCAGAAAGAAAGAATCTAAGAAGCGTGAAACTTTACTACATGACTATGATATGAGGAAAGAGAAAGGTCACAACTTCGAACCAGGTCAGTGACATGAAGCCACGACTATATTATGTTACATTTATATAGGTGACTCGCTAGTCGCTACTATATAATTATTACCTGTCCTAGTAGGACGAAAACCCCGCATTTTTCTTCAAAAATTGAACATAAAAATATCGGAATGAGATTTTTTTGACACCGTAGAGTGAAAATTGTTTGGAAAAAGGTCAAGTAAAAGGTATTTGGAAATTTCACTTTTATTAGACCTCTGGGTTCGATCTCGCCGATGAATAAAATTTTTTACATTTATTTCTTCAGTTAAAACGGATTACCTATTTTCCCTTCCAGCTATCGTTTCCTGGATATTGAAAATTTTCTGAGGATTGCAGTTAGAATGCAGCATTGATAGAATTTTGACTGCCAGAAGCGAGAAATGTCATACACTATAGCGTATTACTTCAATCAGGTATCACATTTGAGACGAAAAATTCGAAACAACCAAAGTTATAAAAATGATGTTGAAAGAACGGATGTATGTTTGTAACGTGTTAGGAGTAGAGACTTTATTTCTGAATGAGAATGACCGATATTCATGTAAAACCTTCGAGCTTCGAGTGGTTGTTGAACTACGCGTTGTGTGATACGAAACTATGAAAACAGCACAGTTCGCTATGGGTAATTGCATATCATTATTATAACAGCTTGAACGATAGATAATGCAAAAAGAATGCTCATTATTGAGAACGCTATTTTTTATTATGGGAAAAGTTTCTCAACGTTGAAGGTAATGTCCTTTACGAGTAAGGGGGAATGTGCTTAGTTTGGGTCTAACTAATATGCCAACCTATCCTCGCACACTTATTTATTTTTATTTATTTTGATTTATTATTTATTTATATGATCATAATAATAATAATAATAATAATAATAATAATAATAATAATAATAATAA
>ENA-UOVY01000514-UOVY01000514.1-plant-metagenome-genome-assembly--contig:-NODE-514-length-17189-cov-580.581767_pt1 | contig 17189 bp, 12 predicted proteins | sample MGYA00249840_ERZ761561 | MGnify/ENA primary metagenome ERZ761561 (study PRJEB28882, sample SAMN05720143) | plant metagenome | isolation source: Guanajuato, Mexico | place: Mexico:Guanajuato, Mexico...
GCCGCCGCCGCCGCCGCCGCCGCTTGCAAGTGGCACGAAGGCGCCCGACTGGCTGGCAACCTGTTGCCTCGTTGTGTAACAATCCGGCCGCCCCCTCGAACGAAAGAGCGCGCGCGCGCACCCTTGCAAGCAAGCTGGCTCGCCGCTCGGAAAGCCGGCAGAGCTCAATTGAATTTGCAGAGGAAGAAGCGGCGGCAAACTCTCGCTCGGATGGAATGGAATTGAATTGAACTGAACTGAACTGAAACGCTGAGGTCTCGGCCAACTCACCCACCGCCGCCAACCTGCTCCTCCCAAAACGCAACTCACCTCTCCGCTCCTGTCAGTGGTTGCTATCTAATTTGACTGCTCACCTGATCTGCTTGCCTGTCGCTCATCGACGCGAATAAAACTTAATGTCAACTCGAAGTCAATCTCGTGCGCCCGCTTCAAGGAGCCCTGTGAGCGAGCCAGCGGCATCAGTTAGCTCGCTGCCATTGTGCTGTCGCTCGCTTGCTCGCCCGACTGCCGACTCGCGAGCGCAAATCCAGCCGCTCGTGGCTCAAAACTCTAGTTCCTCCCTCCGCCTAATTCGAGCCGCTCGCTCAGTTGGCTCGAGCCAAGCCGGCCGCCTACCTGCGCTGCCCGTCTAGCCGGCCGCCCGCGCGGCTGGCTGCGAGCGAGCGTGCGCGCCACCAGCCAACTCCTTGGCTCCCAGCCCTCGGATGTGGCCACCAATTCGAGCCGCCGCCGCCGCCGCCTGTTGCTGTCGAGCCGAGCAGCCCTCGCGCGCCTTGATCCGCTGCTGCAGCCGGCCACGCAGCCAGCGGGCCACTCGCGCGCACCTGCCTCTCGCGGCGGCAACCAAGCGAGCCGCGAAACTTCTAGCAAGCAGCCCCTCGGCCTACCTGCCCGCCGCCCGCTGCACCGTTAAGGAGCAGCCGGCGAGAACCGGACATGCGGCCACAGAGCGAGCCGCCCTCCATGTCTGGCGCTTCGTTTCCCTGCAGTCGGAGTCACCAAACTCGTTCCCCGAAGATCGGCGCCCTTGAAAGGGTTGGAGGCGGCGCCTCTGGGCTGAGCTGGGCTGAGCGGCGAGTGTAAAGCCGCTCTGGCGCCAGGGGACTCGCTGCTTGCTCGTCGCGCGTTGCAGCAGCTGCGGCGGCGGCGGCGGCGACACTGTGACAGGATGCATGGGCGGCAGACTTCCCGTTTCGTCGTCATCGGATGTTGCGCCAGGGTGGCGCGACGAGCGGGCGAGCGCCGGCCGAGCATTCGAGAGGCCGCGCGAGAGTTCGCGCAAGTCAGCCCACTTTTCGCCTTCGTTTCAAGTTCACGGCGGCATGCCGGCCGGCCGGCCAGCAGCTCGAGGGCGCAAGCAGTCGCCCCCTGTCGGCCACTTGACACGTTTAGTGCTCGGCGGCGGCCGCATTTTGCTGCGCTCGTGTGCTGAGCTCGGCCAGCTTGCCGGCCAAAAGGTGTTGCTCGGCCGCTCCCACTTGCTGCTGGCTTGGCGCAGTTGGCCTAGCGAGCGGCCTTGAGTGGACGTTGCTCCCGAGCCATGGCCGCCCAGACTCTTCCTCTCGCTCGCTCGCCCACTGAGAGCTCTCCATTTCCATTGGCGGTCCGCGGCCAGCGCTGTTGGCCGCCGCCGCCGCCGCTGCTGATGTGGCCACTTTGATCGCGGCCAGCCAACCAGCCGGCCGAACTCGCGAGCCAGTTTCTCGCCAGAGCCAATGAATTGAACTCAATGATTTATTGTTGTACACAAACCAGAGCGGCCAAATGGAGACGAGGCGGCGCGAACTTGCGTTATATAAAGTTCACGTCGCCGCCGCCACTTCCACCTGCGCGCCCAGTGGAGCCTTTAGAAGCCAAGGGCGCCTCACTTTCGCTTGCCAGCGCTTGAAGGTTGGAGGCGGCGATTATTAGCAAGCCGGCGGCGCAGCCCTGAGTCTCTCTCTCTCTCTCTCTCGCTCTCGCTCTCGGCTGCGAGCAAGGCAGGCAGCAGGCCGAAACGAGAGCGCTCGCAGCCCACCTCTGGCAGGCCGCCCGCCCGCTCCTGCTCTCTGCCCCCTCAGGTCGCATTGATGAATGAGCGGCGAGATTGCGCTCAGCAATCCTTGCAAGCTTCCTTGTGCTCGCAAACCCACTGGCTGCCTGCTCTCCAGGCCCGCGGCCGCCCGCTCTCGCTCTCGCTGCCATTTCAATGTCAACAAAGGAGTCCGGCCTGCGCGCTCACTCCGATTAGATGCTCGAACTGGCTCGAGCTAAAAGCAGCCCAAGGAGCGAGCGAGACAGACAATGTAAACTTCCTGCTCTGGCGCCAAGTCCAACCGAAAACCCTTGAGCCGAGTTATCGGCTGGCTGGCTGGCTGGCTGGGGAGAGGCGAGGCGAGGAGAGGCCTGTGCGAAATTTCGCCTCGGGCTCCAGCAGCGCCGGCCGAAGGTCAAACTAGCTGAGCGCGGCCAGCCACTTCCAGGCTCTCGCCTGGCCAACAGAGCGCGAGCTTGGAAGGACGAGCGCGGTTCCGTACGCGAGCGCGGCCGACCAAGCTCACCTTATCGGCCGGCCGGCCGGCTGGCCAGCAAGCCGCCCGATTGGATCCACTGCCGCCCGCCAATCAGCGCCGTCGAGAGAAGTCGCCCAGTTCCTAGTTGCGCCAAACGCGGCTCCCGTCGCTCGCTATCTGGCCAACGCCGGCCTGGTTTGTAAAAATAGACTCCCACTGTTGCGCTCTCGCTGGTAGCGACAAGTTGCCGAGCCGCCCCCCACCTGACGTCTCGCCGGCCGCCGGCCGAAACAAGTCTGCTCGTCTCGCGCTCGAGTTGCCGTTGCTCTTGCCCTTAGTGCAAGTCTTAGTCTTGGCGATAGTGAGTGCGAGAGTGAAAGAGAGAGCGTAATTGGCACATATGCTACATAACTGGCCGCGCAACCAGCTCGCTAAAATAGAACCCTCGCCTTTGCCTGAGATGGAGGAATCAATCTTCAATTATGCAACCTGTTGCTCTACTATCCTCCAAACTGGATGCCACTCAGTCTCTGTCTAACCTTGAATGTCATTATGTTCAGCTAGCAGCCAGTTGAAATAAGATAGCGCGAGCTAGCGAGCGAGTTGAGCTATCAGGCGCGCGAACGCCTTTCTCGGACCCAAACAAACACGTGCTCCCACCTTCAAACCGCACTCGCCGTCTCACCAGCCGGCCGGCTGGCTGGCTGGCTGGTCATCGGCCATCCATCCAATGCCAGCCGCCCGCCCAAAAGGCCTCCAGTTCGGCCCAATCGGCCGGCCAGTCGGGGGCCCGCAAATGGCCGATCGGCGGATTGGTCGGCCGGCGAGAGAGTGGCCGATCGCTACTCAAACTCCAACCAATTGGCTTGATCGCCCTTCCAGCCGCTTGCAGTCTCCCCTTTCGGCTGCTACTGTTGCTGCCCGACGAGCGCTGGCCGCCTTTTGGCCAGTTTCTTGCCCCTACAAAGGTAACACGAGATGAAGAGGAAAATTTGCCGGCTGCTCATGAATTTATATTCGCTCTTGCTAAAAATAGATATAGACAACAAGTGGATGTAAGAGCACCAAAACACTTCCACCGACCAAAACCATTTGCCCAGTGTTCAATTGGGGATATTTGCCAGCAGAAAGGTTGAATCTTGGCCTCTAATTCATAGTTTTCTTTGAACTAAAAACGAACGCTAGCTGCTGGCTGATAGACGCCGAACGCGAGAGGAGATGGATCCAACTCTACTGCCTAAAACGGCACCAACAAGTCTCACCTGGTTCCCATTGCGGGCGCATTCTGTCCCCCCAGACGTCGAGTTTCCCGCCAGCCAGCCAGCAAACCTGCAAACAGACCAGCGGAATCTATCCAACAAGTTGCCAGGCTTGCTCATCATGGCCGCTAGCCGACTGTAACTAGCTTGGCTGGAGGCGTTGCGCGCCTTCGTTCCTCCCTCTATTCGGCTCAGTTTAGAGCGGCCCATTTACAATGTAGCCGGGCGGGTGATTTTCGCGACTTCCAGGTTTAGATCGTCGCTCCACCTGAGGGCAATGGTTGTTAGTAGGTGGCATTTGGCTGAGAAGCGCGCGCTCGCCCATTAGGCTCAATTTAGAATGGCTGATTTATTGTAAACACGGATGCGCCCGCCACCGCCTTTCCAAGCTGGCGTCTAATTGAAACTTTTCACCCCAAAAATCCACCCCAACTAAAACTCCAACTTGCAAACAAAGCTCTGCCTCCAGCTGAAGGCTTAGCGGGCCACTCGTGCTAGCTTTATATTTCCGCACGGCCGAGTTAGTTGGCTGACACGGAGAGAGGAGGTCTCGTTTGTTGACCATGAAATTGGATTTATTGACGCGAGTTTCGAGCACGCGCTAAGCCCCCTCGCCGATCAAGCGCTGCCAGCACTGAAAGGCGACTGATGAGATGCTCATGGCAGGTATAAATTTGCAAACCCCTTCCAAGCGGCCGTCTCTATCTGATTGAACCAACCAACGATTGCAATACAGATCTAGCTCGCTTCCGCTTTGTTGTATGCAACCAAGCTAAACTCGGGGATGTCATCTCAAGTCTCTCTGTTTGCCTTAGCGCTAATCATGCTCTCGGCTGCGAGCCGAGAGGCAAGTCCCATTGAACCAACGAAGGAAGTTTATCTCAACACCCAGTTGGCTGTGAAGGACAAGCCCTCGCAGCTTGACTTGGACCAATTTTTCAAGGATCAGCCCCACTTGGCGCCGCCCAAACAGGAGGGCTCCCTGCCACTGGCACCATTCGGCCTTCCCTCCGCGGAGGCAGCCTACAATCAGCTGCCACTAGTGGGCCAGGCGGCCCAAGAGTACCAGTTGGCCACTTTGCTCGGCCAACTTGGAGTGCCAGCGGCTCTTCCAGACGCCTTCACTCAGATTGTTGCTGGACCATTCACTCTAATCTCGCATTTGGTGTCAAGATAGAGCCGAACGGTGGGGTTGTTTTCATAAATTTGGTTTAGTAAATAAACAGCAAGCGAGCGGCTAGCATAACTCTTGTTCGAGACCCACCCCGTACGCGATCACCTTTTGCCAACGAGGCTCCTCGTCTATTTTCAGGCGCACTGGCCAAGCGCGAGTTATATTTGGCTAACTTGTTAGTGTTTTACTCCAAGTTTATTTATAGTTTCAACGGAAACTTTATTCCTTCGAGTTTCTCCTCCACCAGAATTGATCTTATCCGCGCCAGTCGAAGGATTTCAGTGTTAGCGATAGGATTCAAAATGGCAACTAAACAGTTTCTAGCCTTGGCGGCTCTTTGCTGTGTCGTCGTCCTATCTGTTGCTGCTGGAGATGAAGCGGAGGATTACGGGAACACCGATAATAGGGATGACGGCGACAAAATTTACGATTACCTGCGCTCGACGCCTAATTTAAAACCAGAGAAGACTCTCTGGTTTCTAATCAGATTGCACAAACTCTATGTGAGCGGAGAGAAGAGCTACGCTGAGGGTTGGGATGAGCTTTTAGGTCAGTTGATTGGGCTCAGCAAGGTTGGGGCCGACAAGTGCCATTACTCGGGCATGTACGATGTTGGCGCGCTCGTTGCCCTCGATGTCGGGGGTCGCTTTGGTTCGCGCAGTCTCACCAAATACGTGCACCATTTTGCAAACGAGCAGTACAAGGTTTGCGAGCAATATCTCCATAGCGCTCTAGTGGACTCGATTAGCAAGCTCGATGTGGATGAGGCCAAGAGAACGCTCGAGCTCATTGATCGAGTTGTGCGCGCCAAAGTGGATCCGCACGGCAGAGTCAAGGTGCGCCGTCCCTATCCGCCCCAAATGTTGGCCGAGCTACCGAAGCTGCCGATGGACACTGTTGCCTGGGCCTTTGTCAGTCACGCTCGCTTTCCAATGTTTGGAAGCTCGAGCTCAAAGCTGAACTCGCTACTCCGGCTTGACTACTGCAGGTCGGTTCAGAGCGCTTTGGGTAGCGTCGTTGACCTTTACGAGCACATCCTAGTCGAGGGACTGGACGCTTACGAGGACGAGTTTGCGTGGCAGTGGGTTACCGCCTACAAGCTCTGCACTCACCTGCTCGATAACTCGGCCGAGCTGAACAAGGCAGTGGGAGATATAAACCGTCTCACGAAAGGAAAGGCGTAGGGAATAAATCCGGCCAGCTAGGCGCTCGGCCTCGAGTTGCGACGAGTTAGTTGAGAATAGTGTTTATTGGCGCTTTTTCGTGCGCAAAGTTGGTTTTGTTTGAGATCAACAAGAATTTTGGATGACTATGAATGGAGAGAGAGAGGGAGAGATGGGCGACAGTTTGATCTAAACCTAGATTTAAATCTCATCATGCTCGTCCACCCTCTAGAGCTGGTTTCCATGGAGGGGACGTCCGCCGATGGGTCGGCCAAACCTGGAGAAATCTATCGACTGGCTGCTCTTATCAGGAAATCTGCTCTATTGCACCAGGTGGGTTCATGTTGAGGGATATAAGTAATGGTGGTCGAGCGTTTGCGCCTGGTGCTGGTGGCTGTTGGCCGGCCGGCCCGCGCTCGTGGCCAGCAAGTGCTGGTGTGGACTAGTGCCTATGCTCACTGCGCTGCTATAGGGGGAGCCGCCCACCTGGGCGCCCTTCAGCTGCTGCTGTTGGCCCTGGCTTGTTCGCGCCGCCACTGGAACTCCGAGAAGCTGGTTGTGGTCGATGAGGAGCTGGTTGTTGCTCTTGCTTAGGAGCTCGCCCGTAAGTTGGCCCTGATGGCCTCTGCGCATGGTGCTCGTTTTAAGCGAGCCGCTCGACTTGTGTTTATGCCGATCCAATGTCATTGTTTGGTGGTGAAAGTTGATGGCTGGACTGGCCAAGTTTGCTGCCAGACTTGCGCCCTGACCGCCGCCAGCGCCAGCCTGGGCGCAGGCCAAACTGGAGGCGTAGTTCTCGATCGCCCGGTAGAGGAACAGGTAGTCGTCTTGCGAGCTCCAAATGCCTGGCCGCCTTAGATGGGCCAACTTGGCGTACATGTAAACGTCGACCGCGTCCTCAAAGTTGATCTGCTTGAAGAGCGTCGTAAGCACAGCAAAGGTTGCCGCCTCAGTGCCGCCAAACTTGTCCACCACAATAATGGGGCCCCCATTTTGGGGTTCGTGCTCCTGGCCAATGGTGACGGTTGTGCTGGTGCTGTGGCCGTCGTGCAACTTTTGCTGCGACGCCTGCTGCTGGCTGGCGCTTTGAACAACCTGGATGAGATCGAAGACAGCCGAGAGTGGGCCACAGCACTCAGGCCAACCTGGACAGTGGATGACTCTCGTTTGGAGCTCGTAGTCGTCCTGGTTGCTTCGCATTATAAAATCCCTCGTCACTATTGAGCCACCATCCTCGCTCCTGATGAGCGAGGACTCCTGCGTCAGTTTAACCTTGAAGCTCCCATAGTCGACCTCGTGCTCCTTTTGGGGCCAGAATTGTGGAAAGTCCTTTGGGTCGTTTGTTTGAGTGAGTAAGACAATAGTTTGCGAATTGTGATCGTAGACCATCTGCCAAAAATCGCTAAAAGTCTCTTGAACTGGATGCTGGGTTACAATAAACTCGCGCAAATGGTTGAATCCCATCAAGAAGGTTGCATTGATGTAGTCTGATCCATCTGCGCCAGGTTTGGGCGTTATGTGCACCCTATGCGCTTCAAGGGGAATGAGGTTTAGCGTGCGGTTTTTGGTCTTGTTGCAGGGCTTTAGGGCTGAGACAACGTTGAAGTCCTTGGCCTTGAAGGAGGCGACGAGCCGGTATTGGCGCTCGAGCAGCGACCACTGGCCGGCGGCCGACTGGCTCCGAGCGGAGGCGTTTGTTGGGGCGCCGGCGCCAGCGTGTTGGGCGAGCGTGTTTCCGTTTGCCAACGCCAGGTTGCTCTGACTATTTGCGAGCTGACTCTCGCTCGCATTAACACTGAGCGCCTGCTGCTGCTGCTGCTGGCTCGCCAGCGACCGGAGCCCATTCGCGAGCGCAAGGGCGGAGGCCTTCTGGCCGACAGCACCGTGCGCACTTCCGCCAGTTTGGAGGAGCTGAATGTACTTTGCAATAAAGTTCGAGGCAATCTCAGTCTCGCCGCTCTCGATTGCCTCAACGAGGGAGTCGTGAATAAAAATGTACTGCTCCTCAGTTTGGACGAGGTAGTTTCGTTGGCTGCGGATGTGTTTCAGGAAATCGACCACATTAATGGACTGGCGGTGGCGGATTTGCTTGAGCATTGCGTCGATCACAATGTAGGTGCCCGAGCGGCCGCAACCAGCCGAGCAATGGCAAATGATTGCGCCAGCGCCGGGCGGGTTTGCAGAGGCCGACTTGCGGACGAAGCTGAGCACCGGCAGCGGATGGTCGGGGACCCCGTGATCTGGCCAGTTTGTGTAGTGGTACTGGTAGACTGTGCGCTCGCAGCCGGCCCGCTTCTTCATCTTAAGGTTCTTGGCCACGAAGGTGCGCAGAGTGTAAGTGGCCATCACAACCTCCTGCAGCAACTTCACCTGGATGTGGCCGTAAGTCTCGCTTCCCTCCTTTGGCCAGTACATGTCGCATTTTCTCTAAACATTTTAGTTTTTCCAACCAGCGACACCGCGGCGACAGGTGGCCGAATTGGGGGTTTGAGTTGGATTAGAGTTGGAAGGTCAGTGCGATTGGTTCTCGTTGAGTGGCTAGTTGAGGGTTTTGGTTGAGGAGTTTGGGCGAGCTTGCTGCAGACAAAGGCGCTCGTCTCCCCGATGGTCAACTTCAAGGGGATAAGATTCAATCCTCTTGACCCTAATCATTGGCGCCTATTCATTCATCGGCCCACTCGGCGGACAAGGACAACAACAAACAGGCGCCCGAGCAAGTGATTGAATTCGATTGCTTTTCCACGAAGCCCATCGGGCGGCTTCAGCGAGCGAGAAAGCCTCCCCTCTGGAGCTCCGTTTGGTTCAAGTTCGCCTGTTAGTGCAGCCAGATCGAGCGGCCAGAGAGATGCGAGGAGGGTAGTTGCAAGCGAGGCCAGCTTCTCGGCCGAGAGGCGGCCGCTCTGTTTGCTCAGGCGAGTTTGCTCGCCCGCCAGCCCAGCTGGACGGCGCCCAGCTGATTGATCGTGATAGCTCAGGAGAGTTGGCCACAATGTTTCGCCTGTCGTGCGCTGATGTGGCGCCAGGTAAGCCGCTTCGATTCGCCCCCTCGGCGCCGATACGCAATCAGCGGCCACTTTGGCCGTCTCGCTTTCCTAGCAGCCAACTGTGACACAAGCATCACGTTGCCCGACCCTCCGACAACAATGCAAAGAGGCCGCTAAGCGCCACTTGAAGCCGGTGTCCAGCCTCGGCCGGCTCAGGGCGGCGAGCGGTCACGCCTGTCGCCCCTCCGCCAGTTCCGCCCCTGCGCCCGCCGGCTCGGCCCAATTCAGCTCCCAATTAAACAGTCTCATGTTTGCGCTCGCCACCAGTCTGGCCAAAGGTAAGCCGGCCGACGTGGCCTCGTCGAGGCTCTTGCGTTCGCCTTGCTGCGGCTGCGGCTGAGGTGGCAGCCAGAGCGTAAGCGTAAGCCAAGGCAACGGGCAGAGCCGCTGCTCGTCGCCGCAAGCAGAAGCCGAGCTGCGAGTCCAGCTGGCCGAAGGCAAGTTGGCCTCTCAACTTGACAGCTTGTTCGCCTCGGCCGCAACCTGTTGGCGAACATGCAAATTGCTTGACCTCTCCGTCCGCTCGCTTTCAGTCGCCGGTCGCAAGTCGCGGCTCTCGCTTGCTGGCAGCCGAGGAGAGGCGAACGTGGCGCGCTTACAGCTGAAGCAAGCCGATCGACCGAGAGCTCTGGCCAGACTTTGGTTTTGAGGGGCGAGCAAAGCGCACTTTCCCTCTGGCCGCCGACTTGGCTCGCTGGCTGGCCGGCCGGCTTGCGCTCGAAAGGGCTGATCTCCTTCTCATTGTTATTTTAATTTCTCAAGCCGCAACAAGAGTCGCGCGCTGTGGCCAGCTTTGCTCGCTCGCGCAAAAGTCAATCAGGCTCAGGATTCAATTTGAGCTCGCATCCGGTTGCCTCCTGCCAGCTGTTGGCTGACTTTCCGACTTAGCGAGCGCTCATTTGGGAGGCTAAAACAATGAGAGGGGCGCCCTGTTTGGCCAACAATGGCCAGCGGCCGCCAGGCTGGACGCTCGTTTGTCAACTTGCAATGGCCGGCTTGTGTGCGTCTTAATTGGCGCCCGCTTGGCCAGGAGCTCGCACAGGTGCCAGCTGGCTCTCTCACGCACAAAGTGGCCACAAAGCAAAGGCCCATTTGGTGGCCACAGGGCACTGGCTTGGCCGGCGCTCTCACGCGGCCGGCCGGTTGGCCCACTTTGGGCTGGCCAACGGAGAGAGAGCGGAGAAAAGCTCACGAAATCCTCCATTTGCCTGCCTGCCCGGCTGCAGCTCGCGCGACTCGCCAATCGGAGGGCCAATTGGAGCCAACTGGACGGGATTGAGCTGTGTCACGATTACGGAGGGCTGCATGAGGGCCGGTTCCAAGGGGAGGAGAGCCCGCAAAAGCTGGCGCCTCCGCAAGATCGATCGCTCAGCTGGCTGATTGAATCGGCCAAACAGGATTGGCGACAGCAGCGGCGACATTAGCATAAACCTAATGCCGTCTGACCTTTGCGCCGTATTAGTTGCAATTAACGGCCAAATGGGCGCGCAGGCAAGCAAGATCAGCTCGGAGGAGGTGTCAAAGGTTAAGTGGTGGGCGAGGTTTGATCTTGAGAGACTTACCCTTCCGCGTTCTTGCAAGTTAGTTATCATCACTATTATGACCACTCGCTGTTCCCAAATCATGCGCCAGTAGTCGTCGAAGGTTGAAACGAGCGGGCCTTGGGTGCCAATGTAGGCTCTCGGCTTGTTGTAGCCCTGTTTGATTGGGGCATTTTTGAGTTGTGAGAGTTTTGGGTTTTTGTGGGAAAATTTGGGCCCAAATTTGGTGCAAGTTGATGGGAGGTTTTGGGATGAACTTACGTCGATAAAATTTGCGTTTATATAATCTGAGCCAGGTTTCTTTTGGCCAGGCAGAGTGCGAAGCGTTACGCGCGTATGATCGTAGGCAACAATGTTTATATACCTATTTTTGTGCTTATTCTCGGCCAATTGCGAGTGCTCAAAGCTCAAATTTTGGTTAGTTGCCTGCTGAATTTGTTCAAATTCGCGCGAGAAGCCAATGTCGCCGTCGACGTGCAACTTTTGCACATGCTTTGCCCACTCGGAAACCGGAACTGAGCCGTACTCGCTGTCGTCGTAGGTCTCAGAGAGTTGGGGCGAGTTTGTGCCGTGCGAGCCACTTTGCGGCTCGTCCAAATAGTAGTAGGCCGCCTGACAGTGGCGCCGCCAGACAACCAGCGACGCGGTGACCAACGCCAACGCAAAGGAGGCGCAAACAACGCCAACTGCGAGCGAGGTGTTGAAGGTGTTCTCAGTTATCGGATAGGCAGTGTAACCTGTGATTGTTAGCACGACTGTTAGTATTGTTATGATTGAGGTTGCCGCTATCACTGTTATTAGGAAGGCGACCAAAATGATTGCGTAAGCGAAGGGAATGTTTGAGGCGAGAACGAGATGCATGAGCAGCGATTTGAGCCTCGAGCTTTCAGCCGACGAGCTTGCCGCTTTGCCCTCCAGGCTGCCGGCGCCACTTCCGCCGCTCGCGCGCTCGACCAACCTCCTTCGTTGGCTCACTGCCTGCGAGCCTTGCGCCCTGTTCATGGGCTCTGCGCTCCAGTGGAAACAGGCGCCCGCTGCAAGGTCGTAGGAGCCGAGCGAGCCGCTTGGGCTGCCCAGTTTGGCCGACAAAGTGTTGAGCTGGGCGACGCCGCTTGGCGCTCGGAGGATCGAGTTCAGGTTTGCCTTTTGCGCAAGCTGCTGCTGCTGCTGCTGCTGGTGGTGCAGCAAGTTCAGGCTCAGTCTTGGCGGCCGCTCGCCGCTCTTGCTGGCAGCAAGTTGCGGGCGGACCAAGTTTGCGAGCTGCTGCTGCTGCTGCTGGAACGGCTCAATCTGCTGCTGCTGCTGCTGCTCGTTGGCCGCTTGGATGGGCGCCGGCTGGAGACTGAGCGGCCGGCAATACGTGTGCAGCGGCTGGTAGAGCTGGCTGCAGATGGGCTGGTGCTGCGGGCACACGCTCGCAGGGGCCGCGCCGAGCTGGTAGAGCTGCTGCGGCTGCTGGGCGGCGGGCCAGCCGAGGGGCGCCGAGTGGCCGCAGGGAGCCCTCGGCGACAGGTAGCCGTAATAGCGCTCGCCGCTCGCCTCCATCCTCGCCGCTGGCCACTGGGACTGGAAGTGGCGGCTAGCTGCGCTCGAGCCGGCGGCCGCTCGCTGCCGCCATCGGTGAGCGCCGCAGCGCCGCTAAAACCGGGAGCCTCTGCGCCAACTGCCTCCCAAACTCGCTCGCCTCAAACCAAACGGAGCGGCCGCTCCAATTTGCCGTGTAATTGGACTGCTTGCGCCGAGTTAACCAGCTCAAACTAGAATGGACTTGAGTGCTCTTGATGAAGTGTGGTGGCGCAATTAGCCGGCCGCTTGTTGCTTCAGCCTTGAAGGGATCGATGGATTTGGAGCTTGGTCGGCGTTGCGAGTGTTTGCAAATTTTGGAACTTGTTGCCTCTGCTTGCGGCGCAAGTTTTAGCCGGACTGGAGATTGGAATGGAGCCGCCGACGAGCCGACTGGCCGACAACAAGGGCAGCGCTCGCCTCTCGCTCGCCAGCTCGGTCTTGGCGCGCACAAAACTGAACGCGAACTGATGGGATGCGAGATAGGAACTTAATCTCTCGCTGCGCAACCGGCGCAGTTTGCCAGCAACTGGCCAGCGGGCGCCTCCAGCAAACTGGGCCGCTCCCCTGCCTTTGCGGCTCGGGCTCGAGCTCGAGCTTCGTGGCTCAAGTGCAAAAGCTCGCCTATTGATGTGTTTCGCTTTTATCTCTCGCTTGAGTTACACTTTTCAAGCGCTCGCTGTATCGGATGTTGCAACCTCCACTCGCTCGCGAGTATTAGTTTCGAGCAAATAAATTTTGTCCTCCAAAAGTTTGCCCGCCCCTCGAGCGGCCGCGGCGCCCACACACAACTGCTGCACGGCCTCCACTTTGGCCGCGATCCACGTTGGCGGACTTGCGCTGCTCTCTCTCTCTCAATGCTCTCCTATTGGCCCACTATTGTTGCCTGTTGCTTGCGCGGCGCTCGGCCGGAGGTGTGACGCAGGAAACTGGACTCGGCTTGCAACGCCAACAGACTCGGCCAGCAGAGGGGCGGACTGGCTGGCCAGTTGACTGGCTCGCGCTAACACTCGGCCAATGCGAGACTCAAGCTCAACACAAAGCCATCAAACTCGCAAGTCTCCTGTCTTCGCCGCCTCTCAACGCTCGTCTCCTGTCTCGCCAGCTAACAAAGTTGAACCAGAGCGAGCGCCAAACTAAGCTCGGCCATGAATCTCCACCGGCGCCAATTGTCTTACGCCCGACGCTTGAGCGCAACTCGCTTAGCACTCGAACTGGCGGCTCACCTCTCGGCCACTGCCACTGCGCCGCCCGATCTGGGCGCTCGCCACTTCCGCTCGCACTGATCGCCCAGTTTGCGCGGCCAATCTTGCTCTGGGTGAGTTTGTCGTGCTTGTTGGTGTTGCCGGTGCTGCTGCTTGCGCTCGTCTGAGCGGCCGACGGGCGAGCTCATGGCGGCTCCACCTTTGGCCAGAGGAAGTGGGGGTCGGCCGAGCTGAGCTGAGCTGAGCGGAGGGGGGGGGGCTGCAGCTGGCCGAGCGGCGGGCGCAACGCAAACGGCGCCGGCAGAAGGCTGGCCGCCAGGCTCGAGGCGCCCGATGCAGTTGGCCGGCGGCGAGCGGGGCGCCCCCTCGCGCTGGCCGGCGCAAGCTCCCATTGAGCTAGGCCGACCATGGAGCGGCAGTCTCGAAGCGCGACCACTTGTCGCAGCCAGGCTGCCGCCGCCGCTTGGAGCCGCGCGCACCAGCAGTCGCGAACAGTGGGCTTCGCTCCACTCGGCCGCTGCACTCCAATTTGGGCGCCGGTAAACTTCAAAGTTGGAGGCGAGCGTTGATCGCGCAACGAGGAGGCCACCAGTTGGCTTCACTCTGATCGCGCGCAACTCCTGCAAGCCGAAGCACAAAGAGCGGCGCTGGCGCAGTGGCCAGGCCGGCCTCGTTGTAGGCCGACAGATGGCTATGGGACTCTTGGGCCGGCTGAATTAGCGCACGAACAGCCTCCGGCCGAGCATCTGCTCTCCTTTCGCGGCTGCCCTCGTCGCTTCCTTTGTTGGCTCGCACTTGGTCGGCCACTGAATTCGGCTCGCCCGCTCGAGACTCGCAAGCAGGAGCGGCCATCTCCTTCCGCCCGGCAGATGCAAATTAACGCGCGACCAGCCGCCCAGACGACTGGCACATGTTCCATTGTTGGCGACGCTCCAGATGCGCTCATCTGTCGCGCCACCGTTTCCATCGCATCGCCCCGCTCGCCCATCCATTCAACTGTTGGCCGCCGCCAGCTGCCTAAAAGTGGGCAACCCTCGCGCGAGAGGAAGTGAAACCAGCGCCAAACTGGCGGGACTTGTTGCGGCGCGCCAACTTGGCTCACCTTTCGCTCGCCCCCGTTCGTCTGCCAGCGTTCGCATGTGGCGCCCCCTCGTGTTCGAGAAACGCACCATCAAGGTTCCCGCAAAAGTTCATCGCAACGCATAATTGGAACTGCAAATTGACAAACATTGGCCACTCTGTCACGAGCGAACAAAACGCTCCTCTCCACCTTTTGTTTCCATCCGTCCGTCCGTACAATCGGTTGCCAGGTAAGATTCTCAGAGGAGCTGCTGGCTCTTTCCTCGGCAAACCAGCCAAGTCTTATGCGAGTAGATCCACTGCCGGTCATAGGCGGCCTTTGAAATTTTGATATCGGCTCGCATCCCATTGCTCGCATCATTCGAGCTTATCCGCCCAAAACCCGCTGAACTATCGACCGAAACGCCACCATTCTCCTCGCAAAACTTGTCACCAAACCACTCGCCTCTTGAGCCCAATCATTCTGGTTTCCGAGTGCAGACCCCTGCTCTTCCTCGAACTCCCTAGAATCACGAGGCGGATCAGTAAGTTACGAGTGTTGTTTGAGCGCGGCAGTGCAATCCGAGATTGCTTTTACATTGTGCCGCCGGCGATCAAAAGGTGGCGGGCAGATAGAAGAGAGATCTCACCTGCAAAAACAGCAGCTGAGTCGGCTGGCGAAGTAGGCGAAGTGGCCGCAGCAGTAGCAGCAGCAATGACGCAACAACCACCGACGCCCGAAGCCACAACAAATCCAAACGCTTCCAGCAACAATGCTCAAGAGATGGAGCAGGTGTTGCTGGCGCTGCCAGGTATCCGTGGATGGCAGTCTAGCAACTAACGCGATGGTAGCCGGGCAGACGTTTATGCCGGACGCCCTCTCGGACACAGTATGCCCCCACTCTAGACTAGATCGGCACATCGAGTTTTGTGGGCGGTGCCTCCTCTAGGACTACCTCACACTTATCGGCAGCACTCGATCTATGTAAACTAAGCTCCTTTCCAATAGAAAACAAATATAGCTCTATTCATGCAAACCACACAGCTAAGGAAGTTACCGGGATCCTCCTCACTAACCCTCACCACTAGCAAAACCGAGCTGCCCGCTCGATCCCGTCTAGTCTGACTTACGAACTTTTCCCCCCAAGTGTTCATCGGGTTCCATTGTTTGCGAGAACTCCCGCAAGGTGGCGCCCCATTCGCTAAAAACCAGACCAAACTAAACCAAAGCTCTCGATCAAACATTCCCATTTGGAGGAGGCAAAGTTGTTTCAACTTACTTTCACAGTTTGCTTGCAGGACCACCCTCAATGTTTGAGCGGAGTCGCTTTTGTAGACTAGATTTGGATCCTGAAGACTTTTGGTCCCTGCTAACACCTTGAGCTCATAGAGGAGATCTGCGGTTAAATTTGTAATTAGCAACTCGTTGAGGAGCTTGTCCTTCTTTGCAGATAGAATTGTCTCCTCGTTTTGCCAGGCCGAATCGGGTTTATATTGGACGTAATAGTAATCTATTTGGTTGTAGAACTTCTCCGGCCTTTGCCATTGAATTAGGATGGAGTCTTGCGAGTAACAGGTTACATTGATCATCTGCGGCTCAGACGGAGCCGAAACGTCAGTTCTAAACTTAACCGACTGACTTGGTTCGCCAAGAAACTTTCGCGAATAAGCCTGAATGTGAACACGATACCAGGTAAATGGAGTCAGCTCTCCAATTGAGTGTTCCATTACAGATTGCGGGTCGCTCAGTTTGCGCGTATCGTTAAGGTTGTTTGTGATGTCATGAAGATGAATTTGGTAGCCGACAAGGATTCCGTTGGGCGCCCTCGGCTCTGACCAGCGCAACTTGACCGCGGTGTCCATGATCTTAATCACGCTCAGCTCCATGGGCGGGCTTGGCACTGTTCGGTCAGGTTAGGTTAGGTTAGGTTAGGCGAGTGTTAGGAGTGCAATTAGTGGCTTTGGATTGGTTGCAAGGGAAGCCTGTTGCTCGAGTGGCGCCATAGCCAGCCAGCCAGCCGGCCGGCCGACAGCCCCCCTCTGGCCGCTGGCTCAAATGACAGGCGTAAGGAGAGAGAGAGAGAGAGGGACGCCTCTCGATCGAACTCTACGCGCTCATGTTTCGAACTTTGAGCCACTAAAGAGCCGCTTCCGGCCTCAAGCTCCTCCTCAGGAGTGCTCCTAGCCAGGAGAAGACAAGCGGCTCGAGGAGCAAACATTCCCACACAGACAGATCCATTATCAGTCAAACAAATCTCTTACGCAATTAAGATATCGCATCCTCATTTGAGGTTGTTTATGTTTGCAACTAAATGAAGCGTCTCCACTTGGCTAAAAGCGCAACATATTCATGTTGCCTGAGTTTGAGGCATTCCGTTTTCATAAACTTGGACATTTGTCCATACGTTTGTTGGTTGTAGTGTCGGCCAAATAGAAGCGGGCGTAAAAGTGAAGCCACTGGAGGCGAGATGAAAAATTAAAAATTCAAGCCGAGTTCAAATGGTGGCGCCAATTGGATTTTAAAGCAAGTGCTTCACTTGAAACTGTTGCGCAAACCGGCCAAGTCTAGCCCAGCTCGGCGGCTAGCAAACGGCAATAAAACTCGACAACACAAAACTACCTCAGCTCGTCGGGCGAAGGAGGAGGAGGAGGAGGAAGCCTCCCTCTTGCGGCCTCAAGTAGTTTGCTG
>ENA-UOVY01000516-UOVY01000516.1-plant-metagenome-genome-assembly--contig:-NODE-516-length-17176-cov-4.752000_pt1 | contig 17176 bp, 14 predicted proteins | sample MGYA00249840_ERZ761561 | MGnify/ENA primary metagenome ERZ761561 (study PRJEB28882, sample SAMN05720143) | plant metagenome | isolation source: Guanajuato, Mexico | place: Mexico:Guanajuato, Mexico...
TGTTAAGTAGTGTAGATATAATAAATAGTGTAGATATAAAAAGCGCAATATGCATTTGCATACTGCTTGGTTAATTAAGCTATAAAAAATTGCGTTTAGTATGGACAAAACAGCATCGTTACAAAGTAATCTAGAAGATGGTATTTTAACCATTACCCTTAAAGCCGAAGCCTTTACCTTAACAGATAAAAGACTTACTGAATTGCGTCATCTTATTCAAGAAGTCTATGATAATGAGGCCATAGAAGGTGTGATTATTACTGGAGAAGGAGAAGAAATCTTTTCGCTCGGCACAGAGGTTTCTGAATTGCTCAAATTAAATGAATTAAATGCAAGAAAATTTGCAGAAAATGGTCAAGAAGTGTTGGCTTTTATAGAAGATTGTCCTAAGCCTATTTTGGCTGCTATTAATGGCTATGCTTTAGGGTCTGGTTTTGAGCTTGCATTGGCTTGCCATTTTCGATTTGCTTCTGAAAATGCTATTTTTGCTTTTTCAGAAATTGCTTACGGGGTTATTCCTGGATTTGGAGGTACGCAACGGTTGACGCAATTGCTTGGTAAAACCCGCGCATTAGAATATCTAATGACTGGTAAGCGTATTGATGCCAAGGATGCAGAACGAATGGGACTGGTTAGTGAAGTGGTCAGCTATAAGGAAGAAATGCTTAAAAAAGCTAAGAAATGGCTTACCTCTATTGTAAATAATGCAGACTTGGCATTGGGTATGTTGGTAACTTGTGTCAATGCAGCTGAAAATCCAGATGAAAATGGCTTTCAAACAGAAGCAAATGGTTTTGCCAATTGCTTTAAAGCGGCAGATATCAAAGACAAATTGATGAAAATTATAGATAAAAAGCACTACTAGCAATCAAATAGTGCTATAGCTATTAGATAGGGTTCATTTGAAGGGGACTAACTATTGCTATGTATCTATTTGTCAGGTCCTAAAATAGAAGTGCCTTTTGTAACCCTCTCGGTAAACATTGATGCGCTTTCTATTACAGATATTTTGGAATATATACATTATATATCTATACTTGCAAAATAGTAAAACAGGGTTATATATGTCTAGTTACATATATAGTAGCTATAGTAGTTTAATCAGCTAAATAATAGAAAAATATATGATAATAAGCAGCCGTTTATATAGACTATTGATAGTAAGTATTTTCTACCTTTCTGCATTGGGGTTGGGTGGATGTAGTGCTGATAAAGCTAGATTAGGTGTCTGTTCAGGACAAGAAGCTATTGCAACAAGCCAGCCAGAAGTAGAACAAGTAGATTCTGGGTCTAAACAGTTTATTAATTGGGCTGGTTATATTAGTGACCAGATTGGATGTATTTCTGGAGCTGTACTTGGAGGAATATTCGGTGCTTGCATAGATATTGCCTATGTGTCTTGTAATGGTGGTAAGATAGACCCTAGAGTCCCTAAGATGGCTACTACCTATAACTTAGCTTCTTATAGCAGTAAATTTTTTCGTGCGGGTGGTAATTATGCTTGTACGGGCCTTGCTACTGGCCTAGTATGGCTTACGCCGCATGTCGTTAAGTCTACGCAATGGATTGCTTGTACCAGTTGTAATGGCATTAAATGCCTTTGTGCTTCCATTTATGATTATTATATTCAAGAAGCTGATACTTCAAATGATCATCAGGATAATCAGGAATCTAATATTTTTACTTATGATGAATATGAAGTGGATAGTGAAGATGACTCAGACCCTTTTATTGCTTATGAAGTCCGTAAAAGAGATAACCCAGAGCCTGTTGCTGTGTTAAAAGACAAAGATCATGATTCTAATCATGACTCTGATTATGACTCTGATTATGGATCTGGTGATGAAGTTGATGGTGAGGTATATTTTGATCCTCAGAAATAGACTGAAACATAAAGTATAACATAAAGCGCTCTGTTTAAGAATGCGGTATACTGTTTCTATGGCTTGTGTTAGTCCTCAAAAAACTAGCATAAGCTATTTTATTAAATGATATTATGATAATGAGGAACTATTTAAATAAACTATTGGTACTAGCTATTTTTTATCTTCCTGCGTTAGGCTTGGCTGCGTTCAATTGTTCAAAAAAACATAAAACTTTAGCATCAACTGACCTAAAACTGCCTATAGAAAAAGCTGATAAGCAAGACCTAAAACTGCCTATAGAAAAAGTTGATAAGCAAGACGAAAAAGGATCTATGGAAAAAACTGGTAAGCAAGACGAAAAAAAACCTATAGAAAAAGTTGCTGATTTGGCTGGTAACATTGGTGAGATTGGTATAGGTGCTGTTGGCGGTTGTATTGGGGGGGGGATTGGTGCGGTTGCAGGTGGTATTTCTGCTGCTTGTGAAGATGCCTCTATTTCTGAAGGCATAGCAAATGGTGCTGTTAATGGTGCGCGTCTGGGTGCCTCTATTGCAGCCCCTATTGGTAAGTGTGCTGCTCAAGTTGCTACCCCTGTTTTAATAGGAACTCTGGTATAGTCATACCTTTAAACCGTATATCCTTATATTTTGTTTTATGCACTAAGGCTCACTTACTATAAAAAATAGGTGTACACCACTTAAATGTTTTTCTATATACTATTAAAATTAGTCAATTAAGCTACTTGTAGTATAGGTAAATCATACCAATCCTTATATTTTTTTTGTAACTTTAGGGACTGTAAGGCAAATCTGGATGGCCAGATTATTGCACTTATGTAGAAGTCGTATAATTAATTTCATTTTTTAACCACACAAAATGGCACTGCACAAGTAGTGTACTGCTGTTTTTAACTAATAAAAATCAATACCTCGCCCTTATGCATGCAACAGAAGGAGTTTTCAACTGGGAGCAATATGACAATCCTAATAAAAAATTAGGCAGTGCATATACAGATCAACAAAGAGAAGATATGGCTGCCCTATATGGAGCTACTTTGAGCGCTATTAGTCAATATGAAGTAGTAAAAGGATCGGTTATAAGCATTACCCATAAAGATGTTATTGTTGGGGTTGGATACAAATCCGACGGTTTAGTAGCTGCTTCTGAGTTTAGAGATCTACCCGATTTAAAAATAGGTGATGAAGTTGAAGTATATATAGAAGAAACAGAAAATACCAAAGGTCAACTGGTACTTTCTCGTAAAAAAGCAAAATTGGTAAGAGCCTGGGAAAAAATTCAACATGCATTGGAACATGGAGAAGTTTTAGAAGGGCTGGTTAAACGTAGGACCAAAGGAGGGTTAATTGTAGAGGTTTGTGATATTGAGACCTTTTTGCCTGGTTCACAAATTGACATTAGGCCTGTGTTAGACTTTGATGTTTTTGTAGGTAAAACCATTGATGTAATCGTTATTAAAATTAACCATACTAATGATAATGTAGTAGTTTCTCATAAAGCACTAACTGAAAAAAAGCTAGAGGGGCAGAAGTTTGAAATTATTAGCAATCTTGAAAAAGGGCAAATTTTAGAAGGCTATGTGAAAAACATAACCAAATTTGGTGCTTTTATTGATTTAGGAGGGGTAGATGGCTTGCTGCATAAGTTAGATATGTCTTGGAGTAGAGTCAATCATCCAGAAGAGTTGTTCACGATTGGTCAAAAGGTGCGTGTAGTAGTGATTGGATTTAATGAAGATAAAAAACGTATTTCTTTAGGTATGAAGCAACTTCAAGAGCATCCATGGGATGCCCTTCCGGAAACGTTAGAAGTAGGATCTACCATTAAAGGTACCATAACCAATATTGCCGATTATGGTCTGTTTATAGAGTTGATGCCAGGTATTGAAGGCTTTGTCTATATTTTAGATATATCATGGTCGCAATACTTGCGTGATATCAATGAACATTACAAAATAGGTGATACCATTGAAACCTGCATATTGTCATTGGATCGAAAAAATTATAAAATATCTTTAGGCATCAAACAACTGACGGGTGATCCTTGGGAACATGATAGATTTTTATCTACTTATGCAGTAGACACTAGTCATGAAGGAGTTGTCCGAAACCTAACCCATTTTGGAGCTTTTATAGAGCTGGAGCCCGGTATTGAAGGGCTTTTGCACGTTTCTCGTCTCTCTGATACCAAGCGGGTTGCACATCCTTCTGACGTCTTGAAGTTAGGAGAAAAATTAGAAGTAATTGTATTGGGTATTACTCGGGAAAATAGACGCCTTTCACTTGGCTTGAAACAAGAAAACCCGTGGGATATGTGTGAAAAAATCTTTCAAATAGGTACCTTACATAAAGGGACTATTGTAAAAAAGATTCCAGGTCGTGGCGCTATTGTTGAGTTGGTGCATGGTATAGAAGGGCAGGTAGCACAGCACCATTTTATTAAAGTAGATGGACAAGAGCCAGAAGTTGGAGAAGAGTTGGATTTTCAAGTAATAAAATGTGTTAAAGCCGATAAAAAAATAATTTTATCACATCAGATTCTTTTTAATCCAGAGGTGGAATCCAAAGTTGAAGGGAGAAAAAGAGGAGAAGCAAAAGGCAAAATAGAGAAAGCACCATCTAGAGGATTTGAAGCCTTTGCAAACTTGAAAGAAAAGCTAGAGCAACATACAAAAAAAGAAAGTAAAGAATAGTCGCTTTTGGGTCGCGTGGCCGAGTGGTTAGGCAGGGGTCTGCAAAACCTCTTACGGTGGTTCAAACCCACTCGCGACCTCTAATTTTACTATTTTAAATAAATAGATGTAATAAAGCTGCCATGGCATATCTCTATATATGCTTGTTAGTAATTTTTTTTTGCCTGGGTGGCGGAATTGGTAGACGCGTTGGTCTCAAAAACCAATGATAGTAATATCGTGCCGGTTCGATTCCGGCCCTAGGTACCATTAAATGTTATGTTTTTAAGTTAAAAGCGTAGTAAAAGAATAATGCTTATCCTTTTAATCAAATAAAAATATAATAATTTTTTTCTTTGAAAAGGAGTATCCTATTTCAAAATTGATAAGCAGATCAGTTTTATCTTTTGCTATGTATAGTGTTTCATCTTAAGTCATAATGATTGGCTTGTTTTATAGGTTTAATAAAATTAGGATATTTCTTTTCTATAGCTGGCCATACAAGTTGATAAAATTGTAACTTTAGAGCGGAGTTATAAACTTTACTTAAACTGCGTCATCGGTTAAAACCCACTTATGTTTGCATTAGTTTATGTAAAAAAGTTTGATTGTATAAAATGATAAAAAGAAATGAAATAGTTCACCTAAATAATTGGAACCTCCATCGACTTGCGAAGGCAGTCTCTAAAAATTCAAATGGTATCAAGGAGATCTATTCGGCGTTGCAGGATGCTTGTTCATGGTTAACTTCTGCAGAAGGAGCGCAAGATTCAAGAATATGCCAGCATCTTCTAAGGGAGTGTATTCGGGTAGCTATTATTGCGGCTACTGAGCTTTCTTTAAATTTAGCTGCTGTTGTTGCTGTAATTTTAGCACCACTTTTTTTAAAAGGGCTGGTACGGAAGAAAGCTATTCAAAACTATTTTGGGTTAGAGACAGCTGCTATATTAGTGGAGTTGCGTAGTGTATATCATGGTAAATTCCGCCCTACTACCATTCTCAACGGTCTAAGTCATCCTGGTACAATACCTCCACGTATTGTGGCAATTTTGTTACAAATTGCTGATATTATTCGGGTAAATGGTAGTGGACTATTGTTAGGAAGTGTCTATTCACCGTTTATTTACTATTCTGGTACTAGGTTGTTACTTGATTTAAACCGTTTGTATATCCCACTTTCGCATAGAATGGGGTTATATAGTATCCAAGCTAAATTGGCTGATTTTTGGTTGAAGCATACCTATACGTTGAGTTATTATTCCATTATGGCTAAGTTAGGTATGACTAACTTGCAAAGACAGCAAAAGTTAAACCTTATTTCTGAGGAGGTCTATTCCGCTATTCATGCACATGGTATTGATTTTATATTAAAAAAACGTATTAAATCTGTTTATTCTATTTGGCATAAGATTCGGAGGTTAAAGGTAAACTTTGATCAAATACATGATCTTACTGCTGTTAGAATTATTTTAACAGGTATGGATGGTAAAACACTTCAGGAAGAAAAAATAGCTTGCTGGAAGGTATTGGCTATTCTCAGTGATCTTTATAAGCCAATAGCTCATATTATGAGGGACTGGATTAGTATACCAAGAGATAGTAGATATGAGTCACTCCATCTTACCTTTGAAACTTGTAAATATGGGCGATTAGAGGTGCAAATACGTACAGAGCGGATGGATTATATTGCAGAACATGGTGAGGCAGCACATTGGAAATACAAATATTTAGATTAGTCATTAGGGATCTATAGGCCAATATTTTTGTTTGTTTTTATCTATTCAGATGGGAAAATCTTTTATTTAGCTTAATTTTTCTTGATCAAGAATCTATCTAAGTATATAGATTATATTGATTCTATTTTTATAAAAAATAAAGCTTTATTTAGTCATTCAATAGATATGGAACGATTATCATTTGTTTATTGTTCTATAAAAAGTATAATCCTATTGATTGGCTTTTGGATCTTATCCATCAGCGGGTCACATAGTTATGCCTGTTCAGAAACCCATCAGGTACCAGTAGCCAATCGGCCATTTACTGTGAACAGACCACTTATATGGGCCATTCAAGAGCATAATCTACAAAAGGTTACTGCCTTACTGGTTGATAAAAAAAATATTAATGACCAAGATTTTTTAGGATATAGTCCATTGCATTATGCGGCTAAATATGGAAAAGCAGCAGTGGTTGCATGTTTGCTTGAAGCCAAACCTTTATTAAATCAAATAAGTGTTAGAAGTGGCCATACACCTTTGTTACTAGCCATTGAAAGAGGAGATAAAAGAATTGTGTCGCTTTTGCTGGCAGCTGGTGCAGATCCAAATATTTTAAATCGTAAAGGATGCCATCCATTACAATTGGCTATTCAACAAAACAGAAAAGACCTGGTGCAATTATTATTGCAAGCAGGTGCTCTTTGTAAGGTTAGGCCTAGTCCTTTATTGTTGGCCATTAAAGGGCGACGTCTGCCAATCGTTCGGTTGTTGTTGGAACAAAAACAAATTCTTGAAACAGAGGATAAGAATGGATATACAGCCTTGCATTGGGCAAGTAAACAAAATAGCGTAGCTATTTTTCGATCACTATTAAGGTCTGGTTGTTTTAACATCAACGCTAAAGCAGCTAATGGAGTGACACCATTGCATCTTATAGTTGCCAATAAAAAAAGCAAGTTGTTGAAAACTTTGCGCGATCTGCCCTTGTTAGAAGTAAATATACAAGATCGTAGAGGCAATACACCCTTACATTATGCGGTCCTTACGAATCAACTGGAAGCAGTAAATGGTTTATTGCATTATCCTGACTTGGATGTAAATATATCCAACCACTTAGGTAAAACTCCTTTACATTATGCCGTTCAATATCGCCATACCGCTATAGTAAAAAAACTATTGCTACATGTAGGTCATGGTTTATCTATACAAGACAAAGAAGGGATTACCCCATTAGAACTTGCTATGCATCAAAATAATACTAAAATTTATAAGTTAATGTTGGCCTATATGGAAGCCTTTTAGGTATGGCTTAATCCTTGTACTGCAGGGGCAGTAAATTTTTGTTACCTGGGTTATATGTATTATATATCATATGATGATCAAACAAGATTCAATTATTTTTTCACTTATAGCAAAAGAAAAAAAACGTCAAGAAACAGGTTTAGAATTGATCGCTTCTGAGAACTTTGTTTCTGCTCAAGTAGCAGCTGCTACAGGCAGTATTTTAACCAATAAATATGCAGAAGGCCTTCCAGGTAAACGCTATTATGGGGGATGCGATGTGGTAGATGCAGTAGAGTCTTTAGCGATTGACCGGGCTAAAGCATTGTTTAACGTAGATTGGGTAAATGTGCAGCCTCATTCTGGTTCACAGGCCAATGCAGCTTTGATGATGGCAGTTTTAAAGCCTGGGGATAAAATATTGGGATTTGATCTAGCCCATGGTGGCCACTTAACCCATGGTGCGCCTGTAAATTTTTCTGGAAAGTTGTATCAATCCTTTTTTTATGGTGTGAACCAAATAACAGGATCTATTGAGTGGGAAGAAGTAGCACAAAAGGCAAGAGTTGTACAGCCCGCTATGATCATTTGTGGCGCTTCAGCTTATAGCCGTGATTGGGATTATGTACGGCTACGGGCCATTGCAGATGAAGTAGGTGCATTTTTATGGGCAGATATTGCCCATCCTGCTGGTCTTATTAGTCAAGGGTTACTCAATAATCCTTTTCCTTATTGTCATTTTGTGACGACTACCACGCATAAAACATTACGAGGCCCTAGAGGAGGTATGATACTCATGGGAAAAGATTTTGAAAATCCTTTTGGTAAAACCAATGCCAAAGGGATGTTTCAAAATATGTCTGCTTTAATAGATGCTGCTGTTTTTCCTGGTACACAAGGTGGACCATTGGTCCATAGTATAGCCGCTAAGGCTATTGCTTGTTATGAAGCTATGACCACCGACTATAAAGCTTATGCCATACAAGTGCAGCGCAATGCTAAAGTTATGGCACAGGAGTTAATGGATAGAGGCTATAAAATTATATCTGGCGGAACAGACAACCACTTATTATTGTTGGATCTATCTAATAAAAATATTACCGGTAAAAAAGCAGAAGCAGCTTTACAAAAGGCAGATATTACCACTAATAAAAATTTAATTCCTTTTGACCGTACGAAGCCACAAGTTACCTCAGGTATCCGTTTAGGAACGGCTGCTATAACGACTAGGGGGTTGGTGGGAACTGATATGGTACGAGTAGTAGAATGGATCGATCGTGTGCTGAAGAATTTTGATCATGAATCTAAAATAAAAGAAGTAAAGGAAGAAGTTAATAAATATATGTGTCATTTCCCCTTAACAGTGGTAGATCAGTTATAGCTATCGGGTTGAACACCCTGTCAGAAGTTTCTTATGTATGGTTATTTCCCTCTATTCCCCTGTTTTTCTTAAACAGCAGTTCTTTAATTTTCCCGACAAATAGAAAATCTTCTAGTTCCACTAGATTCGTATGTAAAATATCTCTAGAACAACCTTCCCACAATTTTCTACCTTGGTACAAGAATAAGATAAAATCACCCAGAGATAAAATAGTATTCATATCGTGGGTTACTACTACTGTAGTCATTTTGTACGCATACGTTACCTCAGCAATTAGTTCATCTATTTTAAGTGCCGTTTGGGGGTCTAGTCCTGAGTTCGGCTCATCACAAAATAGGTATTTAGGGTGGTTTACAATCGCTCTAGCAATCCCTGCCCGTTTTTTCATACCACCACTTAGCTCATTAGGCATCTTGTGGGCTACATCTGGTAAGCCTACCTGTGACAGACATTCATGGACACGATCTTTTTTTTCTGCTGTACCCATATTGGTTAGTACATCTAATGGAAAACGGACATTTTCTTCTATGTTTTTAGAATCAAACAAAGCCCCCCCTTGGAAGAGCATACCCATTTTTTTTCTTATTTCGGTTTGTAGTAGCTTATCACCATAGACTAGATCACGTCCATCAAATAGCGACAAGCCCTCATCTGGTAGAACCAAACCAAGTAAGCATTTCACTAAAAGACTTTTTCCAGTTCCACTAGAACCGATTACCAAACTGATTTGTCCTGTCTTAAATAGACCACTGATCTTATTTAAGATAATTTTATTATTAAAAGATTTAGAAATATTTTCAAAGGCAATCATGGTATTCCGTTTAGATACGATGGCTGAGTAAACCATAGACTAAAAATAAATCTGCGATTAAAATCGCAATACCACTATTGGTAACGGCATTTGTACTGGATTTTCCTACATCTAATGATCCACCTTTTGTAATAAATCCTTTATAACAAGCAATGGAAGAGATAAGAAAGCCATAAACCAAAGATTTATAGATTGCTATATGGACATCATATGCATCAAATGTACTTCTTAATCCATTGATATAGGCTTGAGGAGGGATTGAAGTAAGCCATTTACAAGAAAGGAATCCACCATATATAGAAAGAAACATAGCAATAATAACCAGAAATGGATACATTAAAACCGTAGCAATAATTTTTGGTAAAACCAAATAATTATTCGCATTTACACCCATAATCTCCAATGCATCTATCTGCTCACTAATCCGCATAGTGCCCAGCTCGCTGGCCATGCTAGAACCTATTTTGCCTGTAAAAACAATACCAATTACCGTTGGCCCTAATTCAGAAATGGTCATATTGCGTACCGCAATACCTATAAATTCTTTTGTAATAAATGGATTACTTAATTGAGAGGCAAGCTGGATACAGGTCGCTCCACCCATAAAAATGGAAATAATACAAACGATAAACAGAGAATCCACCCCTACTTGAATACATTCCTTGGAAACCCGAGACAAAAACATTCGACATGGAATAGGATTGCCAAACATTGCACGTAAAAAAAGTAGATATGCGTTAAATGCTTTTACCATAGCTTAAAAATCTGTACAATAAACTAAATGTTTAGAAAATAACTAAAAAATATACAGCAATCAAGTGATCATATCGGTTTATCCATTGTATTTTACTTGTCTATGGTTGTCCGCAGCAATCCATATTTGTCTAAGCCGGTTATGTTTTTTTACCTTCTGTATGGGCCACTAGTAGCGCGATACGCCCACAGCCATACCTGCGTTGATTTGTTTAAAAATATTAAATAATATATGGGCAAAAACGCCAGAGACTGCATGGGTAACACTCACTCGACTGATCATAATAGTATTAACCGCTTCAATGGCCAGTACATTTAGATTGCTAAATATAATGGGATAACTACCCATAAGGTAAGCCTCCATTAGCCATCTATCAATAGATGGAAAAGATGCAGACATGATTAGGGTGCCTTAAAAATCAGGCAAAAGGGGTATATAGATAGACCACAGCTCAGGGAATGTTTATAGATGGCTATGCAACGTGTACTACAGTAAAAAAGTCTAAAAAGTTTTAAAATCATATATACTTGCGTGTATCGCACACATAAAAATGGAGGGCCTATGGCGGTTGTTACCGGAGCCAATCCCCTATTTTACTCAAAATTATAAAGGAGTTGCAATAAAAGCAACTACAATAAAGGAGTAATACCAATAATTAGAAAAATTCTAACATTTATGTACCTAATTTAGGTCGATTGATGTATACAAGGCTGCTTTAGGAAAGAGTTCGTTCGTAATATTACGGGACATTTCGTTGTTTCTTACAGGTTTCATACCAAATCTTCCAGCCATTCCTCCATTGACTGAAGCCAAAAACTGATAATGGGAAGCATAGGCTAACCTAGTATAGACCTTCGTTCGTTTGTCTATATCCAATGATGGATCATGCATACCAATCATATTGGCATCTACCAAGAGACTCATAAATCCAGTTCTGTCTTTCCCGCTTTTGCAGCTAAATAAAACGGGTGAGGTAGGCGTTTTTTCGCCCAGTACAGCTTTGCATGCAATATAATTTGATCCAATAGTTGCATAGTAATTATTACGGGGTTGTATAACGTTATGCATTACTTTATTTTCGTAATCTGTTTTTTCAGTAGCCTCTTTTAATAGATGTAATGTGCTAAAGTAGCGTTTATCCTTTGGATTTTTGATATTTTCTATTTCTTTTTTCCGATCTTTTTTGTTACCCTCTTCAAAGGCTTTGTACAGTCCTTGATAACGGCGTTTATCTTTGTTTTTTTTAGAGTTATGAAAGTGGATACTTTCTTCTATAAGTTTATTGACTTGAGGCTTAAACATAGGTGTTGTCAACGTACCCAATTCATTGATGGGTATATACATAAACTGGTTGTTACCTACTACACGGCGTGTTCCTTCTACAATAGGTTCTTCTCCACCTAGTGTAGGCGGAAGTAGATTGTGATTTAAAGAGATCACTTCTATGTTTTTAACAAATGCTTGAATTTGTTCCCAGTTATCTTTTGTCATGGTTTCATCTTTCCATTGGGTAGGTGAAACCAATGCCCCACTATGGTAATAACGACCTAGCGTAGTAGGGTTATTATCTTTATCATAAGCGAGAATCCTTTTTTGATACCCATTTCTACATCCTGGAACATTTCTAATTTGGGTCGGAAGATAATGGTTGCCCTCTAAAAATTTGTCACAGTAGCCATCAATTAACTTTTGTTCAAATGGATCTAAACGGTTATACCAGTTGGCTGATTTTCTGTTTCTAAATGCCGATTTCTGTTTTTCTGTTAACTGCAACCACTTTTTATCCTCTAAGCCAAATTTTTTATCATTTATCTTGAATACAGTTGTAACATTGTAATGGGTATCGTCCAATCCAACATAGTTTTCTGCTAACCTTAATTTAGTATTTATCGAAGAGATTTCTTCGTTTGGAAGTACTATTTGATGTAGTTCTGCTACCACTTTTTTATTTATATCTTTCACCGCTTCTATCCAAAAGTCTTCTGTTTCTTTTAGATCATACTTATAGTGTTCCATAAATGTATGGGCCATTTTTTCAAATGGGGTACCATTTTTTTCATATAATTGGCATATTTTTTTTGCGGCACGATATATATTTATGATTTGCACCGCATAGTCTTCTGCAGCGTATAGACCATCGTTTTTGTCTATTACTTCTCGTATCAAGTTATCACCGGATAAATGCCAACTAATCCCTCTTTTTGCATCCGCTATTTTGCGTAGTATTTCAATAGTAGTTTTAAAATCAAAGTCTGGATCATTCTTTTTATGATCAACTGACCTTGCAGGTTCTTCTATTTGTTTATTTTTAGCCTTAGGGCCAGCTATAGGTTTGGTATCAGTAATTTTACGTGTTATAGGTGGTGGTGTTAAATCAGATGGGTTATTGTTTGTATAACAGCTGCGAAAAGCTGATAGAAATACCATCAGATGGCCTAAAAGTATATTGTGTTTAGAATAGACCATTATTTTGAACGATATATTGAATGAATTAGATAAGCGACTATATGTTATATGGTATTGATTTTAAATAAAAAAAACAAATATAATCCATTAGAAAAACAGATATAATCCATTATCTCATAAGATATCTCTCATATATGGTATAAATCATCCATTAGCTTTGGTGCCATCTTACTTTTTTCGTATAATGCTGCGTTATTTCCCTTTTTCTTACTTTATTTGCCTCTTTAGCGCTTCTTTATGCATCTATGTCATTTAAAATTGTATCCCCTTATCAACCTGCAGGCGATCAACCAAAGGCGATTTTAGAACTTGTATCACACATCAATTCTGGTGTAGCCAGTCAAGTACTGATGGGTGTTACAGGATCTGGCAAAACCTTTACGATAGCTAATACGATTGAAGCCTTAAATAGGCCTACACTGGTGATCAGTCATAATAAAACATTGGCTGCACAATTGTATAGCGAGTTGCGTGCTTTTTTTCCCCACAATGCGGTTGAGTATTTTGTATCTTACTATGATTACTATCAACCAGAAGTTTATTTACCTGCTAGTAATATCTATATAGAAAAAGAATTGGCCATTAATGATGAATTAGAACGATTGCGCCTTAGTGCAGTGGCTGCTTTATTAAGCGACCGAAGGGATGTGATTGTAGTTGCCTCTGTTTCTTGTATTTATGGCCTTGGTGCGCCAGCATCTTTTAAGGATAATAGCCATTTATTTAGAGTAGGCTGCCGATTATCTCGCAATGATCTTTTGAAATACTTTGTAGAGATGCTCTATAGTCGGGACGATAGTGGATTTAAACGGGGCCGTTTCCGCGTAATGGGTGATACCATTGATTTATTTGTAGCCTATGCCGATTATGGCTATCGTTTTATCTTTTGGGGAGATGAGCTAGAAGCCATCCATCTCATAGATCCAGCTTCTGGTAGAAAGACAAAAGAGCTTCAAGAAGCATTTGTTTTTCCTGCCAATCTTTTTGTGATGGGAAAAGATGTATTAGATGGTGCGGTAAGCAAGATTCAACAAGATCTACATATACAGGTCAACTATTTTAATCAGATCGGTAAGTTTGAAGAAGCCAAACGGCTACAGGAAAGAACTGAACTAGATTTGGAAATGCTTCGAGAGTTAGGCTATTGTACGGGCATTGAAAATTATTCGCGTTATATAGATGGCCGGTCTGTTGGAGATCGGCCTTTCTGTTTGCTAGACTATTTTCCTAAAGATTACTTGATGGTTATAGATGAAAGCCACGTTACCATTCCCCAATTCAGGGCCATGGCGGGAGGAGATAGGGCTAGAAAAATCAATTTGGTAGCACATGGTTTTAGGCTGCCATCTGCTATGGATAATCGGCCATTACATTTTAATGAATTTGAACAACTGATCCACCAAGTCATTTTTGTTAGTGCAACCCCTGCTGACTATGAGTTAGAACGTAGCCGAGGCCTAGTGATAGAACAAATCATACGGCCAACCGGATTGTTAGATCCCCAAGTAGAGGTTCGTCCCACGCTCCATCAAATGTACGATATTTTAGAAGCAATCCATCAAGTTATAAAAAAAGGGGAACGGGTATTGATTACCACCCTCACCAAGCGGATGGCAGAAGAGCTGACTGATTACTTAGTCCATGCCCATATCCGTTGTCGTTATATCCATTCTGAAATCAAAACATTAGACCGTGTGACCATATTAAATGGCTTACGCAATGGTGCCTTTGATGTGTTGGTCGGGGTAAATTTACTACGAGAAGGGTTAGACCTGCCACAAGTCTCTTTAATGGTTATTTTAGATGCAGATAAAGAAGGATTTTTGCGAAATGCACGCTCACTGATTCAAACCATAGGAAGGGTTGCACGCCATACACAAGGGCGTGTCCTGATGTATGCAGATAAGATTACACCATCTATGGAACAAGCAATAGGCGAAACACAGCGCAGGCGTGCTTTACAAATGGACTATAATGCACAACATCAAATTACCCCTAGTTCAGTATACCAAAAACAAGCTACTATAGATTTAGATGATCAAATGGTAGACCCTGAAGTAGCGAATGATGATAGCGTTTGCCCTATGGTTTTTGCCGATGGTACAGTGCCTTATGAGAAAAAAGAAACAATAGAAGCGCGTATTCAAGCATTAGAAACTAAAATGTACCAAGCAGCAGAAGCATTGCAATTTTTAGAAGCAGATCGACTAAAAGAAATGGTAGAAAATTTAAAAAAACAGCAGAATAGCCAGTAGAAATATTTTGTTCTCTTAATTTTTTTTGGTACCATTAAACATGTGCTTGTAACAACAAGCGTTGCGGGCATAAAAGGCACTGAATCAAGCCGTGCGTATGGGATGCGTCTCATTACCTCTACTTTTCTATCAATAACTTATTGGTTATAGAATAGTAGATCAGCGCTTTGTACAGTTGCCCAACCTTCCCTCAGCAAATTGCCTATGTTGTTACCGTAGCACCGACTGTAATAAAAAAGTCTAATATAGACTTTCCCGTATGAATATCTTTTAGCTTGTTTGCTCACCCTACTTTAATGGTCTACATGGGCCATTCGTAAGTGGTAGATTTAGTCAGCTTTAGCATAGGCTTCGCTTGGTTTAGCCTTACTGAGCTAGCTTTTAAAGCCTTTAAAACAATAATGTATAAATAAACGAAAAATAACTATGGCCTACAAATTTAATAAACTTAAATCTATTAAGAAAGGGCTAATAGGTCCAAATATACTTTTCCCCGCTGCTTATCTTTTATTTAGTGCAGAGGTTTGTACAGGAAGAGGTACAAACAACCCAGGCCATCCAATGCAGCAGGTATTGCGTAGCTCATTGCCAGTCAACCCAGTTGATCCACTAGATATGAAAAAAGATCTAGAGAGGGCTGAGGGCAATGTGTTAGCAGCAGACGAACCAGTTGATCCATCCGATAAGGTAGTAGAAGGGCTGGAGGGATCTGAAGATGATACAGAGGAGTTAAAGGCAGCCAATCCAGATGATGCGTTGAATAAGATCGCAGAAAATTTAGAAGGATCTGAAGGGAAGACAAATAAATCGGTCGTCAATCCTGTTCAAGCAGTGGAAGCTGTCGTCGTATCAGATAGTCCTGTTACACCCCAGGAAAAAGTTGAACCAGCTGTCCAGGAAAATAAAGTGGCTGATTTGTCATTAAGCAACTCTACAACAACAAAAACAACAAATGATCCATTATCTGCGCAGTCGCATTTGGAAAATATGATAAAAGCTAAGAAGCTCAAGCCTGCTCGTGGAACGTTACCACTATTACCATCAGAAGCACCAGTGGCGCCAGTAGCAGTACCATCAGCACCACCAATATCGGGATCAGAAGCACCAGTGGCGCCAGTAGCAGCACCATCAGCACCACCACTACCGGGATCAGGAGTACCAGTACCACTAATGTTATCAGCAGCACCATTAATACCTGGATCAGGAGCACCAGTACCACCACCACCACCAATGGAAGGTCTATCCATAGTTCCTTTACATTCACCAGCTTCAGGAATTAAAAAACCATTAGATAATAAAAAATCTCATGACGGTTCTGACCATAGTAGTGGATCAACTAGTATGCCATCTAATCAGGGTCCTATTCTATTGGGTAATGGCACAAGTGAGAAGTCTCTGATTAATAGCATAATTATGCATCCTCTTTTTAACAAGCAACAACAACAAAATAATAATTCTAAATTTGATTGTCAGTCAGAAAGTAATAGTGATGCTAATCAGAACAATCAATCGGAAACTGGTAATTAAAGAAAACAATATAATAGTGTTGACAACTACTCAAAAAGAATTGTCTAATGAGCCAACAGCTCAGGCAATCAAGGGCGACCCAGTAGATGGACCTGTATACACCACTTTTATACCATCGGATGCGGATGGGACATCGAATAATGTAAATGAAGGGATTCATCAGTAAGGGAGGAAAGACGTCATTATTGACATGAGTTTTATGTAAGATTTTTTTATCCTGCAAATGGTAGTGGTATTCTACCTAGTGGCCCTGCGAAAAGACTCTAACATTTTTTTGCCACTTGTCACTAGATTTTAAGGCTAATTTTTTATTAGATCTATTGATAAGTAAGCTTTTTTGTTCAGCCAGATGTAATACGGTTGAGTAGATCAGCAATCCATATAGAAGTAGATTTTATCTATTCCAATAGAATAAACAACACGCGCGTT
>ENA-UOVY01000517-UOVY01000517.1-plant-metagenome-genome-assembly--contig:-NODE-517-length-17173-cov-639.755287_pt1 | contig 17173 bp, 10 predicted proteins | sample MGYA00249840_ERZ761561 | MGnify/ENA primary metagenome ERZ761561 (study PRJEB28882, sample SAMN05720143) | plant metagenome | isolation source: Guanajuato, Mexico | place: Mexico:Guanajuato, Mexico...
CGATTCGGCCCGATTCGATCCGATCTAACTTAATACAAAGACCTCCAATCGGTCGATTCCAGCTGATTCGATCTTGATTGGAGTGCAGGTGAGAAAGGGGAAAGGTTAGCAAGGGGCAACGCGCGCAACAGGTAGAAGCGCGCGAACACGCACAAGCTAGCGCGCTAACTCAACTTAGAAGTCCTTTACGCTCGGCCACTGGACGACTACAACAATGGACTGGATTGCCAACGATATTATGGGCGGAGCGGTGTTTAAATTTATTCGAAAGCAAAGTGCAACGAGAACTCGCGGTCACCATGGAGGGTCGGCCATTTAAATAGTGCTGCAACTTCGTTCGAACCATCATTCATCTCAAGGAACCCAAAGCAAGCGCATACAAATCCAAAGAGAGCCCAAACCAACCAAGACAGCTAAGTGAATCCTTTAACGAAAGCCTAACAAACAACAAAACTCAGCCAAAATGTACAAGCAAATCGGCATCACTCTTCTCTGCCTGGTCGGAATCTCACAAGCCTCTTACTTGGCGGCCCCACTGGCGGCTCCATTGCTACCAGCGGCCCCAGTTTTGGCTGCACCATCTTTCACCACCTCTGCTCACGTTGGAAACGTCGCCAGTGTCTCAAGATCATACAGCAATGTTCCACAAACACGCTTCACCAGAACCGACTGGAACCAGCCAGGTAGCTTGATCACAGCCCCAGTTTTCAGCCCCATCATCTCGCCAGTGCTCGGCCAAGTTGCCGTTCCAGGCCCAACCAGGTATGACAGCTACTTGGTGCCACGTCCACCATTGGTCGAGAACATCGTCTCGCACGTTCCAGGAGTTGCGCACGTCCCAGCCGTCGCTCACGTTCCGGCAGCCGTGCCTGTTGCAGCGCCAGCAATCGCAGCCTACCCAGCTCCAGCACCAGCGCCAGCGTACGCAGCCCCAGCTCCAGTTAAGGGATACTAAGCGCAACGCTACCCAATCACCCTATAAGATGGCCTTGCTAGACATTCAGCCCTAGTTTTGGGGATTCTGGTGAATCAGAATCGTTGAGTTATGAAGACGCTAGGGTGCGACCAGCATCTGTTGAACAGCGCTCCTCTCAGCTCGCACTCAACCATGGTGCTGATTCCGCGACGACTCAACAATTGCGCCTCAGTTGGACGATGATAAGTTAGGTTAGGATGGAAGTCAGGTTGATTTTACATAGATACTATTTCGTTCTAATATTCAGATTAGATAATTCAATAAAATTGAAAAAGGACCAGTATTGTGTGAATCCAAACGATTATCGTCGCTTGGATGCTAGATCTAGGCCAGCAAAGGATCTTCTCAACGAGTTGGTCAGAGATGATTCAACTCGACCCTCTTCACAGCCCCTAATTTCGGTCAGTTTGGCTGACAGAGAATCAACGAGACTCGCCTGATTCTCTGTCCTGTTCTACAATCTAATGGACAGAACAACTCTCGAACACCCCGAGATTACCCTCTAAAACTTTCAATCGCTGAACAAATTTTGCTGGAGAAATGAAGCTCTAAATGAGCCGCTGTAGTTCATTGAGTCTTGTATCACAGCTGTTTTCTCCTAATTCAAGTAAGGCGAAAGCTTTCGGTTCGGCAGTCCGACAATCAGAGTGGATTTACTCCCATTGAATCTGGAACTCGGTGAACCAGCCTTTAATTCGCACCCACATCCTAGCTTCATCATGTTGTCTGAAAGTGGCGATGGTTTAGTACCCCAGAACTACCTACAGAACAATAAATCTGCAACTCAACAGTTCCAAGCTCAAAATAGGCTTCATGTGTGCTTATCTAATGGTTCTATGGGCGACCTTCAACGAGCACCAGAGATCAACAGTGTCGGCTCTATATGACAAAGCATCCAGGTCACTTCAAGGGTACTCATCGAGCAGTGCTTACGAGGCTTCTCGGTGGACCTGCTAATCTCATATCAAAGCTAGTTCGCCACTGTTGCAGGTGAGATTGTTTCGATTCAGTCGCTCTATGACCAGAGATGAGCTACTAGGGACGGCCTGATCAGATTGTCACCAGACCGTTGCACAAAATGAATCCAGCCAAAGGACACATCTGTTGCACGTTCGAGCGATTCTGTAAGCTATGAGCATATTGAAACTATAGACTAGATTACGCTTGATTGATGAGAGGTAGAGAGAACAGAGGGTTTCGCTGAGACAGTAACAGTTCTTTGAATTGTAACAACTCGGCAAAATCTATGAGCTTGCGCTAATTGCTTCAACACCTGTTGTATCTACTAAAACTTATTCCCCCGATATATTATGAGTTTTCTTGAGTAAGTCGTTCTATTCCGCTGTTAACAAGATCCAGAGAATCAAGATGATACGAAATGTTCTAGCTTTACGTGTCATTTGCTCGCTGATATTGACCGCAAATCTAGTTGCAACGGACGATACAACTACACAGGACGAACTTGATGCAAGCACCTCAGACATTATCCGTTTCAGGGGCTATTCAGCTGAGGATCACTATGTAGTCACTTCTAGTGGGCATATACTCAACCTTGTCAAGGCCACAAACCCGCTGATAATCAAAAACGTCTCTAGAACTCTCGACAAAGAACCGATTTTGTTCTTGCATGGGGTCCTAACGACTTCCAAATGTTTTGTAGTCAACTCGGTCGATGCAACTCCGAAGGATTACAGTGATTTGGATGCTGGATCTATGCCGGCAGAGGCTCTCACTGAACTGCTCAAGGACGATCCTACTTCAAACTCCCTTGTCTTTACGGCCTTGAATTTCGGCCACGAAGTTTGGCTGTTGAACCGACGAGGTTCACCCGATTCTTTGAATCACGTGGGCCAAGATTGTCAACCCTTCAAGAATCCTATCTCAAATATCGTTGGAACTCTCGTGGGCGATTCACCTTTCATCGGTGGAAGGAAGAAGCGCCAGGTAAATCCGGAAACTGACGCACCTTTAACAGGGCTCTTACAGACTTTATTTTCGACTCAACTGGACCTATCGCATTTGTCGGATAACATAAATCCTAGATTTTGGAACTATTCGCTCGATGAGCAGGCAAAATACGATATACCTGAGGTCATTGACTACGTTCTCGAGGAGACAGGTAGACCAAAGCTGGTGTTGGTTGGTCATTCAGCTGGCTCTGCATTGGGTTTCATGTCTCTAACTGAATATCCAAGTCTAGCAAGGAAAGGTGAGTTCCAAAATTAGACACACCTTTCTGGGGCAAATGTGAAAATTAATCAATATCTGTCGTTGCAGTATCCAAGTTTCTAGCGTGGGCTCCAGCATTGGACCTAGGTAGCACCTTCACAAAGAATCCGTTGATTGGCATAGGGTCGCTGTTACTGAGATACCCCATCATGAGCTATATTGGACCATTACCCCCTCAAATATTCGTTCCTCTGTTTCATAATTTGGAATCCGTATTATGTCAGACAGAACTGTTGCAATCATCTGTTTGCACAGGATTGGTGGACTTGTTGTTTGGTTATGGAGGCGACCAACAAAAGATCGTGAGTAACCTCTGCAAAATCATCACATCAAATTTAACCCTCTCTCTCTAACTATCCACACGAATTTAGAAACCTGGTTTTACTGGTGCTTTTCCAAGTACAATCAGCTCCCATGAATCGGCATCTCTTATCCAATCTGTACTTAAGGGTAAAATGCAATATTATGACTATGCAGATTCAAATCGGAACTTGATCGCATACGGTCAGCCAACTGCGCCATTCTATGATATATCGAAGATTATTTCTCGGTCGATTTCGGTTTGGGTAGGCGGGACGGATTCACTTGTTCCCCCAGAGGATGTCGATAAAATTATAAGGAGATTGACTGGTAAGTAGAAAAACGACATTATCTCGCACATGGTGATATCTGATTTCATTCAGAAGCTCTACTGTCATGTGTCGAGGTCTGTCCAAGCAATCGAAGAGTTCGACGCGGAAGGTATCAAGTCTCACTTGATCTGAATGAGGCTTTGTGCCCATTTATTGTGGAACATGATAGTTCTATCACACTGATCAGATACGATAATCGCGGCGTCGTTCTCCTCCGAACTAAACCTCATATAAAGCACAGCTCGCAAGATCAATCATTGTAAAACGCCTTACGATTTACCTATGCCCCTTAGATTTGTCAAGGTAGTGGGACTTTTCTTCTTCGAATGCCTCGCCGAGAAGCCGCCTCCTATCTTCAAGTTCTTTTTGCTGCTTCTCCTCAAGCACTGCTACCCTATTGAGATGCTCCAACTTGAGACTTTCTTTACGAGCACCAGAGAGAAACCTCCGTTGATTAACTTGTCGCTGCAAGTCAGCACCAATAGCCATCAATGCGTCATTTGCTTCGATGCGCTCTTTTTGGTCCTTCAATGTGATCAGTGCACTCTCAATTCGGACAAAATAACATTCCAATGTCTTGAGATCCCCTTCCAGAACCTCGATTTGTTGATCGAGTTTCGCCAGTGATCTGTGGCTCTCAGTAAGCTTGTCCAGCTCATTGAGCCTTCTATCACAGCTGTTTTCTATTGAAACAAGTTTAGTGAACGCTCTCTTAGTTTTAGTGATGTTCCTCTTACTGTTGGAGTGTATCTGTTCCCATTGGTCTTGGAATTTGGTGAGAAGCCTGAATCCAGCCTTGAACTCGTTTGTAAGCTCGTGCTCATTGGCCATGATGAGGGATTGTTCGATTGGCTGTTGAATTGAAATAGACACCATCCAATGGCTCTTTGCGACTCGGATTTGTTTGTTCGTAAAATTTATGCGGCTTGGTCATGTAAAATCCTTAAAACCCGTAATGAAAGGGTCCAATATAAATGTGTCAAGACAATACCTGGGGTGGCCCCGATTAAAAAGATGAAAGAAGAACCATCATATCTTTGACAGACTTCGCACGATTGAGATGGGCATCACTGACACATCCACTGTTAGAGCTAAAAACTCATGATCAACGCATTAGAGCGCGCAACATTCGTTCGTGGACTGCTTCAAATGAGACATAAAACTCACTTTATCAGATATCCCGAAATATCACCGTATATTGATCCTTCCCAACTGACATGTATCACCAGGACTAACTTCATTTGACCCATCCCAGTTCCCGTCGAGCGACATGACATCAATGGACATGGTGTTTATTTCAACCACGGATCCTTCATTATTCACAAGAATGTGTCCCAGCTGTTGATAATTCCCAGTTTGAGGACTCTTGAGAGCCGTATTTAGCAATCGCCTCAGAATGAGTAGGTTTGTTGATACGGTTGACGATAACAGCGTAATTGATCAAGACAACAAAGCTAGGGCAGAGAGACTGGCAACAAAGTTGGCAAGATTGAAGCATGTGGCAGTAACTATTGAGGAGGAAACTCGCGATCACATACCAATGTTAGATGATGTTGATGACAGTCATGAAAGAACGTTCGCCGCCTTAAGTTCAGGTCACAAGAGGTTGATTGGGCTAATGAGGTCGAACCGCAAAAATAGACGTGTATGTTGCTACACATTCCTAATGGTCCTCATGCTTATGATAGCCTTATATTTATGGTTAGCGAGAGGTTCATAATGTTAGATGAGGACTATTAAGTTAGGATATCACATTATGAAGTCAAGGCTGATCTAAATAACCTCATTTGAATTTAACATTGTATACTATGGATCCAAAGATGTCGTCAGCCGTCTTAGTCTGCCCAAAGTAATCGACAAGCTCGCCTTTCGGGTCAATGAGATAGGAAATTATGGTATGGTCAACAATGTAGTCGTTATCTTGATCCTTGGGTCCAACGCTGTAATAAACCCTATAAGCTCTTGTTGCTCGTTCTATTTGACTTTTGTCGCCTGTCAAGCCAATGAACTTATCTGAGAATTCCTTGAGATACTTCTTGATGAGCTCCGGTGTGTCTCTCTCGGGGTCTACTGAGATAAACAGCGGAACAACTTCAATATTTTTCTTCTCCAACATATCCAAAACTGTAGCCAACTTTTCAAGTTCCTCTGGGCATACGTCGGGGCAATGGGTGAAACCAAAGTAAATTAACAACCATTTTCCGCGAAATTCTTCTGACGTTCTAATCTTGCCCTCTGTATCGACTAACTCGAAGGACCCACCAATAGCCGCTTTTCCAATTGAACGGCTCTTTTCTCGCTCTATCTTCTTGTGACGCTCGTTCTTTAGATAAACAAAGTACGCCGTCAGAAGTCCGAGCGTTGATCCTCCTATCAGAAGCGACTTCCATGATATTGGGCCCTTATCTAAGATGGGGTAGTTTGCTTTTGACATGGGGGCCTTAGGTGGTGTTTTGTCAGCTGAATTTGATCTCCTGGCATGACTTAGCGTGAGATGTCTTCGTGCCATCTCAATAAACGAGCGATTTCGGAGCTTGGCGAGTATAAACGCCATGACTTGATAGTAGTCGAGCGTAATGCTGCGAGGTTGAAGATCTTTAGCAATGGATCGTGGAAACGAATGCCGGGGCGTCTAGAATAAACCGAAGTGGTTGTGGATTTCAGCTTCGAACAAGACGAACTCGTGTGTCAGTGTGCGAATTGGGCGACAAGTACGCACGGAGATATGAGCAAACGTGTTGGCTATAATGGAATTAGATGAGTCGGCCCCTCCTCAGCTATATTGGGTCAGGTGACAAGAACAAGCGGTCCAACACATGGTTAGTCCTATCTATGATTTTTAATGTTACAAAAGTTTCTGGATCATTTTGTTTCGATACATGTAGTGAGATATAGTGAAATCTATGTCATTACATTGATAGAGAATATTTGCGCCGATCATTTTACGGATCGTTTGACTCATTGTGACTATATAAGTAAGCTAACTTCTGGAATCTGGGGCCCCATCGACTAAGATAGTCGAAGTCTTGATTTTCGTCTTCGCCGTTGCCGACAGACGCTAGGGAGCTTAGTGAGCCAGCAGTGCTTCCACAACCTTCGTAGGCATAGTTTCTGAGATCATCTAAAGCTCTAGAGGTAGCACCTCGCTCCTGACCATCGATCAAACGGACACCAGGATCAACGAACTGTCCTCCGGAAACCTCAGTTTCATAGGGGGTTTCGGTGTCATAAGTGGTGCCTTTGGTGAGATCTTTTAATATTCCGGGCTTGCTGAATATGTTTTGTTTTCCTCTTGCTGAGATCATGGTGCCGCTAGAATCAACTGGTATTCTCAAAGGTGTAATGTCAAATGCATGCATATCGTCCTCACCACCGCCTTCATCATCATAACTGATGATATTTTCTCTGACATCGTCGTCTGGATCGCTAGGTCCATACTTTTGGTCCATGTTGCTCCTCCTCATCATGAAAAATAGTGCTACAATCAAGACTAAGTTGGTTGGAGAGAATCGGGTTAGTATTTGTACTAGTGACGGTTAAGTATAACCTAGACATTATGATGCGTACAACTCATAAGCATGCAAACCGAAATTATGGCAACTACAGCGCGGGAGCTTATTTGTAAAACTGATTGTGAGTCAATTAACATGTTATCGCAGGTGCAATTCGTGCAGGTTTTAAATTCTTCAAACGATATCGGGCATTCACAGTAGAATCCTGCTCCGAAGTCAATGTTATTACAAACACCACCTGACCCGCATGACAAGTACCAACATTCGTCTTTATCGCCACAGGTAGGTGGTGCTGTATCTTTCTTTTCTAATCCTTTTGGACATCTGAATTGCGGCGTGGTTACGTTGATTAAGCAAGGGGGGGTTCAATCATGCAAGTTAATTAAAAAAGTCGTACATTATACAAACGAGATCAAAACTAAATTATGATAATGCGTTAAAGGTGAACACGAGCGGGGGATGTAAGAGATGAGCAGCAGATAGTTAAAGGATCCCTAGCTTACCTAAGACGTTGATGAGAACGAATGCGATTACCCAATAGGCACCACTAGCTACTAGGATTATTTTTTCTTGAACAGGTAAATGGCATATATCGCCCGTAAAACCATCAGGACAGGAGCAAGCAAAACCTTGGCCATTGTCTAGATTTGTACAGGTGCCACCGTTATAGCATGGGTCGCTAACGCATTCGTTATCATCAGCACAGTTGCCATCTTCGGTCGAAATCCAACCGGCAGGGCAGCTAGCAATATAATAAGTTGAATTTGCACGAAGTTCGAGTGTGAGACATAGTTCGAGAATTGGAGTCAGAGGAGGAGCAAAGAGGGTGGAAAAGAGCACCACAGAGGGACTGAGATCTTGCATTATCATAATTAGTTGACTTGTTAAAGGGTAACTTACGTGCACTCGTGATGATTCCAAAGATCCATACAAACAAATGGTGGTGAGCAACTGTTCTGACCTTTGGTGCAACTTGTCGTTGAAATACAACCTTCTATGATGTTTCTACTTTCTGTCACAGCCGCGTTCTCCGAACCATTTTCCATCGGCAGGTGACGCTGGTCGATGCGGATATCAGTTACACAACTATCATGGAGACCGTTCTCCACGTAGTACGCTGCCGGGCCCATGTGATTTACATCACCACCAACGATAATTCCTTGCTTACTAACGACCAGCAATTGATGTAGGTCCTGATAGTCGGTGATTTCGTTAAATTTCTTCCCACCACCACCGTCCACTTCAATCGTGGCCGTACTACCATGTCTAACAACCCTCACAGTGTGCCAAAGGCCATCATTGACTATGTATTCAGAGAGTGTTAGTTCGAACTCTTTCATCGAATGAACTTGATTTAAATGATATCTAAATTTCAAACGTCGGTCCTTTATCTCGAGCACGCAGTATTCTCGGGTATTCTTTCCAGTAATTCTGATCAGTTCCCCATTTTTCTGACGGGTTCTGAACCTAAGCTGAATATCGGTGATATATGGATTTGGGTCGAAAGATAGGGCATAGCGCATGAAGCTGGATTGTTGAAACATCTTAACTTGTGTTTCCATATCACAACGGCTACCAGTCCAACCTGGATCACAGGAGCAGATTGCTGCCTTATAGCTACCTATGCACTGTCCATGTTCGCAAGTGTTTGTTAACGAATTTGCTTGACAACGTTCCTCTGAAACACTGCAACCGCTAACACTATCAGCGGAGCCTCCGGGAGAACCTAAATCGTATGTTCTTGAATTGTGCACAAAGTTTCTTATACATCCTTTGAAACCTTCTCTGGTATGCTTATGCTTCCAGACGGGAAAGAATTGGGATAGTTCTCGATGAAAAACTCCACCAATTTGCAGAGGGGAATTGACGTTCAAAAATTCGCTAAATTGCTTGATGCTCGACTTCTGTTCACAGTTAGACCTATTCATTGATGGACGGTCGGTATCCTCATCGAATCTAGCATCGCGACAATGATCCACCACCATCCTAATATCTTCTCGAGTCCAAAATATATCGACGCGATGCCATTCCCCATCATTGAGATCTTTCAAAGTGTTGATAACAACTTCCGATGTACCCGAGCCAAAGTCGACTAGCAATCTCAGTTTACCGACGTCCAGCTCTAAGGATATGAAATCGGAGTAGATGGAAATACCCTTATCAGGAACATCCACTGGTCCATTGTAGAATATAATTCCACTGGATGACTCCGTCATAAATTCGAGACTTAGGTGAGAGTTCTCGCATTGCTCAAGAGGAGGAAACCATGCCCATCCTTTCCCGCCGAATGTTCTTGATGTAGTCTGACATTGGGGACCAGTATATCCTGGCGGACACTCACATGTCGCTATGCGCCCAAGCATAGAACATTTTCCACCGTTTAAGCAGAAGGGAGGTTGCGAGTTGCACCCATCTATTTCGTCAAGACTTTTGGCAGCGCATTCACAAACTGGTAAGACACGGGTGAAAACACCCACTAATGAAGTCCGATTTGCGTTCACGACGTAAGGAAAAGGTTCCACCTTGAGTGAGTTGAAGCAACTTCCGTCGCAGGGTATAAATTCTGTCAGGCATTCGTCAATACCGACCATGGAAATATTCAATCCAAGTTCTCGCTCGATCGCTCGTCTATTTATAGCAACATATCCATTCAAGAATGTTGATTTGTGGTAAGGTGATCCGTGAGCTGAGAAACGTACATCAGTCTCTGGATATCTGCCCTTGCGGTAGTGTGTTACGACACTAAAGATGTCAATATTTTCCGTCGATTCTTTCAGTATCTTGGATAATGTTTCGCGAAGTAATTCGTACTTGCTTTGGACTTGTCTTTGCGATTTCCAATCCCAAACTCTGATAAAGTCTTCGTCGCTCATACCTGACAGTCGTATCGAGCCAGAATTGTATACGGCTTCTTCGGGCAAGTTTTTAACTACCACTGTCACATTCGCTCTCACGTCTTGGGTAAACTTCTTATCCGAGACGACAAACCGAAGGAGGTAAGATCCCTCGGTGACGTTCTTCATGAAAATTGTTCCATTCAGCGCATCGAGAAAGAAATTTGGGTGTGGTATGTTGCTTTCCCACATGAATTTCTTATCATGTATGTCCCAATCGTCTAGATCTTCAACATGGACACGTCCAATGGGGATATTCTTGTACTGACCTTTATAGTTGTAAATGTTGATGGTCTTACTACCTGGGTGCATCTTGTTGTCATTAATATCACCGACTATAACTGTAAGATTGCTTGTTGCTGACAATGACGGGTTGCCATTGTCTTTGATCATGATTGGTACTTGATACTCTTTCTGGACCTCTCTATCAAGCACTTGCTTTGTGTAGACATATGCAATACCCTCACCTGTGCCAGACTCGTTGGTTACCTCGAACAAATCTTTTATGTGCTGTGGAGCGTTAGGATCCATCCTGAATTGGAAAGGTGGACCATTGCCAGCAGTTCTATCGTCAAGATCGGCAGCTTGAATTTCTTCGATTTTACTGGGTGGGCTGTTTTCGTATATAATTGCAACATAGTCTTTCAAGAACTTCGGAGGATTGTCATTTACATCATCGAGCACAACTGTGAGAGTTGCAACTGCAGTTCGCTGTGGCACACCATCATCTATAGCCAGAATTTTGATCGACATTCTCGGTTGTTCCTCACGGTCAAGGGGTCTTTGGATAGTAACTGTTCCGGTCTTGGGATTTATAGCAAATTGTTTCCTTCTGTCGGTCGACCTTTCTATTGCGTATCTAACCTTGGAATTACCACCTTGGTCCGGATCTCGGGCAGTGAAGTTGGCAAGTTGAGTACCTCTCGGAGCGTCCTCACGAACGGTCACCTCTATTGATTGTCGTTCAAACTCAGGTGGGTTGTCGTTGATGTCTCTAAGACGTATTCGAACGATGGCTGTATCAGTGTGCGATATACCCTCTACTTCACCACCGTCGTTAACTTGTATGGTTATATTAAATCCGTACTTCTGTTCTATATCTTCAAAATCCAGAGGCTTAGCGATTTTAAGAGAGCCTGTACCGTCTGCGTTAGTAACCATTGTAAATTTATCTGCACCTTGACTGTTATCTAGAACTTTGTAGCTGAAACGGTTAGACTCGAGTGAATCAGCATCGTTCACTTGAACAATCAATATCGGTGTTTCTGGAATCTTTGAATCTAGCGTTTCATCGACCTCAACAAACCAGTCAGGTTTGGCGAAGCTGGGTGGCATGTCGTTGATATCTTTGACCTTTATGATAGCCTGAGCATGGCCTTGATTACCGCCACCGTCTGTGGCAGTGATTTTCAAGTTATACTCAGGGTTAGTCTCTCTATCAAGTTGGCCAACGGCGGTGTAAATAACGCCAGTCTCTTCGTCGATCCGGAAAATCAATTCGCCCTGTTCGTTAAGCTGATTTTGCTCGATTGCATAGCGAAGCTTTGCATTGCTACCCTCATGAGGATCATCGTAATCAATGGCTTGCATAGTCATGACGGCTTGATTCGCTACACCGCGTTCACTAACGTTCCCGATGTAGACGTTATTAGGGAAAAAGGGATTGTTGTCGTTGATGTCTTTCAAGTTGACCACAACATCGGCATAACCAACCAAACCGTTATGACCGCCCTCGTCCTCGGCATAGACAGTAAATCGCCACACAGGTCTACCGTGCGGTGCATCTCTGTCGAGAGGTCGCTCGACAAAAATCTCTCCAGTGTTCGAATTGATCGAGAAATATCGTTCATTTTTGTCGCCAGTTCCTTGATCAGTCAAAAAGTAAACAATATTCTGAGGCCTATCCCTATCTCCGTCGATTGCAGAAACCTAAAGTTTGAAAGATGAGCGAGTTAATTTGGATGGGGTTCTCCGAATTTATGGATCGTTCCATACTGTAAACCAACCAAGGATGGGTTCTGGCTCAGGGGAAACAAAAAATAAGAAAATTACCTGTAAAATGCTTTGTCTTTCCCTCATTTCCTCATCGATCGTTACGGAGTAGACAACACTACTGAACTTAGGTGGTAAATCATTGACATCTTTAACTTTCACTCGAACAGTGGTACTATTCTCGAGCAAAGTGTCGTGAACTACTAGGGTAAGGTTGTACTAAAAAAGGTGGCGAAGTTATTGATTAGTCTCAAACAAGTAACATGCATTGATAATTGAATGATGTTGGACTTTCGAACTCAAGATGGGTGGCATAAAGCGGATTGTTAGGGGAGTAGATATATGGTTTACAGTAGGAATGATGGCACAGAGAAGTGTCAGGATAATGACCTGTAGAATTTTTTTCGGTAACTTCCTATCATCTCCCTCTACAATAGTGGTCTGATAAGTCGGTCGATCGAAAATCGGTGGATTGTCATTAACGTCTGTTGGAGTGATGGAGTGTGGGTAACGAGCGTGAGTTTGAGAGAAAGAGGGTGCGATAGGTAGTCTTAAGACTGGAGCAGAGTATACCTTTGACTTTGATGACAACGTTTGTGTAGTTTTCATTCAAGTTGTCGGAGGCGACAAGAACAAGAGTGTACTAGAGAAGACGAGGTGGTGTTTAGACTTGTAAGAGATGATTGAGTTCGAAAGACCAATGCATTCATGTGGCTCCTCAGTTATACTTACCTCCTTACGTAGCTCGTAGTCCAACGGGCCAGCGACGTATATTGCGCCAGTCTCATTGTTTACGGCAAAAGCACCCCCACCTATATTTCCTTTGACAATTTCGTATCGCAGCTTTGAGGACTCATCTTTGTCTTTGGCAGTGACTGTTATAAGTACGTGGAGGTTGTCCTCGTCTTCATTTACCTCCGCCTCGTAGAGTGAACTGTCGAAATAGGGACTGTTGTCGTTTTTGTCGCCAATGCCGATGCGGATTTTGGTTGTGACAGAATTGGGTCGGCCTTCGGAGCCTGGGCGGTCGGACGGTGCTCCATCAGTGGCTCGGACAATTAGAGCATAGTTTTGCTTTTCTTCACGATCGAACTCGACCCTGGTGAAAATATCTCCGGTGTTACGGTCGATGGTGAAGTTCTGTTCCACTCCATCCTGACTCTCGATCGAGTAGAACACCACATTGTTTGGCGAAGTTCCATCTTTGTCTATCGCCTGGACTTGAGTCACTCGTGTGCCCGGAGGCATAGATTCAAGAACTGTCTGCTGCTCTCGTTCGACGAAAAGCGGTATCTCATCGTTGACATCCTCAACCTCTATGTTGACAGAACATTCAGAGGCTAATTGTTGATTGCCATCATTCTCAGCCCGGACTGTTAGATTGTAATAAGTGATTCTCTCGTAATCTAGATTATAATTCAAAAATATATCAGCGTAGGTGTATGGACCCTCGGCTCTGGTGGTGAGATAGAAAGTTGTCATTTTGTTCGTTTGCTCTGTGCTACCCCGGATGATCGTATAGAAGACGTTGTTGTTATCTTTGATTCCAGAGCTTGCTTTTATAGAGATTATCTCAGAGGACATTCGCGCATTTTCTCTGATTCGTTTCGTATAAACAGATTGGTCCCATTGCGGTGGACTGTTTGCACGATCGACTACGTCAAGGATGACTTCAACTGTGGCGTTGTGATAAGGCGGAGCTTGATCTCGAGCTATGGCCCTTAGTTGGTATGAATCGCGATCCAGCGGTTTTCTCAATGAGATCCATCCTGTTTCAGAGCTCACTGAGAAGTAATCGAGATCATCGCGGCGACCGCTTGCGGCTATACTATATCTGATAGCTCCATTCAAGTCAACATCCTCATCGGACGCAGAAACTCTGAGGATATGAGATCCAATTGACATGTCTTGCCGAACATTTTCGTGGTATTCTTGTCTATCGAAGAGAGGAGGGTTATCGTTTGCGTCGGTAATCTCAACTTTGAATGAACAAACACCCTCAAGGGGTGGTGAACCACGATCGACGGCTTTTACGGTCACGCTTACAAATCTTCCATCTTCTCCTTCTCGGTCGAAGACCTTATTTGTCTTAATTTCACCTGTTATTTCATCGATGGTGAATTTCGACCCCTTTTGATGATGCTGCTGCACAATAGAATAACGGACTTGACCATTATGGCCCTTATCATTATCGGTAGCCTTGACAGTGGTAACTGATGTCAGGAATGGCAGACCCTCTCTAATTGTGGGATTATAATTTGCACAATCTTCGAAAGTGGGCTTCTGGTCATTCACGTCTGTTATGAATACAACAACGAGGGCAGTGCTTGTATGAATCACATTATTGCCTTTCCCTTCACAACATTTACCGTCGTCTTTAGCAGTCACGTTTAGTTCATACTTATCTCTATCTAGCTTAATTGCGTTGTTAGATAATCTAATAACCCCTGTTCGGTCATCTATTTGGAACAAAGACGTTTTGGTGTTCGGTGCAAAACCAAAAACTACATTGTCACCATCTTTATCGCTTGCGACAACAGTTGTGACGAGAGTCTTTGGTCCAGCATTCTCATCTACGTTGGGTGTATACACTTCCTGGCTAAATTTAGGTGCTTCATCATTAGTGTTCTCAGTGTAGACACGGACAACTGCTGTTCCCGAGAGTGGCGGGCTACCTTTGTCGGTTGCTTTGACTGTCAGGACGTAAGTGTTGTTGACATCGGCATCCAAGCGACGGCTTGTGTATATGTTACCTCTGGAGTCAATGGAAAACTCGTTTCTATCTATCGAATATTCAATCTCAGCATTACGACCAGAGTCCAAATCGATGGCTGAAATGGTGGTGATTTTGGTGCCGATTTTGACATCTTCTAGCACGTTATAAACCTGATAGTCTGGCAGTTCAAATCTGGGAGCGTTATCGTTGACATCAAGTATGCCAATAGTGACCTCTGTGGACGACGTAAAACCGCCCGAATCTTCGGATGCGTTCACTCTCAATGTGTATGATCGAGGCTGACGAATATCTTCATAATCAAGCTCTTTGGCTAGCTTGATCTTTCCGCTCGTTGGTTCGATGATAAAGGTGCCAGTTCCTTTGTTCTTAACCTGAAGGGTATACCTGATCTCTCGGTCTGAAAATGACTTGGCCCTGATCTCGATGATGTCCGAATCCTTCTTCGTATCCTCACGAATACTAACAGAGTACTTTTCCATGTAGAATTGGGGCGCTCGCCGGCCAACCACAATGGACATTCGCATCTCTGGCGTCATGGGATACTTGCTGTCGAGTGAGTTTAGTAGCCGACTATGATCTTCGGCCCTAACATAAATGGAGTACTCCTTGTCAATAGGAAAAGGTTCGCTACCCCTCGTTCGCACTTCACCAGATCGATCGTCCACCTCAAAGCGGCCGCCTGATCTGTCAAGTGAAAGAACATATTTGATATTGTTGTGCCCATTTGGGCTGTCTGCTCTGGCCTGTAATTTGTAGATGACTGTGCCAGGACTCGCCTTTGGAGGCACAACAGCTTGCAGAGGGATTGGTCTGTTGATGAAATGGATGCCAGTTTGTTGCTGTTGTGGTTGTAGTTGAGCGGCGACACTGTGGATGAGTAGGTGGGCTAGGATAGCAGTGATTGTGATGAGGAATATTGTGTATGGCTTAAGCATGGTTAGGAAATGGTGCTTAGGTCTAAAATGCGCCGCTCTGATTGGAGAGCGAGAAGTTGGGGCGAGAAGTTGATTGTTGTGATGCGGAGTCCTCATGTTGCAGTTTGGGTGAGGGGTTTAAAATTTTCTCTATAACAAAATATATCTCTATTGAGCAAACAGAGTGCAAATGATGGATGTGATTTATGGAGCAGTTGGAGGGTGTAAATATACATGTTTTCTCCTTATATCGATTGGAGACTCTCTAATACAGTTGCGGACTTCCAACTCGTTGTCAATGCTAGTGGGTTGATGTCGCCCCACTTAGGCAGGAAAGAAGCGCTATGAGTAATGGGCACTTCTTGCGAATTTGACTCGCGATGAACAAAGTGAACTGCCTTTGCCGCCGACAAGCTTTGGCCAACTAAACCGACAGTGCCAAATGTATACAGGCTTGCTAAATAACAGCGAGTCTCTAAGCGCTGGAGCTCAGCGCAAGGATGGTCGGATGGAAAAGAGCTGGATGGCCAAACGCTGCGAGAGACCATGAAGAGATTTGAGCAGTTTGCTAGCGCACACACATTGGAGGGAGAGAAGACACCATCTCCCCTCTCACTCGGACATTGCTCGGACTCGTCGCAGCGGGTCTGTCATGCAATTGGATCCAACCCAAAAAGTTCCGCACAGAGAATCACGGTGGCTAGCAAGCGAGCGGGCGGACGTTTGCGCTGCATCACAGCACAAACCACAGGCGGTGGCTGCCCCGCAACCAACTAAAATCCCATCGAACTTGGACGGTCCAACGGTTCAACTCTCTGAGGCTTGCCGTCCGAAACCCCCAGACCAGAACCCTCATTCGGCTACGATCGCTGGGCTTCGCTCAGTTCCCTCTACGCGCGATAACACCCCATCGTTCTCTGCGCAGACGCAGACTAAAATGGACTCCCCCCCTTTTCCCCAACTCGCAGTTGCATGATGCAAGGTGCACATGGTGCGCACCATTTAGAGTCCAATGGTTCGTGCTGGTAGAGGAGGGTAGTTTCTAGAAACCGTGTCGATAACAATTGCTTAATGGTCTACCAAACTTGAACCTATTTTCCATCTAATACCACATTTTTCTCGCTATATTGACTTATACATACATATTGTGGTCATCAACATCGATTTGTGTTCTAATCAATCTCAACTTTCTTGAGGAAAGAGCTTCAGTTGGAGCGAGACATTAAAAACGTCAAAAAATGAACAGTGATCGGTTGATGAGGAACATGTTGCAGAGCATGGGCATGG
>ENA-UOVY01000518-UOVY01000518.1-plant-metagenome-genome-assembly--contig:-NODE-518-length-17109-cov-604.460185_pt1 | contig 17109 bp, 20 predicted proteins | sample MGYA00249840_ERZ761561 | MGnify/ENA primary metagenome ERZ761561 (study PRJEB28882, sample SAMN05720143) | plant metagenome | isolation source: Guanajuato, Mexico | place: Mexico:Guanajuato, Mexico...
TAATAAGAGTAATTTTAGGGCTAGCCGGGTGCTAAGCTTTTACTGTTCTCATGATGTTAAAGCGACCGCGGAAGCAAGCTCATCGCTGCCAGCCCGCTTACATTTCTAGGAAATATCTGTAAATTTGAGTTTAATAAGAATCATACCAGCCTTTTAATGACGAACAGTAATCTAGGCTAATCTTCTATAGGTGGGTCTTTTCTTCATCCCGATCGGTTGATTCGTTTCTAATGTCATTGAAAAAACGTTCGGGGTATCTAAGAGCCGCTTCTGCCTTACGACTCCTCTCCTTGAGGCTGATTGCTCCTCTCTAAGAAGGGCGTTCAATTTCACTTGGTAGCTTGACTTGATCTTTGCCTCCTCGGCGGCGGTCAACATTGCGGCTTCGTCCCTCTTCCGTTGCCACTCTTGCACCTCTTTTTCCTCTTCCTGGATGAGTGTCTTCAAATCTCGCAATTTGTTCTCCCTTTCCTTCTCATACTTCACTCTCAGATCCTCGAGGGCATGGCGATGGGCCCGTCTCAACTCTTGAGTTTCAACTCTAACTCTCTCCTCTTCGAGATCCTTCTTCTTGAGCCATTCTTTTTTGATCTCAGCTAAACCTTTGGCCTCGCGTTCCAACCTCTTAACCGTCAAATTGGCCTCCTCTTTCTTCTCGATAACTCGCTTTTGGAATATCAACACCTTTCTCTCGGCAAACTCGATTTTCTTATCCAGAATAGTCGGGTCCATACTGGTTGCGCGAGTGGTCGTTGCACCAGTCATTGCTGTTTGCGTGATCGTAAGCGAACTAATTTTCAGCGAACCAACGGTCCACGAATTTCCCGAATCTTGCCCCGCGCGTTGCAAAACACGAACCAACTTCTGCGTATCCTATCCGTCGCGCAACATAGACAAACCCACGCAACAGTATCACTTTGATCTGACCAAACATTGCCAATAATATCATCATGGATCCAAAAGCAAAAGATGATAGTCTATACGATTTATTTAGCACACCGCCTGGCGATTTGGTTCTCACTTCAACACCAAACAAACCAAAGAAACCAGCGAAGCAGCAACGCTACAAGAAGCAACAGTCAACTAACCTGTGGGACAAATGTCTGAAATCCAATCCAGAACTTGCAGAATACGTGGACAATTTCAATCAATCACTTGAGGAGGCTATGAGTAAACCCTTGGACATGTCAGGAGATTAAACATCACAATCAACGCCGTCTCCGTCTTCTCCTCTTCATCTTTTGTTGCTTATCATAGTCGGCAGCCTCCTCATCTTCAACACGTTTGCCCTTGGGCTTTTTGCTATCCTTGCTCCTTGCGTCCTTCCCTAAAGTTATATCAAATCGTGACTCCATACTTGCCTCGACTTTTGCCTTTGCAATTAGCCGATCTAAGCGTCTGAAAAATTGCCCGGTTGTTTCAAACTCTCGCTGCTTAACTTTATCTGGAAGACCAAGGTTGCCTCCATAATCTTTGTTGCTTGTTGTAATAGACAACTTTCCCTTGCCCATAATGGATGATTGCCAGATTTCATTAGACCGAAGGATAGGAGGAGCGTTCAACTAAGAGTCGTAATAGTTGTAGCCGAGATACAGTTCGAGTGTTTGGCCATGTGAAGACTCCTCACTGAGGAGAGTTCACAAACATTGCCTGAATGGCGCGATCATTTAAATAGCCGCCAAAAGGTGGCGATATTACAGCAAACCATGCATCTATAGCTGTAAGTAGATTGGCCTTTGAAATGGGATAAAATAGACTTAAAATTGGCCTCATCACCCTATGGAAGTCACAACTATTGGTCAAATTGCGAAATTTGCCTTAAACTATTTCAAATTGCACCATAAACTAGCTTGAAGTTCGGGTCAGCGAGAGCGAGATTTTCCGGCTCAGGTGATGATGCAGCTTTTCGATTTGGTTGCGTCAATGGGATTGGAAGAAGCCCTTAGGAGGGAGGAAGGAGCATTGAATTTAGGATGAACACCTGAGGATGTAGTTGTAAAGCTTTGCTTCCTTTTCCGCCGCCTCCTCCTCCTCTTTCTCCTCCCTTTCCCTCCCTTTCAAACTGACGGCCGGCGGAACAGTCAACTTGAGCGGCCCGGCAAAAGTTGGAGCGGCTTTACCTATCAATACCCATCCGACTGCCATGTCCGTCCAATTGTGGACCGTAACTCGAAGCGCAAGCGGCCAGCTCCTTCCATGCAAGACTTAGCGGGTTAGTTAGCGGCTTAGTGGCAATCTTTATGCTGCACAGCGCCGGCCTTGCACAGTTAAGGTGGGCTGGCGAAAGTAGCAGGTGGAAAGCCAGCTAACCAGTTGAGCCCAATGTTTGTGAGCATGCAAGACGGGCGCTCGTCAGTGCTGCATAAGCGTCGGGAAACCGGCTCAGGCCGCTCATTTCCGCGTTCTGTTCGCCGAAAGGCAACCCACGACCTGGAAGGGGAGGGGAGAAGAAGCGACCGGCTAAAATGTAGGTGCTTGCGAGCCAACGAGCGCGGGGAAGGCGAAATGGGAGGAAAGGAGCCGGCGCCGGACACTAGAGAGCGCGAAGATCAAGAGGTGGGAGGAGGATGTGGATAGCTTGGATGATAATGATGATGATGATGATGATGATCAACAGGACAGACAAACATTGCCAGTGACCATTGGAGCTAGTCGTGCTTGAGTCAGCGAAAGCGGCAGTCCTGTTGGGCGTGCGGCTCGTCTCTCGCTAGTTTGCCTTCCGAGTGAGAGTGGATATATGGAGGGGGCTGGATTTCGTTGGTGGCGGTAGTTGAAGTAGCCATGAGCGAGGCTTCTCGGTGGAGGTGGTGGCGGCAGAGGCAGCAGCGGTAGTTATGCTAGGAAATGAAGTCTAAGCGAAGACTCCAGTGCCCAGCAGACGGCGAGTGGCTAGCGAAGGCGGCAACGCTTCAGGTAGAAGCAAAGCCGTTCCAGTTAGATATTGCACAACCATTGCCGACGAGGCTACCCACTAGTGTTGCGCCTCTTGCCAAGACCATCACCGATTTGTTGTGTCTAGACGTCTTGGCAAGCTCGTCAAGTTTACAAAATTCATTCGTCAATCGGACAATTTCATGTTCATGTTGTTTTGTTGAACGCGGTTTCACTTGTATTATTGTCGTTCTAGTTTGCTTACATTTGCCTCAGTCTTTTCAGTTTAAACTGACTAGAGCCAATAGCTGTAAGCACCAACGGCTAGGGAAGGAAAAGTGAGTAACTAACAGTGGGAGAGAAACTGGTGTTAGAGCGCTAGACAGGAACCAGAAACTCTCGTGGATGGAGAAAGGGCAATAGGAAACTTGTGGAGAGAATATCTGTCCTTCTAGGCCGCTTCAGTGATGCTGCTCGCTAATAAGCTGAGGCAACAAAAGTAGAACAGATGACCTAATTTGCATCCTAAGCAAGAGGAGAAAGTTGGAAGATCTTTCAACTGGCCAGAAGTGTGTGGTTTTTTCAGTTGAAATACTAATTTATTCAAGGGAAGGCAAGTTAAACAGATTCACTGGCTGCGAGGTTAACTAGGTAGTCGAATTGCGGCATTAGAGAATGCGAAACCAGACGCAAGGAGGCGAATGAATGCTCTGTGATAACCAAATTGTATCATATTGAATATTGTTGAGTTCATCCATGCGCATTCGTAGACTTGATTCAAGTGAATTTTATAAGTTTTCCGAAACATAAGTAAGTCAAGATGATGCCAAGTCAGAATCATATCACCTTTATAGCCGCAATGGGTTGCCTGTTGCTCTCATCTCTAGTCCACCGCACTGCAACCGGAACTACACTGTTCAACAAGCCCGAGCAACTTACTGAAAGTGTAGCGAAGTCTGGCACCGACAAGCTCGAGAGGAGAGGTGGTGGTGGTGGCGGCGCCACTTATGAGGCCGGAAGCGGATTGAAGACTCAACTTGCCATATCTCTCGAGCGGGTTAAAAATCCAGACGATTACGCGGGCCCATACAAGAGGAAGAAGAAATTTCCAATTACATGGCTGAGGAATCAATACCCAATGAACGCCTACTACAAGAAGAAAAAGAAGGCCCAAAATGGAAAAAATGGAGCAGATATAATGTCTGGCCAGTACTCAACCGACAACTTTGAAGTGCTCGATCCAAATCCCTCAACTTGGGTCAAGATTCCAGACCGACCAACCGCGAGCATCAAGTTCCAGAGCCAGAAGGGCAACGATTTTGCTGGCCCACCGCCTCTGCCACCGCCACCATCTTTACAATTCTTACCAAGCGCAGATCTCCTCCCGCCGCCTCACGGTGCCATATTTCCCGTAGCAACCCAAACGATGATGGCTCTGCCACCAAATCGACACGGAGTAGCAATGCCCTCTTACCATGACCCACTCACTCCCCCAGTCAATCTGCCCAGCAATCCAGTGCGCCCGATGCAGAGCCAAAAATCGTCTGGTTTGCTAACGTCAGAGTCGCAGAACGACTACAGCCGGGCCAAGCATACCGAGGAACCTGCAACAGGTTTTGGTGGTATAAGTTTGTCTTTTGGAAATGGTCGCAGCATCTCGTTTGGCGGCGGCCAGGGGCTGACAATCGGTGGCCGTGCTGGTGCAATCTCAATAGGAGGCAAGGGCAACGACAATACACCTGCCGCGAGCGGCTACTCAGAGACGAAGGGTGGCTCGAGCAACTATCCTCCATCTGGTCCTTCTGCGTCCGGTTACAGCAACGGAGGTGGATATGGTGACAACAGTTATGTTTCAAAACATCCAACAATGTCGGTAGATTTGCCGCGAAAGGGAAAAACAATTGTGCACGCTAATCTAGACATGGCTCCCATTAAGGTCCGGTTGCACTCTAGTCCACGCGTTAAGATAACTACCGGCTCGCGTGATCCGCTCGAGAAACCTGGCGACGACGAACTGGGCGAGATCGAGGAGGATATCTTTGAGCCACCGGAGCCATTCATTAAACAAAACTCAACCTCAACAAACGAAACTCTTAGCTCATCAACAAATGCAACAGCAAACGGAAATGAGACCACTACGGTTTCGCCCATGCAGCTGCAGCAGTTTGACGTGAACTCGCAGGGCTATAATCAGCAGAGGCTGGCATACGGTCAGCAGCAGTACCAAGATTATAATCAGCAACCTTTCCAGGTTCCCTTTGATGACGGTCCAGCGAGACCTCCGCATCAACTAGCCCAGCAGCCAGCGCAATCCGACCATCACAACAACCCACCGGGATCTTATTTAACCCAATCGAGCCAGTTCAATCAGCCTGCTAACAACAGACAGCAGCAACAATTTAATGGACAGTTGCCATTCGATGAGCCACCTCACTATCCATCGCCACAGAACAATCAGCCAAAGTATCAACATTTGAGCCATAACAGGGACCTATTTCACCCTGGCCGACAGCCACAATCGGCCCCAGTTGTGTACAATCAACCACCAAAGACTTTGCCTCTGCAACCGATCCAGTTTCAGCAGGAGCCAATGAACATGGTCCAACCCCAAAATCAACCGCCCCTACAGGCGCCCATCCAGCCACCGATGCAACTACCGATTCAGCCACCGATACAGCAGCAAGTACAACAACAAATGGAGCAGGTTCAGCCATTGCAAAATCAACCGTCGGTTGAAGACCAGAGGCCTGCTGTGAATCAGTGGCGCCAGTACTCGAGAGAGGCGCGCCAGCATATGAATCGTCAGGTTCCGAAGCAACTCGATCTTAGCTCCAACAACAATCAGAGACTCAACAGCGGTGGCCATCCGAACTCTATTGTCGAGATGCAAAGACAGAACTATGAGCGCGAGGGCAGGGATGTCGTGGATGCAGCCTCCTCCAATCAAGTTGGCTCCTATTCCATGGGAACCTCTCATCGGCCGCGAATCAGGCCCCAGTTATCACAGCTCAGTCCGGCTACAGTTTACCAAGTTTCTGGTCAGCAGAGTGGACCTGAGTTCATTAAGCCAACGCAATCAAATTTCAACAATCCCGACCATGTTCATCCTAAGCCATTTCACGATGCCAAAACTCCTAGTTTGAGCGCACAACCAAGGCCAAACACTCGAATTCAGAGCGCCAAACAACAAATCCAGACCCAAGAGAGCAATTATTATCCAGCAACTAGCCACAATCCAACAGGCTACGGCTCTCACGGTGGAGGTCCCGCATCCAACTATGGCGGAGATTCAAACACTAAAACTTACACCTTTGGCAACGGAGGCCTGTCAACCCAATACGGATCAGGTGGCAACTACAACTATGGGAGTGGCACCTACCCAAGCGACGGGTTCGATCAGAGACACTATGCGGCCAAGGTGGAAAAGTTCGATCCAGATGCCCATGACAAGCGCGAACGTTCCAAGGTTGTTCTGTTCCTCAGACCGAGGATATCGATCCACTCGGCAAACTCTTCAACCACCACAAAGAGACCCAAGAATGAGCAACGCTTCTTGAACGTTGTAAATAGACCGATATTCCTGAACTCAACAAACATGACCCACCATGACGAGGAATTCATTGATCCAGACCTGAAGGAGCCGATGGACATACCCTATGGTTATGGTTATGGCTCCGGCTATGGCTATGGTAGCAGCTACGGCCGCGGGTACAAGACCAAATCTAACTCTACCTCTACAACCAAGAAGCCAAAAACAACAACTACCACCACCACCACCACCACCACAGCCGCGCCCGAGCCAGAATCAACCACCGCCTCAACAAGCTCGAGCGACGGCACCCCAACAACCATCGCCTCAACCTCAGCACCCGAAGCCTCCTCAACATCTGAAAGTGGCTCATCGAGTTCAGAGAGTCCAACCTCAACTGAACCAAGTCTATCCACTTCAAGCGAGTCCTCCGGTTCTGAAGTTGAAAATTCATCAACAACTAGTTTGGCTGACGAACCCCCCGAACCCTCGTCATCTGAACAACCAAGCGAGGAAACAAGCGCCAACCCGAACGAAAACTCCTCAAGCACCACAGAAACCTCCTCATCAACCTCAACGGATGGATCTTCCACCCTACCGCCAGAAGTTTCGATTATAGACACTGAAAAGTCCACCGAAGAGAGCAACACAAGTGAACTGCCAGAGCAAGTTTCCCCCGAACCATCCTCCTCTGAAACCCCGGAATCCGGCTTCAGTTCCATGAGCTCCGATGATTCAGCCGCCGACTTGGTGGCCTCAGCGACTGAGCCCACTCGAGTTATCACAACCAGTACAGCTCCTACTACCACCACCACCCCCACCACCAGCACAACCACCGCCAAAATGCCAGTCAGGTCTCGAACAGCCAGGATCTCCACCACCACGAGCACTTCTACAACTACAACTACGACGACGACGACCACCACCACCACCACCACACCTGCGCCAACAACCAGCGAGCCAGAACAGTTGACCAGCACAACAGTCGTGCCTGCCATGGTGGAAAATTTCACACAATCCCAAGAAACTGTCTCTACTGAAACGCCTGAGCAGATTTCAAGCAGCTCAACGCCAGTGACGAGCTCCGAAGAGACCTCAGAGTTCATTGCAGAGCCACAGAATCCGTCTAAAAGGAGCACCAAAACGGAGGTAACCAAAATGAGACAGGAAAAGCAGCAGCAACCGATGCTCTTGAATGCCGAGCTGATAGATAAACTGATGAGCAATAAGACCCTTGTTGGCCTCATGTCAAGCCAACTGAAGCGAGTTATAGACACTGATATGATGAGTGATGAGGAGAAACAACGGATTGTACGCCAGGTTTTCGATCAAATGATGGAGGAGAAGGTAGATTTCAGCATGAACAATGTTCGGTTGGCAGTCAAGACGGTGTCAAGTTCCTACAGGGCAGCAGCCGAAAAGCAGCGCAAGAGATCCTCGTCGGCTGGGCAAACGAACTTTGCCTATGGCACCAAAGGAAGATTGGTCAACAAATTGGACACGATCGATCCCAAGGGCTTTGGAAGGCGCGCTAACTCCGCAGAATCGAGGAGACGAGAGAGTCAGGTTAGAGATGGTCGCGCCACAGCCACAACGATTGCAACGATAACCTCGACCAGCAGGAGCTTTCCCGTGATCGATACAGCCTTAAAGCTGACTAAGGGAGCCCAAACAACTGGCAGCTCGCGCACGGACACTGATTCGATGTCGGCCAAAGGTGATGGCACAAATCAGCGCAAAGTGGGCGAGTCCAGAGATGCAAGCGGAAACCCGATTGTTGTGGTGCTCTTGCCGCAGGAAAAAGCGTGATAGATTACCCGGCCCCAAACTTGAATTAATTGATTGTACATTAGGATTAAACTCGATGAATAGTTAGATGAAGATTTGAGCCAAAAAATTCATGAGAGTGCAGCTCGATCGGGCCTGACGGCCAGACTTTTCACCTGTTCCTGTTCAATGCCCAGCGAATAAAGGCTAAAGTTTCGTAGCGCACCCAAGCATGTCTGAGTTTGGATACAATTGGTAGGTGTGAATTCTAAGAATAAACTCAGCCTATGTGAACACACGCTTTTACCTAGATTGTTCACCCTCGAGTATCGTCCGTCTTTTTGCTAGCTCGCATCAGTTCCCTTCAAACTGTTGCATCTCGTCTGCTTGATCGATAGCCCGATTTTGAAGCAAGATAGAATGAATCAAACAAAGATCAATCCAGTGCTTGCAACCAAGCCAAGGCATCCAAAACAAGTCGCTTTCAAAGATGGGAGATGCGATCGCCACCACGTGATTGCGATCTCATTTGGCTTAGTTGCCGCTCTTGCCTTGTACTCTACATACAATATCTGGCCAGATAGCTTCACTCGAGAGCGACCGATTTTGCTGGAAGGTCGTCCAGATTTCTTACTCAATTACGGTCAATTTCGGGCTCGCTATCCACGAATTCCAAGCCCGAGAGTTGAATTATCGGAAATCTCACGGCGTGAGCTCCTGTTCAATAGTGATTTGATTGCAGTTGGAGGGCACAATTTAGCGTACTTGCTAGGCAGACAAGCTTATGTCGTGGGCCAATCTCCCTTCAAAGCTGATAGAACTGCCATTGAGGAATTAGATGTTCTGGGCCAACTAGACAGCTTCAACTTGACCCAAATTATGGACACCCTTAAAGGTGGCGCACGTGACAGGCCAGTCAGCGGGCTATCCAATGCGAAAGCGGATGCAACTTTGCAGACCGGAGGAAAAATGAATCGATGGTTCACACGGATGGTGAATGGGGACTCTTACTTCGAGATTCCTGACTATCCCTTGGACCAGCAGCCAGATCCAGAGAGGCCCACTCATATCGACGCAGATCTTCGCGATTGCGCCGGCACTATCCAGAATCAGCTGCAATGTGGTGCCTGCTATGCCTTCAGCTGGAACTCCTTGGCGGCTTGGCATTACTGTAAACAATCCGGAAGGCCAATCAATTTCAGCGAGCAACATATAGTGGATTGTGGCCATTTGGCGAGACTTGGCGGTTGCGTCGATGGTTTGCTGCGAAACGTGCGAGACTTCTCTCATACTTTTGGGTTCTATCTGGAGGAGGAATATCCTTACAAAGGTAAGAGAGGGAATTGTGTTAAAGCGACCGGCAGTCTTCCAGTGCGAACTATCGACTTCAAGCGCTTAAAAGTGGATCGTAACGAATGGGAGCAGGTGGCCAAGGAGCAGCCAATTCTAATTGAGGTTCATCTGCCTCGCGACATCCTAAACTATCAGCGCGGCGTTCACCATGGAACAAATTGTGACAGCGCTCTTGGCCACGGGATGCTGCTAGTGGGCCACGGGCGCCAAAATGGGGTCCCTTACTGGCTGCTGAAGAACTCGATGGGCCGAAAGTGGGGCGAGAACGGTTATTTGAGACTTTCGCGCGAGGCTCCAATGGAACGGTGCTTTCGGACAGGTTTCATAAGTAAGTTTAAATTTCGCACTCTCGGCGAGGACGAGTATCATGAGTTTTATGACACCATCAAGTTTGAGCCCACAGTTCAACCAGAGGCGACAATTGTTGTAAATAAACTGGCATGATGTGTGAGGCAATTAGTAAACGTCACTGTTGTAAAAAGCCCCTCCGCTCAGTTTGCTTTTCGGGGGAGCTCGCGCTAGACCATATGTTTGGATTGGTTATGTAAGTCCAACTTGGAGTACGTCCGCGAGCTAATGAGGATCCTACGCCTAAAAGCTCACCGAGTTGTGGCCGCTGGTCCAGTCTTTTCTAAACCATGGACCATTCAAATGAAATGTCCTCGTCACCGTCACCCGTGAACGCTCTCGGGGGGAAGAAAGAGTAGATTCCAACTTGGCAGTTTGTTGACCTCTTTGCTAGATTACTAGCTTACCTGGTCCCTATTCCAGGAGAGGAAGTTGCATGCTAGTGCTAGCCGTGGGTATTACGAGTGGTCGGAAGCATTTGGAGCTCACCCTCCAAGTCGATTACTCTCGAACAATTGGAGGGAACGCTCCAGCAACGATTGATTGTGATGTCGGCTCTAGTCAACATAAAGTCGTTGAATAACGTCACTCATTATACAGCCATACGAGGGTGCTCATGGAACATGCCATACCATCGCATTTCCGCCCTGCAACCATATGTTTGCTGCAAAGCAATCGGACTTAAGTGATCTAGAGTTCGGATAGAACTGGTTCAGTTTTGGTGCAAGATGATGGCGCAAATCTATTGGTATTTGAGAAAAATTAAGTGCCGTCTTCACTCCAACAATCACACAAGCAGATTAACGCCAGTGGCCGGCTGGACAGAAGCTAATCGCTTCACCTGGCGGAACTGGCCGATCCTTGTGAGGAGCTGGCACGGATTGGATGGTTAAGTAAGCAGAGCGTTTGCAATTCAGTGATTGAGTTTTGTATAATCAGCTCCCGCATAACCAGTCAATCCATCATCGACCATGAATAAGCAATGAGTTTGTGCTCCTCTGATAGCTCCAGGTAAACCAGTTCTATTACCTCCAGACTGTGGTTATTGATATGACCATCAGGCTAGTTTAGAGTCCAGCAATAGTGCACTCTCTCCCAGCCAGTCCCCTCTCTCCCTCTATTGCGAGAGCCCAAGTCCAATAAGATCGGTAATGTGAGCTTGATCGCTATGCGTCTCGCTTTTGCCCCACAATCGCCCGATTTGATCAATGATATTTTGCTCCCTCGCTGATCCAAGCCACAACCTGAGTGCTCGTGCGAAAAGTTTGTACGCTCTTGTTTGCGGTAAGCTCCCTAGCCTCATTTGAGAACAGACACTTTACACCACCAGATGCGGTTCGCCCATGCGCAATTCAATAGAGGCCAGCTGTCGATTCTGAAAGTGTTGGATCTAGATTGCAAGCTCCGATCCACATAACCTGGACTCTCGTTAACCGTAAGCCTCTGCCGGGGTTCCTCCAGCCAAAAACGTGAACGTTGAGTCATAAACATCATTTCAGCCTACTGCTGCAATGTCTCCTGCAAAGAGTTAATCTTACCGACACCAGACTTAACAAATCAGAACCGACAGGATTCTAATGCCGGACGATGAGGATTTGGCAAGATTATCGACTTTTGAACGATCTTCGCTGAACTTGATCAGAGAACTGGAATAAGTTGCAACAGTAGGGGGAAGATTTTTGCTCATCAGAGTTTGTCATTTGAAGTAAAAAAAGTTTTGATTTAAAATAAATAGTTAAAGAGCTCAAATGGTTATGGTGAACGATTATGATTATTTAATCAAGTTCCTCACCTTGGGTGATTCAGGTGTAGGTAAGACATCGTTTTTGCACCAGTTCACCGATGGAAAGTTTGAGCCAAAGTTCATCTCCACGGTGGGCATAGACTTCAAGGAGAAAAAGATAGTTAGTATCGGACAGACCAACTCAGACCTCGAAGAAACTATAGTTGCTAAACCTTCAATTAACTATCCTTGATCAGATATATCGCTCATCGAAGGTCAGCAGTCGTAGCCGGAGAATTCACTTGCAGCTTTGGGATACTGTAAGTTCAGCTCTTTTTAAGCTTGATATCAAACAAATTAGATTCAAAATGGGACTGACTAAGAAACGAAAACAATGCAAATAATGAAAATTCAATGGAAATCGGCTTCATAGGCAGGTCAAGAAAGGTAGTAAACGACCACAGTGATAAGAGGAAGTGTACCTAGAATACTAAAATCATCAAACTCTCGTTATTCACAGGTTTAGAAGTCTAACAACTGCCTTCTTCAGGAACGCGATGGGTTTCATCATCATGTTCGACATTACAAATGAACAATCCTTTCTGAGCGTTCGACCATGGTTGGACCAATTGAGAATATACTCTTATTGTGAGAATCCAGACATCGTTTTGTGCGGAAATAAGGCCGATCAAGAGCAAAAAAGGGTCATCCCTTGGGGCCGGGCCAACAATGAGGCGTCCAAGTATGGAATCCCATACTTTGAAACAAGTGCGGCGACAGGACAAAATGTTTCAAAGGCTATAGAAGTGCTGTTGGACTTAGTCATGGTTAGGATGCACAAGGTTGTAGAAACTAGCGTACCAAAGTTGATAGAGGGATCTCTCAATGGTCAAGGTCCAGGGATTATCAGCATCAATTCTCTAGATTATGATAAGAAATTTACTGAAAGCACCACTTCCTGTCGATGCTAGTGAGCTTCGTAACAAGATTTGTGTTCAATCTGAGGGAGAATATTTTCAGTTTTTAATGTCAGCATTAAATTTGTATAACAATGTGTATTATTGCAGCTAGCAAGAGATCAGTGTTAGATGAGTGAAAGAGGGAGGGGGAAATCTGAGAATCAATTGCATTGAGGCCCTCGAGGATTACTATGGGTATCTGATGGATCACATTTGGTGTGATGGCATGACAGGTTCACGGATCGAGGGTGAAAAATTGAACATCCATTCCGGAGAATTCCGATTTTCCCAATAATCAGGTATAGTAAATAATGATTCGTCGATTCCGTCCTCGAGAAGTGTAAAATCCTCAACTGTAACCCGTGCTGACAAGAAAGGGTGAAAGATGGGTGCGTCAATACGGATTGGGAATCCTTCGGGTAGTTTCAGTTCAACAGTTTCTTTCAGCTTCTTAAAGTGCTTCAAGGGCAAAATAGTTAGCAAATCTATAAATTCGTTCTTAGTTATCGGGAAATCATCTGTCATTGCTATTCCAGCCTTGACTGGTGTTTCGACAACTTTGCACTTAATATCGCGGCCCAAGGTGGGAAACTTGCCAGGCTCTGAGCTAATATACTGTGACCAAGTAACACGGGTTGCCGGTGGAGGCGGAAGGGACTCACGATGAATATGTTCTTCTGAGTTGACGTCAACCGCAGAGTCGTTATTTTCGTCTTCGCCATCGTAACCTTGATTTGAAGTTTCCTCTGATTCATTCAAGGTGGGTTTTCTGCCGAATTTCAGCATGTGCACAGCACTTTTATAAACTTGTTTATTTCGTTTCATATCTTGTTCGCTCATGTGCTCACGGCGTTTCTTCGTCACGAGATACACATTGTTAAATGTGTAAATGGCCGCAGTGTACTTGCCAATCCTCTCGATCTTATCCGCTTTCCATATCCACCCACTAGTTGAACGGGTTAGCTGGATCTCATTTGATCTAAGCTCGAAATCCATGATATCATTAGACATGACCGCATCAACTTTCTCTTCGATGTCTCTATCGAAGCGCTTAGCATTGAAACATTGATACTGCTGTAAGTTGTGGTTCATAACAATCCACCTCTTCTCGTATTTGTCTGAGTAAATCAGGCTACAGGGCCGTCTCCTCCATAGTGAGTCTCTACTTAGTTCTAAATTAAGCAAGTTGGTGTCGAGCCTGATATTCCTGCCGAATTTGGTTATGACACAAGAGTCGCTTGGTAGCCAGCGGGTCAGGAACGGTACACAGGATTGGAATTCCCATTTCAGGATGAGACGATAGTTCTTAGTTTTACCTAATTTCTCTGCCAGCTTATGCTTATTCAGAGCTCCATATAGATCGTCTTCTAGGCGTAGGGCCATGAGACGAATGATTTCTCTATCACCGTAGCTACAGGCCTCATGGAAAGGTGTCCATCTATTCAAGTTTTTGCAGTCAATTGATGCCCCACATTGTAACAACGCACTGACAATCTCCTTGGATCTTCCTAACATACATGCCAAATGTAAAGCAGTATTGCCATGCTTATCTTTGTGGTTTATAATGTCTTTAGTTATGGACTTGTTCTCCAAGATTCCGTAAATACTATCCGTGTCATTATTGAAGACGGCTCTGTGAAGTGACAGATCATTGATATACGAATGGCCCTTCGAAGAGATTGCTGAGTTCACGTGCTGTGACTCGTGTTCCGAAAGAGCTTCGCGTGAAGGTTCAAATCCTGCACAATCAGGTGGTAAATCCTGATTCGCATCGACCGAGCGCCCATCCTCTCCTAGTAGATCTGATTGTTTAGAGACATCACCAGTTTCACGTGGGGAGTCTTCGGTGTTCGATACGGTCCCATCATGTTTTCTTCGCTCAAAATTCATTATGGTTCAATGAACGATCTATCTGGCAAGTCCTCCAACTTGGGTCGTTCAAGAAATTGAAACGTTCTGCAAATCCAACTCCTAGATTGAAAGCTAATTTTCTACCGGTGTCGTTGGACAATAATAACTCAAAGAGACTCGAATAGCGATCTTGTCTTTATCAGGATTAAATAAAATAAACCTGCGCTAAGATTGTTCAGGGTCCTCGTGAAGCAATAGGTTGAACGCTGAACAGTATTAGCTCTTCTCCCCTAACATTTACTTGATTGCTTCATGTTTCTCGCCATTGCTGATTCAAGCCGCTAATCGAGAGTTTTCAAGATCCTAGAGCAAATGATACGTGTTCGCAACTATCGCCTGTCGTTACTCTGTAAGTAGCTTATCTTGATAGCTGTTGATATGAGCTTGAATTTTCACCTGAGACTCACGAACATAGAGAGGGTTGCGATTGCGTGGCATCAAACTGATGGTTAGCGAACTTGTGATATATGTTCTATCTTCAAGAAAGAAAAAGTAATAAGCTGGGCATCAGTAGCGTAGTCAGAATCCTCAGATTCCATAAACTAATAGGGCACGATAGCGCCTCTTTGGCTCTCGGAATGATTGCGTACCCCTTTCTCGCTTTAACGTTTGCTTTTTCGTCGTAGGTTTAACAAGGCGAACAAAGTGTTTTGATAAATATGTTTGGTGGTTCACTTGGGCTAATTTCCAGTTGAAGATCGTTTATTGGTAACGAATTGTGGTGTAAGCTGGTCACGAATCACAACTGACAATTGCGTCCGATTTTATTTATTTTCAAGTCCCTGCAGGGCCTCTTACAACGACGACGTCGCTAGCGCGAGATACAAAATCGCCTAACATGGCCCAAGCGCACACCAACATGCACGAGGATTTATCCTTCGGATTCTGTGCTACGACGTAGGCTCTCCATGCGCGAGTTCGATCCACTTCAGTCACCTTCGTCACCGTTAAAATTTGATTGCCTTCCATCATCAATATGGTTAACTCCGAGAATAACCATGCTTTCTCTCAGATTAAACCTCAAGCTTATGATAGCATAGATAGAGCCTTAGTTGGGGCTCCATTCCAGCAGCCAGATGAGCTCGGCATTATGCTGACGTGTATGCATATATAAGCCTTCACCTGAATGCCCTATAGACCCTACGAGTTAGTCTGGCCAAATTTGAGAGACGATCAGAGTCGTTATTCTTATTTGGTGTGGAAGTCCAATGGGTAAGCAAGTAGAGCTCGCAAATTGGAGCTCTTCTATGCCCATTCCAAGGGTGGAACTGGCATTCGCATCCCATTCATTCGAACTGATGCTTGCTAATTGGGCCTCAGCTAGTTAGTTCGCTCCATCTGTTTGGTTTGGTGCACCCTCTAAGATCTGGCTCGCTCCTAGCTGGCCTGCGGAAATCTCGTATGAGGCAGACTCGCTTTGGCCACACTGGAGGGTTGTACTCAACTCTGACATTTCCACTGTCAACCACCCAGCAGAACACCTCGAAAATCAGCTACTGTGCCGACCATTTGCGCCGTGCTCAGAATCTGTAATTGAAGTCGACACGGATTCTCTCTAGATTGAAATAATTTGGATGGCAATCACGAGCAGATGATCGGCGTTCTGATATACCTGTTGTAATAGGCAACCCGACAAGATCATTCACAAGACTGAGAAACGAATTGTATGCAGATATGCTGCAGGGTCCCTTGGAGATAATTTATCAATTGGCGCCAGGGGTGAAACTATATCCTTGATTAGCTAATGCCTCTCAAGGCTTTTTGTATACAAGGTAGCAATTCGACGCGATGAACTGGCTGATATCTGGCCTTGTCCAAACCCCTGTGAATCACACGAAGCAGATCATTGCTTGTCTTTGTTGCAGTTCTTGCTCGATTTTGGTGGCTAGATAGGGCAAGTTGGTCGGTGAGCGATGATAAACAGATTAAATAGCCTTAATCTGGACCTTGTTGGCTCATTCCTTCCAGTTGCAAGAGGAGAGAGGCTTGTTTGGGCTAAACAGATGGGCATCTCTCTCGCTGGCATCTTGCGATATTATCGCGAGAAAAAGAGCCAAAGATAATATTCCGAATTCGTGCTCATGTTTGCTTATCCCCTTCCAGGTGGTTTTGGTGGCGCCGGTTGATTGTGGAAAACGAGTTTCAATCCGCCCTCAGGGCGTCTTGTTGACAAATTTCGGCTGACTGTCGCCATGAAGCTGGGCCGCTCCCTTTCCCTGCGATTAATTAGAGGGACGAGCCATGATTAGGGCTGAATTTGCTGGCCACCAAAGCAAGCCGACTTTGTGGACCCAAAGGGGAGCAGAGAGCTTAGAGTTAAGCGCCAGCGCAGATGCATACAAGCCTCCCAATCTTAGCCCGGCTTCCTGTGCGGGCCGCCTCGCGAGGAGATCAGGTGAGAGTGGAGTTGATAGGTAGACGGATGAGCGTTCTTCGCCCCTCAGCTGCTTCAGTTTCGAGCGCGTGTCTTGGTCCAAGCAACGACTAAAGTTTTATGATTGAGCAATAGTTAGCCGACAAGCTTAACCAAAAAACTTTAGTCGACTATGGACCTCGGAGTTTGCGGGCAGCTGCAAGTTAAGCTTGGTTCTGGTCTCTCTCTCTCTCTCTCTCTCTCTCTCTCTTCGCGAGAGAGAACGCGAACCAAT
>ENA-UOVY01000520-UOVY01000520.1-plant-metagenome-genome-assembly--contig:-NODE-520-length-16988-cov-632.765724_pt1 | contig 16988 bp, 9 predicted proteins | sample MGYA00249840_ERZ761561 | MGnify/ENA primary metagenome ERZ761561 (study PRJEB28882, sample SAMN05720143) | plant metagenome | isolation source: Guanajuato, Mexico | place: Mexico:Guanajuato, Mexico...
CCAGCGTCATAGACCTTGCATTGCTTCACCTCGAGTCGCTTAGGTTCTCAAATTCTATACTCACTGCCTCAGCTTTGTACTATTTCCGTACTGACGAGCTCACATTTCATCAGTGTACAGGATTCAAGTACGAGGAGCTGGCCGAGTGTATTCGATGGCTCAAACCTTTCGTGGAGACGATCCGCGAAATTAGGGAGCCAGTATTCTTGGCAAGCTGCAAAGGTGAGGTCCACTCGACACAGATGCATACACACATTGCCACTCCGAAATTGCTCGAGAGGGCAATGGCAAAGAGAGCTAGTGAGATAGGTCGCGAGTCGCTCAAGAGGAAGGCCTGCAGCTTAGTGGAGGATGAGGAGGAGGGGATCAGTGATTCTGAGAACGAGTCAATCCTACTATCGCCCACCAAGCCCACTACCCTGTTGACTCCGCCCAGGAGTGGCCGAAAGCGACGAGCCCACTGAAATACTTGAGATTGATATAGTTTTACTATCAACTTGCACATTGTTTTATTATAAATATCACCTTTTGGAATTAGACTTGTGTGTTCCTGGTTTCTTCTCATCAATTTCTTCCTCCTCAGAACTCTGTTCCAATTCAAAGTCATCATCATCATCATCGGAAAAATCTGCTTCCTCTTTGTCTAGCATATCGTTCACTTCATCATCTACCAGATCGATTTCCTCAATATTGTGTAGCAGGGCTTCGATTTGACCTTGGTCTAAATCTTCGACAAAATTCAAATCAGACTCAACCAAAGTTTTGTCGGTTTCGAACATCTCTCGGCCAGTTAATCTCCTGGAACTACCTGTTTGATCGGATTGTAGCCTCTGCTGAGTTAGTTTCGCCTTTAGCATTTCAGCATCGAATCTCAACTTCCAAGCTAAGAAAGTTTGCTCAGTCACGGGTGTGCCCTCAAACCGCTTCTCTTCGATTTCTTTGAGTTTCTTGTCCTTCTCTTGCTCTAACTCTACTACTTCCCGCTCAGTTTTAGAACTGAGCCATTCAACAACGTCGCTTACTAGCGTGAATACCATCACAGTCCCGAGAGATTCGTTGGCTGTCCGACTTAGATTATCTAGTAGTTCCGATAGCTCACCCTCATCTAAGTTCTGGGAGTCCAATATTTGCACAGACGGAATCTCATCTGGATATTTCGGGGGTAGATTAAACAATAGCTCTACACTGAGGGTCTGCTGCGAGGTGCCATTGTGGGTAGAATCTTCATCGAAACTGTCTGAATCTGAGTTCTCATTAGCCTCTCCGTCGCTATTGTTTTGCTCAGATTCCTCATAGTTTGCTGCTTGAGGGCGGACATTGATCGAAAACGATATGGGCGGCTCGCTGGATAGTACTATGGGAGCACATGGGCTTAGTATTAAAGCGATTCTGTGGCGAGATCCGTTTCAGGCAATTCAGAAACTTACTCTTGATTTCGTTGTAGTAGATCTCGCTAAGAGCCTCGAGTTCATTCCTTTGCTCTTCGTCGTAATTCATAACTGGAATACCTAAGTGGACGATCCTCAGTGGATATAACGAGGTTATGTTGGTTGTGGCAGGTAAAATCGTCTTTGGAGAGTCAGTATCGCATTAGACGTGTGTTCAGCGATTTCGTTTTGTGGTCTGTGTGCCACTCAACGATGTTTAAGCCGCGCCATGTTGCCTTGTAGCTAGATCGAACATATATAGCCCAAAAATCGACCAATCGATATATCTCGAACCCAAACTTCGCTACTATCCTGACATATAATTCCATCACATATTAGATTGAGATAATTACCCCAGTATGAGCGACAGAATCAATATATTTCCGTCGCGGATGGCGATGACCTTAATGAAAGCTCGCTTGAAGGGAGCTGAAAAGGGTCACTCATTGCTAAAGAAGAAGGCCGACGCATTGCAGATCAAATTTAGACAAATCCTCAAAAAGATCATAGAGACGAAATCTCTCATGGGGGGAGTCATGAAGGAGGCCTCGTTCAGCATGTCAGAGGCCAAATTTGCTGTCGGTAACGACTTCAACACCATTGTATTGCAAAACGTCAACAAAGCTCAGACCAAGGTTAGAACTAAGAAGGAGAACGTAGCCGGGGTTAATTTGCCAATATTTGAGGCCTACCAGGACAGTGGTGACACTTGGGAGCTTGCTGGTCTAGCTCGTGGTGGCCAGCAGTTATCCAAATTGAAGAAAAACTACGCCAGAGCAGTACAACTTCTAGTCGACCTAGCATCCTTACAAACTAGTTTTATTACATTAGACGAGGTGATCAAGGTTACAAATCGAAGAGTCAACGCGCTCGAACACGTCCTAATACCTCGTATCGAACGAACTTTGGCTTATATTATGACTGAACTGGATGAAAGAGAGCGAGAGGAATTTTATCGTCTCAAGAAGGTGGTTGAAAAGAAGAAAATAAACCAAGAGGCAGAGAATGCCGATCGAGATGTCGATGATATCACTCAGACAACATCCGCTCTAGAGGTACGCAACTTGTTGGAGGATCAACTGGACGAGGACGTTTTATTTTGAAAAAGCGAGATTTTTGAGATTAGTGTTATAACTATTATTTTATGATTGTATGTGTATTCCTGAACATCAGAATATTAAACGACTTAATTGGGGGCCATCATGAGGCCATATCACTTTTTGTGTAAAAGTTGTTGAAGTCTAGTCGATAAAAGATATTCTGCAACTTGCTGGAAGCCGTGAAATCTTGGCTCCTAACGGTTAAGGCATTAAGTAATATCATCAATTGCGTATTGAATTTCTCGTTGATCTCGCTAACTCTTGTTTGGAAAACGTCATCTGGGTTAGTTGGCTTGGGTTTGAAGTTCCCAATGGATTCACTTTTTTGTATTCGGTTGTTTTGCTGCGGGTTTTGCGAAGTTAGCGATAGTTTACGTATTTGGCTTGCTACATAACTTTCGCCTTGTGCTGATGAAGGACTACCTGTCATCATCGTTCTCACTACAACATTTGGCCTGTTGTTGGATTTGGCATCTGTTTCAGAATTTTTGCTCGTTAGCTTGGTACAAGTTAAATTATTTATACTTCTACTTCGTGTAGTTAAATTCTGGCTTTCTGATTCTTGTTGCGCAAGCTCTTGAGAAGCAAACCTTGCCTCGATCACTACAGAAAAATCAAGGCATAGCAATAACAATTTCGTTACATGACCTAGGAGTTCATTATCTGTCAACATGCTATCATGAACAAGGCCTGATAGAAACGCTCTATGTAGCTCGACAACTTCGTTTACATTCTCTATTCCCCCATCTTTGAATTTGCTAATAAGTATCTGGAAGCTTGGTTCTATAATCTCAATAATGTAGAATAATAAGTTGTGGACAAAGTGTAACATCTTGTGCCTCAATGCAAAGGCACCCTCGTAGTTGTTGAATCTCAGCAGTCTATTGATTCGCCATGTTGATTCAAGTTTTCTTTCGATGTACTTACAGCAAAACAAGTGCCTGAACATCATCTGGTACAATGTTTGACAATAGTCTTTACAGATTATCATTGATAGAGGCCAAGATACGTCATAAGATAAAGTTAGGGACTCCCAGCCGAGTAGATTGCCGGATGAATGAGAATATTCAGACCTTGATTGCTCAGAGTCAAATTTGACATTGTTTGTACTATTGATGCTGACCATCAATTGATAAAGAGATCCATCAGACATGTTAATATGTACATCATCCTTGTATGGGTCATTATTGCAACTTGATGTGCGTAAAGCTAATTCCAATAATGATTCGAGCCGAGCCATGTTGATTTCGTCCTTGGTTTTGCTCAGTTCCTCATCAGCCATGTCCATAAATTGGACAAAAAAGTCACCGGAACTAAAGAGGAAATACCTCTTTAGAGAATATAGTCGCTCTATCAATTTGTTCTCGACGAGTAGTAGATCCAATAGCTCTTTACTTGCAAATTTGTAAGCCTCATCAACTCGCTCATCGTACTTTCTGAGCTCTGGACAATAAGTTAGAGGTTCATACCGGAGGGGTCTGAACACTTTCTTGCCATATTGCCTAACAACGCTCAAGTATTTACCAGTATCAAAAATTTTCTCCTGTTTAGATTTGAGGAAGTCGGGTACTTTAGAGTCATCGCGCGTGAAACGCTTTCTCCAAAAGGTATCGACATCAAGGTTTTGTTGGGGGTTGTTTGCACGGATATTGCTGTTATTGTTCGAAAACAATCCTCTAGCATCTGATTTGTTCTCTGTATCTTCGATGAAAAACTCTCCATAGGGGTCTTCGATAACTCCAAGGTAGAGCCATCGCTCTAGAATCTCAAAATAGGGTTCACTGGCAGCTTGCATCAGTCTGAGACAGAACTCGTGCGTTCTTGGATCTGTACTAAAATTGACTACCCTATTATGTAAAACAGTGAGCGTATGGCCTCCATAGCATGAGTCACGAATAGTCTGGTCTAGAATCTGTTTAAGAGCATCCATGCGGTAGAAAATCGTTTGTAGAGACAACCACATAGATTGGAGTGTCATTTCATCCCTTAGGGCTCGCATTTGCAAGTTTGAGATAAGTGACAGGTATTCCTTGACAAGATCTCGTATTGGCGCCGCTAAAGCTTGGTTGACCAGCCCAAAATTGACGTCTTCCGCGTAATGAACAACTGTAGAGTATAAAGGACATATTTTGATGATTCTTGTTGCTGATGTGTAAACCAACTCATCACCACCACGTTCGACACCTATTGTATGCTTATTTGGACTATCGCGAGACGGTTGCATCCTGATATACTTTCCCTCCGTTCCAATGAGAACGTATAGTAAGTCGTTGATCAGGGCAGATTCTTGTTCCTGTATTGACATGCTGGACAAAGGAGCTATTGGAGCCATTTGGCTCCAATCTATCTTCTTGAAATCAAACGATAGAAATTGGTTTTCAGCAAGGAAAGCCTTCATTTTCTCATACAGCATGTCATTCTTTCTCCGCATTTCACTCCGCCTTGCTTTATCTCGCTTGGTCTTGTAGTATGCTGGGGTGAGTGCGATCATTGAGGTTGAGAGATTGTTGGGCTGTTGCTGGGGTTGGTGCAAATGTTGGTGCCTGCTGTTGTTAGTTGAACCTGGTGTTTCAAACATGAGGGTATGGTTGTGTTGGGATGGGGGTTGCTGAGGGTGACGTGAAGATCTAACTTGAGGATTGCCCGGCAGTGGCAGTTGTCGATACGCTTTGGCACTTTGTATCGGATTTTGCGAGGCTAGGGGTGTTTGGAAGCCGTTTGATTGCTTCTGGTACAAGAGGTTTGCTTGCTGGTGGTGATGTCGGGTGTTATTAGATGGCAATGCTTGTGAGTTAGACTGTAGTGGGGGAGAGTTGGAAGTCGTGGCAGTAGTTGATTGCTGTTGCTGATGCTGTAGTTGTTGCTGCTGTTGCTTTCTAGCTTTAGACACCCGAAGTAAGTTATGGATTTTGATGAATTTTCTAATACTGTCATCAGTTCCTAGTCTCGAGGCGAGGTGCAACATGCTCTCGGCGCCCTTCAAACCTCCGTCAAGCCTCTTTAGCTCATTATACAATTCCTTTATACCACTGACTCCACGATAGGTCTCGATCTCATCCAAGGAAACGTTGACGGGTTTTATATGATGCTCCGGCCGTTTGGCACTGGCTATCAGTTGCTCGGCCCATTGTTGACCTAAAGCTGGTTGTTCAACTTCAAATATTTCCATCAGCTTGTTGACCAGGTGAAATATTTGGTTTTCCATGGTTGAATATATCTTGTTGAATATATATAAATCGATTGACCCGGTTCCTCTTCTTCGTGTTAGGAATCATGTAAATTATCTGAAATGAGCCAGTTTCGTCCTATTGCATGTTATGCGTTCGCTCATCAGCGAACTCAGAACTGAAAGCGGGCGAAAGACCGTGGCACAGCGGAGGCGTGTAATTGCTCGATGAACAGATAACGATTCACTGATGAAACCCATTGTTATTATCAATGGTTGTTAAGTGGTTGTATACTTGTCATGTCCTGGCTCTAAACTCGCACACTTGAATAGATAGTTTCAAGACAACGAGAGTGCGAGTTAACGACTCTAATTTAACATGCATACTAAAATCGAAACCAAAATAAATATTCATCAAGTGTGAGCTATATATTCACCCCTGTATTATATAGTCACCAGCTCGTGACAAGCATGGCCACTATCCTCAGGCTTCCAGACAGTACCATCCAGATGATCGCAGCCGGCGAAGTGATCACACGGCCAGTAAATGTGGTTAAAGAGCTACTAGAGAATAGTCTGGATGCTGGCTCAACCAACATACGGATCACAATCGACGACGGGGGGCTGAAACTGATTGAGGTCATGGACAATGGTCATGGAATCGCCAGGGCTGATGCTGAACTACTTTGTCGCCGGCATTCCACTTCAAAATTGAACTCAGCAGACGACTTGAGTAGATTAACCACATTTGGGTTCCGTGGGGAAGCCCTTGCTTCTATTAGTGAGATGGCTGAACTTGAGGTCCGGACACACAATCCGGATGTAGACAACATCGGTTGGCGAGCCAAATATCGTTATGGGAAGCTGGAATCAGAGCCTCAACAGCGGTTCAAGCCAAGTCCCGGCACGCAGTTACGTGTCGTCAACCTATTCTCTAACGTCAGACAGAGGAAGAAATCCATGCAATCTACATCAGAGAGAAGATCTATTACTGACTTAGTGATACGTTACGCACTCCACCATCGTGATGAAGTCACCATGAGCTTGAAAGAGAAAGACTTGCCGGACTTGATATGCCTATTAGCACCTTTAGATATTAAACCTTGTGTTGGAATGCTTTTTGGCTCCGATATGGAAGCTAATCTTGTCGAAGTAGAGGTCAGAAATTACGAACAGTTCAAGGTGTTTGCTCAAATATACTTCACCTACAAAAAGTCTACTGGTACTTTCAATCAGTCAACTTTTATTCTTTTCGTCAACGACCGACTTGTTGAGTGCTTAGGACTGAAACGAGAAATAGAGGCGCTGTTGAGTGATTACATGAACTTCAAACAGAACGTATGCTTAACTTATATCTCTCTAACTGTACCACCAGAGGATGTGGACGTTAACACGCATCCAGCTAAGGCTACTGTTGCATTACATTATCAAGAAGAAATATTCAAATTCGTCGCCAGCGCCTTGAGAGCTAAATTACAGGAGAGCTTGTCGACACGGTTAATGGGTGCTGGTGCAACTCAGACCAAAGCAGTAAGCGCGCTGTTGACTTCATCTCAGAAAATCGCAATCAATACGCCTCAAGCTGAACCAGTTCAACAGACACCCTGCCCTAAAACACCTATTCCGATGGCACGATCGCCGAACCATATCCCAAGCCCATCTGTCAAAAGACAGTATGATCTCATTCACACGGACTCTTCACAAAAGACACTCAAGCAACTGACCGGAAATTATAGCTCACTAGAACTTATCGCTCCAAAGCGCCAGCGACGCAATCTACAACTTAAAAGTATCCATGATCTTAGATACCAAGTAGCCAAAGAGAAAGCCACGAGCTCAGTCAAACCCGTTAAAAATAGTGTATTTGTCGGAATATTCGACCATGACCGTGCCCTCATACAGCACGATACTAGACTATACGCAATCAATCTCAAAGCCTACCTTAAAGAGCAATTCTACCAATTTTACCTATTCGACTTTGGCAATTTTCCTCCAATCGAAATCTTGCCTCCCGGAAACAAAATTCGATTCCTAATCGACACATATCTTGAAGATATCCGCAAACATGAGCCAGAAACCTACAAGACTTTGATATTTAAGGAAACACAATCTATCATCGCTAAACTTCTGACTCATGCTGATATGTTTGAAGATTACCTGACTTTGAAACTGACTAAGGACGAGGTCATTACATTACCCTGCATCATGCCAGATGAGGTTCCAAATCTCACATTCCTAGGTAAATTTCTCGTTGATCTGGCCAACAATGTTGACTACACAGAAGAGAGAGAGTGCCTTAGGATGATTGGAAGAATCATTGCTGATTTCTATTCAGAAGCTCCATCAAATCTCAAGGACAGAGATGTGCACAGAAAATACCATGACCTCGTGGAAACCAAACTATACGTTGCCATAAAAAACTACCTCCTTATCCCTGAATGGTTATTTACCAGAGAAAACATATGCCAAATAAGTGATACAAAAGATCTGTATAAAGTTTTCGAACGCTGTTAAAAAGAACTTCACAGTTCAATGGTGAACGAAGGTTTATTGGGCGAATGAGTCCCTAGAATAAATCGGGAAATCTCTCTAAGTTGCACTTGTTCTCCCAGTATCCGCCCTTGTAAATCCAAAATTTCTCCTTTGAGCCAGGCACGTTTTTGAAATCGAACCAAAGAAGCTCCGGGGAGGGATCTTTAAATCTTTTGTCGATGGCGCGGGCTTTGCGTTGCTTTTCTTCAAGCCTTTGTTTCTCACTGGCGGCTCCATCAAGGTCACCCTCTTCTAACTTTCTCACATCCGGTCTAAATCTAGAATCTGTACGGGGCAACTTGGCTGCTAATTCTGGGGTCAATTCGTTGAGTTTCATAGTGAATAACGTAAAATTATAATATTCCTCTAAGTATTGCGACTCCAACTTCCATAGTGTTCTAGAATTTGGCAATTCGGGTTGTAAGGAATCACTTCTTGAGCTGAATGCTCTTTTATCACTAGAACCTGGCGACACTTTTGATTCACCTCCTACACATGAATAATCCTTTCTTTGATTGTTAGCAGCAACATTGTTATTATTGGTGATTCGTTGAGAGTTTGATATGCTAATGTTCCCAAAACTAGAGGCTAAACCATTCAGCTGACCGAGACTAGGACAATCTGGGATTCTGAATACTTTGAGTCGATTCTCCCTCATATATTTTTCAAAATCAGAGAAATCTACGGAGCATATATAATCGCTCCATACACCATAAACAAAACGCAACTTGGTATTCTCCACTCCTCTTGCGACCTCTTTGCTGATTAACCCATCAAATCGGTGCAAGTCTTTACCAAACCAACCAGCTTGCCTGAAGATAAGGTTTGCATGAATTTTAGTCTCTGCACAAGTTATATCCAATGGGCCTCCATGCTCAAACCAAAGCTTTCCAACAACAATGTTGTGAATGTAACATGAAACAGTTTTGAATAAGTATGATTCTTTGTGGCGCTTCAAGTAGATTCTACACTGACCATCCGGTTGAACAACAACAGATTTTCCCCAAAATTGAATCTTCGGATTGACGCTCCCGTTATATATGAAATTGTTGGATTCTGCATACGCTGCCGTAATGGGCGGGTGATGAGATACTTGTTGTGCCATGGTCTTTACATAACTTCCATCTTCTAGCTCGTGAGAATACTCGTAGGTTTCATATAGGAGTGGATTGAACGGTTTGATTATTCGATGGCAATTCGCGGATAAACCTGCGATGATAAATGCACAGACTAATTCCATCCTTTCGACAGGATCATCACATAGATCGGCCATCTTGAGGTAATAGGAATGCTCGACACCTTCACAAGCACGTTGAAGCATTGTGAGGGGTTCATTGAAGACTACTGGCATCGTTATCTTTGAAAGCTCTTTTCCAATACAATTTTTGAGGATACTCCAAATACTAACTTGATCTCTAGGCACCATTGGGCTCGGCAATCTGGTCCTGATAGATGATGGCGTTAGTGTCAGGATCATCTACGCAGCCTGTGGAGCTTGCCAGAGACTTACCTTGAGGTGAAAGGGACTGTTAATGGGGAATCCATTCTCTCGTAAACCCACTAGCGGTGGATAGGTTCTTTCTTTGCTGTTAGAAATCAACTGTTTGACGAGTTGTCTTGAGAGCAGTTACCGATGCAGGTCGACAATTTCCTCGCTAGACCGATGTAATACGGCGAACCAGATGCATTGCGATCAATATAACAGATATTGTATCAGATGGGTCGATTGTAAATCATTTGAGCTGATTGCACTTCGTTACTACGGGATGTTTCAAATGATAACAATTGTATACTATGTTGATCAACTAGAGTTGAATATTGTTTAAATTACTGCAGTCGGGCGACCTCTAATAAAGTAAACGCAGAACCGTTACATGAATGAATACTTGGATGAATATTGCAAATTTGCCTCATGGATGCACGAAGCTCGATGATATTCTCAGGGTCTATGCAAGTGGTAAAAGTCAACATTTGCCTGGGAGATTAGTTTTTGGTGTTCGCAGGTGAAGACTTCCAGCTGAAATCTGATTTATTTCGGTTGGAGCACATACATGTACTACGTGCAGAGCTCACGAGCTCACGAGCAAAGTAGAGATGAAGGCTGTATCGCAACCCTGGTATTTATTTCTGGTTTTGAGTTCCGTAGGACTCCGGACTTTTACGTTCCACTACTAGACCCGGATTCTCTTGCTAACCCATTATTTTCATTCTTCCTCGTCTTCGGTCGGTGCGGCTGTTTTGTACGCTAAACTGGGCTTAGATGCCTAACTTGTTTTCACTGAGCAAAGAAACACAATGTAGTTTCAATGCCTGCTCAAGACTGGACTTGAAACTGGGCAGACGATCGATTTGCTGGGTGTCTTGAATTAGAGTTGCAAAATCAGATCACAGATTTGATGATTCTCGACCAGAGACATTCGGTGATAGCTGAATGGGTATATTTGAGTGGTCCAACTAGTGCTATTCTGCGGGATTGTTGCGTCCATTGTCTCAAACACTAACATTGATTCGAAGTAGGCGCTCACCTTTCAAGCCTCTGGTTAGGCACCGTGAATTGGGGCTATGCTGTATCGGACCGCCAATGCCTGTTACGCCAAAGGTAAGACCGCCGAGCATCGTTGGTGGCTAAATGGCCAGTTCAGCGGCGTGTAACTTCCACCTTGTTCACCTCGGGCCTGACGGAGCACAGTAAACACTGGTATCTCACAGATCTCCAGATTCGTAGCAGATCCAGTTTACAAGCGTCCGTAAACGTCTAACACGACTCGGGCTGTTCTGGATGGCAATGTGGTTACATGCCCATCGATTCTCAGTCGAAATCACTCGTGTCGAGCGACAAAGCAATCTCTGAGTATGTCGTTACGATTATTGAGCTATGCAAAGTGGAATGGACTACGAAGTACGATCAGGTTGACGCCTTCGGAGCCAAAGTTGTACACGAGAGTTCTAAGCGGTGTGCATTTTGTAGTAATTGGAGCGACACCAATTCCGTATGGAGAGGAAGAATCTACCACTCTTTCTGCATGATCTGAGTAATATTGCTTTCATCAGTCAATCCTCTCAGGGGCCGACTTTTGGGATAAAGGGTGGAATCGAAGGTGGTGGATACAGCAAGAGTGCAAAAAGTGGCTTATCAACACGATCGTCTCCAACAGAAACCGGGCAAGAGTTTGCTTGCTTCCGCTGCCGCAGAAAAGAGGCGCCTCGATAAACTTGGCATTTTTCCATCTCTTTTGCCCAATGAACAGAAGTAGTCTTTCACGAAACTCAACACAAACTTGGATACTAAGAACTTGTGTGAAGCTATTGATACAAATGACAGGTTCTAGGGCAAAATTTTCCTTCTCAGTCGCAAGTAAGCTTATGGCTATCCTGTGATTGGCACCAAATTTGCAGCCTCATGTCGTCGAGTTGAGAGTGTGGTCATCGGATTCACTAGGGTCAAGAATCCGACCCACATACTAGACCCAGTGTCTGTGATGAACTGTGCGTGGCTGATACGGCTCACGTACCAGTTGAGGAAGTATTCTATCCGCCAATCTTCAAGACGCTGGACCATTCGCCACTCTCATCCACTGTAATCCAATCGCTAATGCGGCTCGCGACAATTCTTCGATAGCTGCGGACATGGTAGCTCTAGACTTGGCTGAACACAAAAGACTTGTTATAACCGAGGCAGGTTTTGCCCCGCACATTGGCTTCGAGAAGTTGATAGGCATCAGGTGCCAAACCTTGCTTTGTTGCGATGGTTCGCGCCATCAAGGCTCTTGGCAGAGGCTTGCTTGGAGGTTGAAAGGCTGCAGACGAATTCGGGCCTCGCAAACCCAATCGCGCACATCATAAACATGGCGGAATACCTAAGCGCATCTGTTGTAGCTTTCGGCGGGTTATGCGATCGCTGGTTGACTTAGAATTGGGCCCTCAATGGCTGTGGTACCATCGATCTAGCGGGGTTAGCGATAAAGGTTGATTAAAGGCAGAGACTCAGCGAATGAACGAAAGTTACCCGACGGAGAGGGTTTTCATTCAACCGAGGAGAAACTCACTATGGCGGCAGCCGGGATATATGGAGCCAAGGAGATTGGGATTTGCGCTGACGTTGGAAGGAGAATTGAAGTCAGAGAGAGTTGCAGAATCGGTAGTCTGCCTATCTCCATATCTAACACACAGCTGTCGATCTCGCACGACCTCAAAACGAATGGGGCCCCAACTAATTATTCATAGTTGGAGTTGAGGTATCTGCGGGAGCAAGCTTTGCGCGCTTCCTGGTCGGGGTGACATCTACAATGCTGCATCTACCAACTTGACCGGCACTCTTCGATTCAGCCATCGACCCTAAGGCGTGCAATACTGATGGTCTGTTCTCAGCCTGATCGGACGCAAGCTTGAAGTTGAGCTTGCAATATGTGCTACCGATCTCTATGGATCCAAGAGAGAGTGCTCGTTATATTTCCGAAAACTAAACTTTTGTAGTTCATCCAATTTCTCGGCTTGAACAACTGATTGAAACTGAGCAAAGGAAGAAGCTGGTGGTTGAATTCTGAGAGCGGTAGGCCGCTAACGAGCGCCAAGGGCTCAGATTTCAATGAAGAATCAGGAGTTCACTCGGCACAGCCGCTCAATCACTATTCCTCCCGACAAGACCACCAAATATATGGTCACGACAGTTTCAGATGAAAGCTAGTCTGAATTCAACAACCACGACTTCTAGAATGAAGCCATGGCAAGCTTCGATTGAGAGAAATCTCTCCGGGATTTTAGGGACGATAGTGAGAGAGTTTAACCAATTGGCTGTTCCTGTTTGGAGCCATTGGCTGTTGATATCAGTTGATTCGTTTTATTAGTAAAGATCGCTATGCTCTAGGAGCATATTCAAGTATCCATTCGAGATCTATTGACAGATTTGACCTTTGCAAAGCGTTCCGAATCAACTCAAGGCAATGATCGATTTGTGAACATCAGTCGAGTCAATATATCTGACTACCAACAAATTAGAGCCTAGGTTGTGGTTCCGCTCCGTTTTTGTACTTGGATTCTTGAGTTCGATCTTACCTGTCTTAGGCCGTCCATTGCTTCGGGCTCTATCAGCGAGCAACTATCCCACCTTAGTACAACTCGGTCGCGATTCTTGGTCGAATTGATCAGTTGACACTCAAAACATGGCTTTCATTCTTTATTTGGACTTTTCGACCTAAACTAGGTTCTAACAGCACCTCAAGTGAACGGATTGCGCCAAACGGACAGATGAACCTTTACCCATGCGCAATTTGGTTTTGAATATGGCGCAAAATGTGGCGAGCCAACTCTAGGCACGCAAACTAGTTACAAAGGTTGTCAGCACCTGATTGAAGCGGCTTGGATCCGCCTGGTGGATATTGTGAGCTAAGCCCTTGAATTGCAGGATATCCGAGTCATAGATTTGCATCTCGAGTGGCTTTACGTGCTCTGCATAGTTGACTATGGGGTCATCTGTCCCGTGCAGGATCAAAGTTGGGCACTTGATCTTGCACAGTTGTTGCCTGATGTCGAATTGGTCCGGTAGCTCTAGGGCTGATACAATGAAGTCCACGTACTTGCGCCATAGGTCAGAGAAGGCCTGCTCGCCATAGACAGAGGAGTAGAACTCAAGGACTCTTGGATCCCAGCTGCTCGTGTCTCTGGTGCGCGCGATGGCTTGACTAGATCTCTGATCCATCACTGGAACGAAACCCCATAGTAGGAGAGCGTTGACTCGTGATTGGTGGCTAATGGCCAGTAAGCAAGCCACTCGAGCGCCATCGCTCCAGCCGCCCACCGCGTAAGTCTTGAATTTGAGATTGCTCATCAACTTGGCCGCGACTCCAGCGCACATCTGGAAATATTCCAACGTTGGATCGCATTTTACCTCAGTGAGGAGACCAGAATTCCCAAATCCGGGCATATCGAAGGTAACAATGGTGAACTCATCCTTGCTCAGACCAATCTGATCGTCGAATTGTAGTGCAAAATCGTTGCTGCTTCCTGCGAATCAAACGAGTCGAGTTAGCTCGAGAGTAAGCCGAGCAGTGAGCCTAGTATCGCTGCCTCAACTTACCGACGGCTCCGTGAATCAGCAGCAAGGCTGATGGTCCACTTCCACGAATACGGTAATGAATTTTAATGCCATCTATCATAATGCTATCAGTTGCCATCTTGGATTTGATCTGGTACTCTTTGAATTCTTCTCTTCTTGTCGAACAGAGGGATGCGTTTGTCTCTCAAGTTTTGTCAGTCGGTAAACCAAGCTAGAGTGGCAGCAAGAGAGAAAGGGGGAGAAGAGGCTCAGGTAGGAGGGAGAAAGAAGAGGGAGAACTTGAGCGGAGTTTGTGGCCAGGGCCGTGTTGCCATAGACCGATGGAATGGCTGGCCCAAGTCCAGAGTATTCTCACAGCAACCTCATTATGCTAGCGTAAGTGTTGTTCAAGTAAAATCGGCCTATCGGGATCTACTCTCCAAGTCACCGCTTCGCTCTGAGGTAATTATTCCTTGCCGTTCACTCTCTCTCTCTCTCTCTCTCTCTCTCTCTCTCTCTCTCTTTCCAAGGGACTGTTGCGGGTAAGGTTGAATTAAGTAGCGCGAGAACAACAATGGCCCCTCTCCAAAACGAAAAACAAGAAGCTTGCAGGGACGAAGCAGATGACAACACGAAGAGAGCAAACCTGTTGTTGCGGAACACTTTCAGTCAATTGGCTTAGCGGACCCATAGAGGGCCAATCAAGTGGCTCATGCATGGACTTCAACTACAATAGGCACAGTTGATCTGGTGAGTCTGGTCGTCTTGCTCTACTGAGTCACAATGACTTGACGACAGTTACGATCGCTTGCAGCCCGTTGTCTTGAGCAAGGTGGTCTTTACCTGAGTCGAGCCCGAAACAGGCTGATCGGGCCGCAGAACGACGACGAGTCGGAGAGAAAGCTCTGGAGTGCCGATGTGCATGATTGACGCCAAGTCCATGAACAACGGGATGGTGATAGACGATCGCCTAGATATCACGCAAAGACTGGAGTCTACCGGTCGCACGACGTCCTCGAAACTCTGAGCGCAAGTTCACCATTGGCTTGGCGTTGGCCTGAGATTATAGTCCGTCGATAGAGCCTCGTCCCGAAGATCAAATCCATTTGCTGGAAACGAAAGATTACAATTTAGGGGAAGATCAGAGAGATCAGCTTTTGTGTGAAATAAAAAAAGAAGTTCCGTCCAAAAACTTGTCCGTCCTTCACGGATCCTCAGGGATGCGAAGTCATGTTATTCTCTCAATTAGCTCCTTTCGGGTTCTTCCAGATCAACTCTTTATTGCGTCTAAAACAATAAACAGTCTGGTTGCCATTGTTGCTCTGCTCGATCATATCGGTGGTGCGTATAATTTAGGATATGTTAGCTAATCACGGCATCTAAAGCTTCCAACAGGGACTCGTCCAGTCCTGATGCCTGATACTTTGGCACGCTTGTAAAAATTTGCCTAAGCTTGATTTCGACATCGCCCAGGTGAGGCCTCTTTGAACGATCGCCATCCCAACATTGAGACATCAGTTGCCAGCACTCGTTGTCGAATTGTGGTAACCTCTCAGGTCTCACCCCTCGTCTCACACAATTCCACAACTGATCTCGCGTTTGACATTGCTCGAAAATGTGGGGTAACCGAACATGGCCCGCACAGATGTACCAGAATAGGATCCCGAAAGCGTAAACGTCAACGCTATTATCATAACGCCCAGAGAAAAGTTCTGGCGACATGTGTATTGGAGTGCCAACTACGGAGCCGGACATCATTGCTTCCGGCTTACAGAATCCAAGATCAGTTATTTTGGCCCGATTGTTTGCATCAAGGAGGATATTTTTTAATTTAATATCCCTGTGGACCAAACCTTGATTGTGCAAAAATCTGATTCCTTCAACAACATCAATGGCCACCTGGAGACGGGAAGGCCAATCTAAGCCGAATTTTATTGCCGAATAGAGGTCCCGATTTAAGCGTTCCATTACGAGCAATACGGCTGGAGTTGAGCCTGATCCATACGAGTGGTCGATGACAGAGCCATAGATGCTAACAATCCTATCATGCTCTGGAATACATCTAGTGTAGTAGAATTCCATTGCTAGATCGTACCAATGTTTGTCGTCAGGTGGCACCACAGACTTGACGGCGCAAGGTGAGTGACCTGCCCAAGATTCACAACCATATACGACCCCATACTGGCCGCGGCCGATCTCTTTCTCAAGACAGGGCATCCCATATAGGATGAGATCAATCAGCGAAGTTGATTCAAGGGCGAATTTTGCCATTCTGGGCGCATGCATCTTTCTGACCCTGAGCCGCAAATCCTCTGTATGTTGGAGCCGACCAGCATGATGGAGCTCCAAGTCTTTGATTGATTGGAGGAATTGTTCATGCGATACCTTCAATCTAGTGCGAAATTGGGAGCAAATTGATTTAGCTAGACGGGATTCGCTTAAGTTGTCTATTATATCAATAGCTTGCTGGCGTTTCCAATCAGAGTCGATGATGCAACCATAGTTGTTCCAATAAATGTTCCAAATTGGCAAGCTCGAGCCAACGAGCTGTTTCATTTTCTCCCATAGAACTCTAAGTATCGAGGTACTACTTTGAACACTTACTTCAACACGATAAGCTGCATTCAAAATTTGTCTTAAGGCTAGCAGTGCGTGTGGAGGCTCATCGTCGGCACAATTTTGCTCCAAGCTTGCGAGGCATCTTTCTAGGGTACCAACATAGGAACTTCTCA